>Ga0138256_10007895_pt1 | contig 11213 bp, 9 predicted proteins | sample KNB2016incub_MG_FD_105486 | JGI IMG/M metagenome (GOLD analysis project Ga0138256, IMG submission 105486) | Active sludge microbial communities from wastewater in Klosterneuburg, Austria - KNB2014incub_MG | ecosystem: Engineered > WWTP > Activated sludge > Unclassified | place: Austria...
CGCGCGTTGGATTTCGTGACCGATGTGCGGACGTTTCGGGACAGATTCTTACGATTCGTTTGCATGCATTTCTCCAAAAGTGCAATCGAGGACAGTTCTCAACGTAAATTGAACGCAATCATGATTCGTGGCGAATTGCCCAGGTAGGGCTTCACGCCGTGAAACACGAACGACGGAAAAATCAGCATCATTCCCGGTTCGGGCTTGATGCTGACGTGGTTTGTGGCATTGAACGGATTGAGCGGATGGTTGTTCATCAGGGCGGTCGTGCGCGGATCCTGGAAATAAATTTCCCCCGCGCAATTCGGCTCCATCGCGACGTAGTACGAACCGCTCCACGGACAACCCGGATGAATGTGCAGCGCGTTCGAATTGCCTTTTTGATTGACGTTGGCCCAGGCGTCGATCGAAATCCGCGCGGGTTCCGGCTCGGTCATTTCCACAACCGACCCGACCGCCGCGCGCACGTTGTCGATGAACATCTGCGCCAATTGGCTCCCGTACGGCTCGCCGAGTTTTGTGAGGATTTCCCGATCGCTCTGCCAGCCGCCGTCGTTGCTGTTGTACTTGCTCGGAATCTCGCTGCTCATTTTGAGAATCCGCTTGGCGAGTTCGGCATTGAAGTCCGCCATGTTGTCGTAGCGCGCCTGATGGATCGGCGTAGAAAACGCCATGAGCGTGTTCTTCACCTGCAGCAGTCGCGGTTTCATGGTGATCTTCATAAACTCGAACTCCGGTGCTCACCAAAATCGACATTCCGACACGAGAGGCGATTAACGCCAGTCAATCGCTTTGGCCAAATGATACAGCCAACTACTCTAAATTAGTGTGGATTTTGTGGCCGATGGGCCAACAGACATGGGGGGACGCATTAACTGGCGTCATTCTCTCTGCGGTGGATAATAACCGACAAGATCGTTTCGTCAAGCAATAATTTGGGTACACGCGGGCTGCACAGTCGAAAGGTTGATTTTTCGATACAAAAAATCGCCGCGCTCGATTGAGCGCGGCGATGAATTCGAGATCGAATTGAAGGCGTCCGTCGAAATCGCTCAACGCGCTTGTCGGCGGCGCAATGCCATGACCCCGCCGGCGGCCAGCAGACCGAGCGACGCGGGCTCCGGAACCGGAGTCGCTGCACCCGGCGCGGGGACGACGGTTCGCGTGTCGGAATAGTCGATCATTCCAGACAGGCTGTCGTAAGAGACGACGATGTCGGTGCCCGAATCAACCTCAGGCCCGGGCAATCGCACAACGCCGTCATAAACCAGATCTGCCCCGCCGGTGACGAAGATCGGCGGTTCGAAAGTTCCATTGCGATCCATATCGAGCTGCACGCCGTAGTTGAACTCGATGCGAACTGTGTCGAGCGCGGTCTGGATGAACTGATGCTGCCACGGCAATCGCAAAAATGGCGTGCCCTCGGGAATGACCGGCAGCGTTCCATCAACGATGGCGGTGGAAGTGAATTCAGTCGGCCCAACGCGCTGCTGCACGAGCGTTTGCGTCAGCATTTCACCGGTGGAAAAGTGAAGCTGAGCCGTGCGCGTGAAGTTGCCCGCGGTGAGGTTCAGGCAGTTCAGCGGCTTGGAGATGATGTTGCCGCTCGAGCTGCTGGCATACGGCGCGGGCTGCGGGTTCCAACTGTAGTTGACGATTCCAGTCCAGCATGCGTCCGCACCTTTGTAATCAAGGGCAGCGACCGATCCGATGATCGATGGACTGAACGGACCCGAAACAAGCGTGCGATGTCCGTTAGTGCTGTCGACGATCATGTCGTCGACGACGTTGACGGGAACGCCATTGATCGTGCCGGTTTCAGTTCCGAGAAAGTGAAGGTTGACGGCCATTGCCGGCCCGGCGATCAGCAGAAGGGTCGTGGCAGTGATACTCGAAGTGATAACTCGCATTTTCGCTTTCTCCTGTTTTTGTGAGGCCGGTTGGCGCTCTCATACTTCCGGTCGACACGAACAAAATTGGATCGATCTGGAGTTGTCGATCTTCAACGTGCGCTCATTCGTCGGCCTCGCTCGCCACCATCCCAGCAACCCTGATCGCCACTGCAATCCAAAACTGATCCGCCTCGTATATCACGAAATCGGAATCTCCATGTCTTGGCGCAAATGAGCCCGATGCGAGATCGGCATTCCTAAAACATGAATTTTCAGCCAAAAAGCCGGAGTGGTTTCCGGCGCGACTTGAAGTGTGACGACGAAGGCGCTCTCCTGCGGCAGATCATAATCGACAATATTTAGGGGTCAACGCGATTTTACGAAAATTTGGCGCCGAGCGCAGCACGCTCGACCGCTTGAAATCGGTCCAGCAGTGGCTGATCTCAAGCGGATCGTGGTCATCATGAAACGAACTGGCTTTGATTTCTTATCGATTCGTCTTCATCCGACGCAATGCGATCACGCCGACCGCTCCGAGCAATCCGAGCGTCGATGGTTCGGGCACAAAGTTTCCATCCACTATGAATTGGAAATCGAATGTCCCACCGAACAGCGGCACGCCGGATGAATCGAGCAGCTCGCCGCCCGAATAGGGATTGCCGTTCGACATCCGAAGATCCAGACCGAAGTCTGACTCGACCGACACCGTATAGACGTTTCCGTCAACCAGAGATTCGTTGCTGAAGTCGAACTCGATCGGCGAAAGCGTCGGGGGGAAGCTCGAAATGAAGACCGAATCAAACGCCATCACCGTCCCGCCGTATCCATAACCATCGTAAAGCACCGCGTTCACCGTGCCGGTTGAGTAATTGGTATCGAGCACGAACGTGAAGGACTCGAGATCAGCAACCGACGCATCGGCCGTGAACGACTGGCCGAGAAGAAAATTCTCGACGTTGAAACTCGTGTTGGACGAGCTTTGAACAATGTCCGCGTGGGAAACTCCCGCGAGACCTGCAAGCAGAACACCGCCGACAGCCACAGATTTGAATTGCACAAAAAACTCCTGTTGTAACTCGAATCGTTCAAGTTCATTTCATTTCGATCAGTTCTTCCGACTACGACGCAGCGCGATCGTTCCGATCGCTCCGATCAAACCGAGCGACGCGGGTTCCGGCACAGGCTGCATCACGATTTCGTTCTCCGCCAACAGGAAGAGGTTGTCGAAGTTGTCGCCCCACACACCATCAACCGGGCCGACTCTGCCAGTGTAAAATCCAAAATACGTCGGCACTCCGCCGGTGAGGACGGGGCTTCCGGTCGTTCCGTATAACGCGCCGAAGTTCTGGCTTTCGAACGCCCCCTGCAGACTGCCGTTGCTCCAGGGGACGCTGTCGAAGACCTGGTTGTAGCCGACGCCCCAGTAGCTGCTTCCCTGACGAATCGCCAGCCCAGTGCTGTAGCCTCCGTTGTCCGCGGCGGCTGCACGCTGGTATTGAAACGCGAGATCGAAGGTTCCCCACAGGGGCGAGAGAGTGAGCTGATCTTCGTAGATGTGGGCGGACTCGACCGTATGGGTATCGGCGCGCGTCGAGTACGCGGTGAACATGCCGCCCGGGTTTCCGCCGGTCGAGGAGGCGAAGTACGTCTGCGTGGAATTGGCATTGGGGGCATGAACGGCGTGCGTCGTCCACGAATCAAAATCACCCACGGAAAACAGTATCCCGCCCAAAGCCGGAACGGCTCCGGCGCTGCTCATAATGATCGCTGCGGCCAATCCCACGATGACTTGTTTGGACTGATTCATAATCGTTGTCTCTTTCGTTTTGTGTTCCAGAAAATCAGCGGCTTCGATTTCTTTGCAGCATCAACACCGATCCCAAACCAAGCACGGCGAGCGAAGTTGGCCCGGAGGATTCAACGGGGACGCATCTACTAGGTGCGTCCCCGTTTTTATCTCGATTCATTTCGACGCCGACGCAGTGCGATCACGCCGATCGCTCCGAGCAATCCGAGCGTCGTCGGTTCCGGCACGCCCTGCATCACGATGTTGTTTGGTGTCGACAGAACGAGGTTGTCGAAGTTGCTTCCCCACACGCCGCCCGGTGGGCCGTTGAGGTAAGTGAAAAATCCAAAATACGTCGGCACGCCGCCGGTGAGGACGGGGCTGCCGCTCGATCCGTTCAACGGGGCGGAGCTGTTGAAGTTTCCGGTCACCACACCGTTGGTCATCCATGTGGCCGAGTCGTTCACCGCGCCGTTGGCGAGGTACCAGTAATTGGTTCCCTGACGAATCGCGAGCCCGGTGCCGTAGAACCCGGTGCCTGCCGCGGCGGCGCGCTGGTAGTCGAACGTGAGTGTGAAGCTTCCTGACAATGGCGAGAGCGTGAACTGATCGCCCTTGATGTGAGCCGACTCGACCTGGCCAGCATCGGTTCGCGTGGAGTACGCAGTGAACATGCCGCCCGGATTTCCGCCGGTCGAGGAGACGGAAAAGGTCTGCCCGGAATTGGCGCCAGGAGCGTGAACGGCATGGGTCGTCCACGAATCAAAATTTCCCTCTGTGAACAGTATCCCGCCCAAAGCCGGAGCAGCCCCGACAAAACTCATAACGATCGCAGCGGCGATAAACGCGTGGCAACCGTTGGAATTTCGCATGTTACTTTTCTTCGAGAAGACGTTCATTTTCTTTTCCTTTGAATTTGAGATTGCTCTGAATCCATCAAGCAAATCGACTATCAATCTGACCTCATGGCGACTCTCACGCCGCCACTTCAAACAACTGACTTTGCTCATCTTTTTTGAAGACGCTGACGTCGCAGCGCGATCATTCCGATCGCTCCGAGTAAACCGAGCGACGTCGGCTCCGGAACCGCCGTCAACGACATCAGTGTGGCATCCACATCCCCATCGCCATTGCCAATCACGCCGAACGAGACGCTGCTGCTCGATCCGATCGTGAAGGTCTGATCGCCTGCGGTTGGGGAGTTGTTGACCGGATATGTCATGGCCAAGCCGGTGAAAGAAAAATCACTGCTCACCGTCGCCTGTAATTGAGCATGGATGACGTGGCCGACATCGCCCACCCCTGTGAAGGTGTAGGAAATCACTGGTGCAGAGCCAACGAGATTCTCAAATGTCACCGTGGGCATTGCGCTCGTTGACGTGGCATCGCTGTTGGCGATCCAGTAAATGCTGAACATGAACATTTGCGAGTTGAACGCCGGATCGCGCGTCACCGAAAACTGAGAACCCGAAGGCGCGACAACGCGCTGCGAGATCGTGTCGCCATTTTCTGCATGGCCGAAAAACGGCGTGGTGGTGTAGGTTCCCAGGCCACTCGGAATCGCAACACCATCGATGGCGTTGGAACCCATCCACATGTCGTAAAAATATTGGTGTCCGAGTGAATCAATCTGGATATCCGGAAGATTGACTGTCGCTGCTGAGCCGATCGACGCACAGGCCATGACCGAGCCGGCGAGAATCAACGATTGTTTTTTGAGTTGGTTTGAAAGCATGTTCTTCGTCTCCTCGAAATTGGAATGATTTGGAAAATGATCCTTGAACGATTGATTTATCTTTTGCGTCGCAGCGCGATCAGCGCGCCGGCGGCAAGCAGGCCGAGCGTGGTTGGCTCGGGGACCGAACCCGCGAGGACTCGGAACATCAGATCGGATGACACAGTTGGCGCGCCAATGTCCGCTCCCGATGCGTCGAGGCGCACCCCGCCGACGTAGGCCGATCCGGCGTCCCCACCCGCCACATTGTGCGTGTAGATTCCGCCCGACTGCACGCCACTTCCGGCGTATGAGAAACGAATGGAGTAAGTGTTGCCGCTCGTGAGCGCGACGTTCGGCGAGAACACAAAATCAACCCAGTCGCCATCGGGATAACTGTCGGGGACGCTGTAGGTGTTCGATGTGCCCAGCACCGACCCACCGAATCCAAAACCGTCATAGAGCGTGGCGGTCATGGTCGGGTCGGGAAAACTCAGATTTGCGCCGTACCAGGCGAAACCCACGGCGCTGACGGCCGGTTCGTTGATCGTCGCGGTGAAGCTCTGTCCAAAGTGAGCGTTTATCGCAGCACCACTGTTGTATGTGGATTGAACGATGTCGGCGGCGGCTATGTCGATCTGACTCAGACCAACCAGCGCGGACAGAACCAGAGCATTCCTTTTTAAGAATGACATGATGATGGTGTGGAAATCGGGGGAGGAAACTTCAACCGGATTTCTGTACTTGGTCACGACGACGCGCATTGAGAAATGGCGTTCGAGTCGAATCAAGACAACCTTGCAGGCTTTCCAACGACGGAAACAGCAATCCGAATTGTTGAATCGATATGTGCGCTAAACGGTGTGGTGTTCAGCGCGGCCGATTTTCAGCTCTCCTGCAGAGGAATATAATTAGCCACATTCGATATGTCAACAATCGAATAAAAGGAGTGGATCGCTTAAATTTCGGCTAAAAATCCCGCAACTCCCACGATGGGAATTAAATGGGCCGCTGCATTTGCTGCATGATCGGCAGCGAGTCGACCGGCCGCTTCCAGATGCCGGCCCGGTGACTGCTGCGTAAGCACTGATTCGAACATTTCGATCGCGCTTCGACGGGATACGATTTCCCAGTTGAGAACCAAAGTACCATCACGCGTGTCATCTTAACGACTGCCTGCGCAGCCCCAGCACAACTCCGACTGCGAGCAGGCCAAGCGACGTCGGCTCGGGAACCGCGCGCAACTGGAAGGAGTTCAAAATCGGAACGCCGATGTCAGGCCCGGCGAAGTAGACTGACTCGCCGATTCCGATGTACTGAGTCACGTCGCCGGCGATGAACTTGCCGATGACAAACTGTCCTGTGCCGCCGTCAGTGTTGGTGGTGTTTGGATCGAGCGTCGCGTCTCCGAGGTCAAATTCGTTGTCGTCGAAGACGATGAATTCAGTGCCGCCATACGCGAGCGAGGAATCGTTCGCCCAGAGTTGGACGGCGTATTCCTGCCCCACCGTCAGCCCGCCGAGTTCAAGCATGAAATACTTGAAGAGAGTCGACGACGCGCCCGCGCTGAGCATGTGCTGGTAGTCGGCACTGAGGCTCGTGAACGGCGCATTGGGCGAACTGAAATCCGCATTGGTGACGGTCGGCAAGCTATACAGAAATTGCGAAACGACTCTGAAATCGCCGTGCGCCACCGCGCCGTAGGTATCGTTGGGGATCTCGAACGGATCAAACGTGACTCCGTTGACGGTCGCTCCGGTCACGCCAGTGTCGCCGATGTTGTACGCAGCGACGAACGCCCCTTCGAGGCTGACGTCGCTATCGCCGGTGATGTCGGTCGGAAAATCCCAAACGACAACCGCACCGCGTGACGACGCAACCAATCCACCCCATGAAAGACCAGCAACCACGAGCGTCGAAATCAGCTTGTTCTTGTATTTGCACTGCATCTTCGATCCTCTGGAAAAATGCGAAACGAACCGCGTCTAAAATGACACGCCAATAACTTGGCGAAGTCGAGTTCTGAAATGCGATGGACGGGCTCAGAAGCCGCCGCCAGTTCAATTATTTAGTTGGAAATCCAGGAAAATCCGGACTGGCATGGGACGCGTGGATGATGCGTCGCTCTCCTGAAGTCGGAGTATAATCGGCAAGATCGCGCGGTCAAGAAATGTCTGGAATCACGCAGAACGAGGCTAACCGAAGAGCTTTGACGCGCCGATATTCCTGGGCTGAACTTGTCGGCCCATAACAACTGGACGGTGGAATGAAATAAAAGAGCGTGTGTCGCCCAGCCGACCGCCGGATGGGCGACACCGCTCGTGGGGAACTGACTGCAAACAAAACTTTCGCCCCGGTTCTGCCGGGGCATCGCCATCAACACAACGGCGATTCACATACCATCACAATCAGGATGCCAAAGCGCGAACTCCAAATCGATTTGTGATTTTCCTCAGAAATTCCCCATAATTTTGGATGTTTTTTCCAAGCTCCGTCAGCTTTCGTCCACTTGATCGCTTGTGTGCATTCCAGAATCCTTGCGCACGAAACGCTCAATCGATGCCGCGATGCTTAGTCACTGCGCATCCAAAGTTGAACCAAAGTTGAACGCCGCGAGTTGAAACTCGCTCGTCACCCATCGACAATCGACATTCCACATTCACCCATCATTGAGACGATCTAAATTGTCAGATGGTGATGGTGGAACTCTCGAGAAGGAACTGAAGATGCCAACGACTCGCCGACTGTTTACCCGACTGATTGCCCAACCCATTGCATTGATGACGATTTCGCTCGCGAGCCTTTCGCTCGCGGCCACGCTCACCGGTTGTGCAGCGGGACAGTCCGGCCCGCGACCGGCGCCTGCCCAGCGCGCGATGAGGCCGGTGAAAATGCCGGAAGTTCCCGAGTTCATCCCCACGCCGATCGACGACACGCTCCAGCAGCGCGCCCGCACGACGCTCGCCGCTGCTTTTGATTCTTCGAACCCAGTCGTGCGCGCCCAGACGCTTGAGGCATCCGTGCGCACGAACGATCCACAACTTCTCGCGCGGGCATCGGCAGCGCTCAAAGACAAAAACTCGTTCATCCGTTTCGCCGGCGCGATGGCGGTCGGCGATGCGAAGATCCGCTCGCTCTATCGGGAAGTCTTCGCCTTGCGTAACGACAACGATCCGAACGTGCAGGTCGCTGTGCGTTATGCGATGCATCGTTTGGGCGACAAGCGGCTCTCAAGCGAGCTCTCGTCATTCACCAAACATCCCAGCAAAGGCGTCCGCGCGAACACTGCAATGGTCCTCGGTCGCATCGGCGAACCGACCGCTGTGCGCATCCTGAGGCCGATGCTCAACGACCCCGAGCCGGCAGTTTTTCTGACCGCCGCTGAGTCGTTGTGGCGTCTCGGCAATGAGCAGGGGCTCGAGATGCTCGTGAGCGGAACGGTCAGCAAATATCCCGACGACCAGATGCTGTGCGTGATCGCTCTGGCGCAGCCGAAGGATTCGCGCGTGAAGGAAAACCTGATCGGAAAACTCGTGCTCGATCAGGATGGAGACGGCTATCTCGAAGTGCAGCTCGCCGCCGCCCGCGCGCTCGGAATGATCGGCTCGGACGCAGGCTTCGGCATCGCGCGTGGCGCTGCAATGCGTCCCGACCCAAGACACCGAACGCTTGCAGCACTCGCGCTTGGTGAGATCGGTCGTCCCGATTGCCAGGCAACGCTGGCTTACTTGATGAACGCGCCGGAAGAAGAAGTAAAAGTGGCAGCAGCCACCGGCGTTCTGGAACTGGGTGCGGCGAGCGTGGCGCGATCCGGCGCAGCCAGTGGGTCTGCAGCGCGTGTGGATTGAGCGATGCAATTTCTAATGAAGCGACATGAAGCGACGCGCCCAATCGCTTGGCGTTTTCAAACAGAGCCGCGCACGTAGTAAGCGGAAGAAGCTCGGCAATTCAATCATCTCCGCTCACTGCGTGAGCGGCTCCTTATCAAATCCGATCATTCAAACTGCGCGTTGCTCCAAATCGCGTCGCTTCAAAAATCGTCTTCGGATAAATCCCAATCAACGTCGGCGCATCCCGAGCATCAGACCCATCGACACCAAAATCCCACCCATCATCGGCTCGGGAACCGCCGCACGCGCGAACATCCAGTCGGCTTCAAACGTACCCGTCGGTGAAACGGCGAGCGTGGAATCGTTCATTAAACTCGATCCATAATTCTGGGCGACGACCAGCAGATCAATGAAATTCACATTCCGATCGTAGTTGAAATCGCCCGTCCACCATTCACCGGTCGATGTCATTTCATAGTTCTGAGCGACGCGCAGAAGATCACTGAAATCGACATCGCCATCAAGATCTCCATCGCCTTTCAAAGTCGTTCGTATCAAGAGCGCTGGTGTCGTGATCGAATCGCCCAACCACGGCCCAGGAATCGAAAAAAGTGCTGAAGCTTCCGCGTAGCCAACCCCGAGGCTCGCATCCGCAGCGGCGTCGCTCGATCGAATGAAATTGCCCGTCCACGCGCCGTTGGCATAGCCGGCGGTGATCCATTGTCGGATTGTGGAAAGCGGAGTTGATCCAGGATAATCGTAAATCAAAGCGTCTCTTCCGAGATCGAGTCGGCCACCGTTCGGACCTGAAGCGCTGATTTGAAGTGTACCGTTGATGCGGCTGACATCGCTTGAAACGCCGTCGCTTGGGTTGGTGGCATCGAGCTTGAGTTCGCCGGTCAGTGCGATGTTGACGGTGCTTTGTCGGATCGAATCGAGCGTCAGGATCGAATTGGAGTTGACGTTGGATGTTCCCGTTCCGATCAGTTGTGAAAGCTGTCCGACCTGGGTTGTGTTCTGGTTGAAGTTGCCGTTGTTGGTGACGATGTTGCTGTAGATTCTTCCGTTGTTGACGAGCGTTCCGCCGGTGATCTCGAAAACTCCGGAGTTGTTGACGATGGCGTCGGAACTGAGCGTGAGCGTGCTCGACTGGACACGAAACGTCGCGCCAGAATTGATTGTGATTGTTCCGCCGATGGTTGACGGGCCGGTGGTGCGCAGCAACGACGTCGCATTGAGCTGAATCGTCCCGCCGGTGCGCGTCACGCCGCTCAATTCGATTGTTCCGCCGTCACCCAGAATTGTTCCGCCGTCGAGTACAAAATTCGTCGTGCCTAGCCGCAACGTGCTGCCGGTTCGTGAAACGATCTGGCCAGGGCCGAGGTTCGAAAAATTCGTCAGCACCGCGATGTTTGAACTCGCGCCGCTGAGTTGCAGCGTGCCGCTGTTTTTTGCTTCCATGAGGCCGGCGTTGATGTTCTCGACTGTCTGCGCGCTTCGAGAGGCAAGGAAAATTTGAAGGGTACTGGAAGCGATGTCGGCGGAGATCGTGCCTTCGTTGACGATCTTCAATGAGCCGCCCGTCTCGCCGAACCCAATTGTGCCTCTGCCGCGAAGCGTGTGGCCCATGCCGTTGCCGAGCGATTCCACCTCGCCATCGATCACGCCGTCCAAAGATGCAACGCCGTTCAAATTCAAGCTGCCTCCACCGGCGAATGAGGTGTCAGTCAAAAAACTAAAACTCGTTCCGCTGCCACTGTTCATCAGAATCTGCCCGGTATTGCTTATCGCAGCGCTCGGGCTGAGGCTGATCGTGCTGAACGTCTCGATGATGCCGAAATTAGAGATGCCGACATTCGTGTGCGTTCCGCCAGTCCACAACATCCGGCTCGTCGCATCGATGCTGTAACCGGCGTTGGTGACGGTGAGGCCGCTCGGTCGCATCACTCCACCATCGGTCGCGCTGAATGCGCCGCCGTCGATGATCTGGC
>Ga0138256_10007896_pt1 | contig 11212 bp, 5 predicted proteins | sample KNB2016incub_MG_FD_105486 | JGI IMG/M metagenome (GOLD analysis project Ga0138256, IMG submission 105486) | Active sludge microbial communities from wastewater in Klosterneuburg, Austria - KNB2014incub_MG | ecosystem: Engineered > WWTP > Activated sludge > Unclassified | place: Austria...
TCTGCTCTTCGTGCCAGAACTCTTCGCATATCATTTACATATAATGCACCATTAGATTTTTCTTCTATGCTAAAGTCATTGGAATATCCGCCTTTCTTTGATTGCTGAAAGCCCTTGCAAATATCATGAACCACGTTTGATAAATTACCCGATGAGTTTTTCAAAATATCTTTATGAATGCTTGCCGGAGCCCATTGGGAAAAAAGAGTGACTATTTGCTGAGCTTCATTATTCCAGCTGTAAAATTCATCAGGTAACCGGTTTAATCTTTTTTCTTTTAAAACTCTGAATTGATTATCTGCATTTATTTTTTGATTTTTTTTGAAAGCACTTATTAAAGCAGATAAAACATTTTTATTCCATTTAAAACCTATCATTGCATCATTCCCTTTAAGCAATAATTTTTCATTGGTTTTTTTGTAGACAATGCTTCCGTCTATTATATATAAGCCCACTTCCAATAATGTGTTTTTGAAATCTGCTGAATCTTTAATATTATACTCCAGTATAAGAATACCTATATCATGACGAGGCTGATGATCTGAAATATATTTCAAGCTAAATCCTTTTCCAATTGTCACTTGTTGGTTATCATATGTATTAATTGCATCAAGTGATCCTTCACCGGCCAATTCTTCCCAGATTGCTTTGTATCCTTTTATTTTAAGTGTATCCGATTCCTTCCAGTCAGGTTCCGGATCAGATGAAACAGGTCCTTCATAACTGTACCCCTTTCCAAACCTTGTGTCAACTTCATGGGGTTCCGGGTCATTTGCATATATTTTTCTGTTGGATTCGATCCAATCTGACGCCCCCTGATCATACACAGAATCCCCCTTATTAAATTTTTCCGGCCAGTCGTAATAACCTTTACTGATGTTTACAGTAACATCATCAAACATAAAACTTGAAGTCAATATGTTAATGAATTCCGGAGACAGTTCTAATCCGTTTAAATCATCTTTATTTATAAATCTGCCTTTATAATTTCTGGAATCAATTATATATTTTGACCATTCAGGATCAATTCCCAACGCCTGCAAATCTGATTCAGTTGCATCATTTATATTCATTTGTTCAGAACTATTTTCAATAACCGGTTCAAATATAAAATTCTGAACTAAAAGACTTTTTTCTTCTGAACTAAGTTCTATTTTATTTAGATCTTCAGTACTTGAAAAACCATTATAGTAATTTCGTGATTCAATTATATATTTTGCTATCTCAGGTAATATCCCTGTTGATTCTAAATCGCTTTCCGTCGCTATGTTTATATTTATTGGCATAATTAAAAATTGAATTGTTAAATGAAAAAAGTTATAGTTATAAAATATTAATTCTTAAGTCTTTACTATTTTGCCGCTATTTTATTAATTTTTATTACACTCTATTAATAACGAATCATTCGTTTTAAATTTAGCTTTCATATTTTACTTTTCACTTTTCCCTTTCTTTTACACATTCTTTTAAGGCATTATTAATTTGTTCTCCGTACTAAAACCTGCAATTTGTTTCTTTAATGATTTAAAGTCATCTTACTTTTTATTTTCATTATAAATTAAGTGCGATCAAAACTGCAGCAGATGATCCGCTTAAAGTTTTCACTTTACTAATGGAGATGAAGTCTGAAATAAATTTCTTTCATAGTATATACATAAATTTGATTTTAGTATTATTTTTGAAAACAATACATGTTAATCCCATTTTAATGACGGGTCGGGGTCTGGAGATTTTGGAATTCTTTTGCATTCCACGGCAACAATAACAACGTCTTCAATTTTATATTCTTCGTTTATCAGTTCCGTTTTATTTGATTGTACCTGTTCTACCAGTGTTGGATTAAACATCACGCCTTTATTTACCTTAGGATTAATTGCCATGTTAGTTTTCCTCCAGTCAATAACTTTAACCATTGCTTCTTTTGGTTCTTTCTTTTTTACGTGGAAAACTGGTTTTCCAAAAACTCTGAGATCTGAGACAATTCTTTTTGAAGGACTAATTTCTCTTTTTACTGGTTTTGGAAATACTAAAATTTTTGGAACGGGCATGATTGCAGGTCCTGGTTCTGATTTTTTCTTTCTTGTAACATTTACTTTTCTGACGGCATAAATTCTGTCAACATAAGATGGTATTAATCCTTTAGGGGGTATATTTCCGTCCGAAACAATTGTTGACTGTGAAGTTTTCCAGTATTTAGATATCAAAAAATCAAAACTGAACCAGCCTCTGATTACTTTACTGTGGTTGTATTCAAATGTTAAAGACTCAATGTCTTCCTGTTGATTCAAAATCATTATCTCATTACTGTGAGTATTTTTCAAAGTGTCAGGCATCTGATTTAGTAATGAATTAATTTCATTTTTAGTTAAGCTGATTTTGTACCATGATTCATTTTCTTTAAATACGGGTGGAGAATAATCAGTATAAAAATAATCCATTAATGTATCTGGTACACTTAAACTAAAATCCTCTAATTTTGATTTAAGCTCTTGCCGCAATGTAGCAAATCCATTTCTTTTATATATGCTTTCCTTAAGAGCAAGTTTTATTTCAACTTCTGCTTTTTTTCCTTCCTGTACAAGTTTATTTTCCCAGGTTAAAATCTCCTGCATTATTTCCTTTTTCTCGAAATTATCCCACAATTTTTTTCTTTCAATCCAATCAGGATCGTTTGGATCAACTATCTCCACTTCAAATTGATTTTTTTCACTAAAATATAAAGCGCGAACAGAACTGATCTTGGAATTTATAGAATTGTATGCGGAGATAATGGAGGTCGTTCCGAAGTCTGTAGTATTAACAGGAGAATTTAGAAATGTTTCAATATTTTCTAGTTCTTTGCTTTCATCAGAAGATAAAATCAAACTGCTTGCAGTTATGCATTCAGTTATCAGTCTCTTAAATTCATTCCATAATAATCTATCCGGATTTAATTCAAAAGAACTCCCTTCTTCACAAATTGTGTTAGTATAAATTGCAAATTCATATCTTTCAAATACTTGTTCCTTTACTTCAGTACCAGCGCTAAAATCAGCAAAATCCAGATCTTCATATCTGAAATATCTCCATTGCGAAGGCAGCAGAAGGAATCTTTCATTCTCTTTGTTATCTTGCTTTAAAACATTCTGGTACATTTGTTTCAGCTTTAAAGCTATTGGTAATAATATTTCCGGACCCATTATTTTTAATATTTAATTTAAAAAGATCAGTTATGCTTTAAAGAATATTTGTTTTACTCCTGTTCTCCTCCAACAAATTGCTCCGGCTTAATGCTTGGATCAGGATTCGGTGATTGAGGTATTATACTGTTTATAAATCCGATTAACTGAATCCCCTCAATTTTAAGTTCACTACCTTCTGTATGTGAACTGACATCTTTTGTTTCCTTACCCTTAGAATATTTACCGCCTCCTGAGAATAGACCCCACGATACTGAACCGCCTGCAGTAAACTCAGTCTTTGAATAATTGCTGAATTCCTGAGCTTCATCAAATGTAAATGTAACATCTTTGACAAATAAAGCGGTAATTGGATAAGCTACTAATCTTCCGGAAGGTTTTTCTTCACCGTCTGAAACCGGCTTTTTGTCAAAATTTAAATCCCATAGTTTATCCAGTGTCCAGCCTCTCATTGCAAAAAATCCCGGTTCAAAAAAAGGTCTGCAGATCGGCACCTGTGTAAATTTGAAACTTGCCTTGAAGTTTGATGATTTCTGACTTGTGTTTTCTTTTGTTTTTGATCCCGAAGCTCCTGCTGAAAAAATTCCCAGATATCCTGCCTTTGCTCCCCAGCTGTTTGTGTCTTTATTGAAATGCGTTTCAAAATCCCCCTCATAAAAACTAAATTCCGACCAACCCTCATTTGAGGCAAAATTTCCGGGTAACAAGGTAGTATAATAAAAATCACTGCCTCCGTCTGCCGCACTCGTTAACAAAGCGCTGTTAAATTTATTTTGAAGATCTTGTTTATATAATACCATACTTTTCTGTGTAACCTGGTTAATGTATGCATTTATCTGTTCATATTCGTTCTTATATCCCTCGCTTATCCATGCCATTTCAGCTGCTTCCATTTTTTTGCGGAGAAATTTTGATTTATTTGAAAAAGCTGCTACTCTTCTGATTGCTTCGGGATCATCACCTTTTGCGCTTTGAGCATCAATGATTAAATTCATGTATTCATCAGCTGCATCCATGTATTCACTCATTTTTGAAGTATACGCTTTAGTCAGAGGACCTGGTTCTGTTACAGTTTTTTTCTCATCTGTCATAATGTCAGTAACTTCCTTGGTCGTTGTCAGTTTATTTCTGAAATCCTGTAATTTTTTCAATTCTGTTTCTGATAGGGGTAAATCTACTACACGACTGTATTTCAGGACATCTTTGTATATTGAACTTATTGAATCCTGGCTTGATGTAAAAATCGTTTGCTGCATAGAATTATCTATAAATTGATTACCGACATCAGGGACAAAATCAAAAAGTTTGGATAGCACAAACCCCTGATGATATAGATTAAGTGTTTCCTCAGCTGTATTGCCTATAAATCCTTTTGAACAAAATGTGAAATCTTCCGGACCAAAAGGAATACCCGGAAGAAACCAGCTGACAAATTTATTCCTTGGGGTTTTAATGCTTCCGTCATTTCCTGTAATTGTGGCATATAGCTTGGCGACTAATGCATTCATCAGATCGCCGGGATTGTTGTTGTTCATGATTTATTGATATAATTTAATTTAAAAAAAAATAATTATGATTAGAAAAAATCAGTGAAAATCTTATAATTAATTTAATACTAAATATTTTAGTAATAATAAATCTTCATAGATATATAAATATGCATGAAGCTCTTCACTCATTACTTACAGAATAGTATCAAATATTTTTCCAAGTTCAGCATATTTTGTCCTGCAACGCTCTCTTTTTAATTTCACTCCTTTTATCAACCGCTGATTTGTATCTTCGGTTATTACCAGATATGAATAATCTGGTTCAACATCACTGGTAATATCATTCCATAAATTTTCGATGCCGATATAAGGGATTTCACGGATGAGTGTGTTTACAGGATGATTCGGTGAAGTGTAAGCCTTGTTATTCTGATCTTTGTCTGTGCCTGGTGGTCCGTAAGCCTGAAGAAATTTATAAGCTGCACTATAACAGGCTTCCATTAACTTTTTCTTTTTTGCAGTGTCCTGAAAACTGTTCATATCAATTTGTCTTTCTGCAAGTTGTTTAAAACACATCCATTCGGCAAAATCATCCAGTAAAGAATCACCTCCGTTAAAATTACCACTGCCGGCGAATTGAACTAATCTGTGGTTGGCTGTTGTATGACCTACATCCTTATGTCCCCAGACTTCGACCGACACTTTATCAACACCGTATATTTTTACCAGATTATCGTAGAGTTCTCTTCTGATTTTTTCTGCAAAAGGGTCAGGAGTATTTTCTTCACCTGCCACTCCGCAGCCGTAAAGTAAGATTTTAGTAGTATCCGCTAAATAAACTGCAATTTTACTTACAAAATCTTTGTATGAATTCTTTATCCATGAGTTGAAACCTCCGCTGACCACGCCAATCTGAAGTTGATCAGAAGTACCGTGTGTTAAAAATGCCACATCATTTATTTTAAACATACCTGAATCCTGAATAAGTGAATTCTCTAATAAAAGAGCTTCAGCTTTTTCTGTGATTACTTTTAGAGTATCCCAGACAGCAACAGTATTGATTTCATTTGAACTTCCAATACTAATTTCATTATTTCTTATGCAAAGTGATTCATGATCTGCAGCAAACTGATTTGCCTGATTTTTATGTTCGTCTCCTCCCGTTTTTACTTTTGCAGGATAAAACGCAACGGTTACACTGCCGTAATTCATTTTTTCAAAAATCTTTTGAGCCAATTTTTGCCTGTCAGTAGTGATTTCATCCGGAATCACTATTAAATCCTCGAATATAAAATTATCACTTAATAATTTTATGTGTTCAGGAGAAAGTTCTAATGAATTCAGATCATTTTTACCTGTAAACCCGCCTTTATAATTTCTCGAATCTATTATATATTTAGACCATTCAGCATCTATTCCAATTGACTGCAGGTCTTCTTCAGTTGCATCATTGATTTTTATTTTTACGGAGCTTATCGGTTCAAATAAAAAATTCTGTATCAGAAGACTTTTTTCTTCAGAGGTTAAATCTAATTTATCCAGATCAGCAATATTCGCAAATCCATTAAAGTAATTTCTTGAGTCAATGATATATTTTGCTATTTGCTGTGTGATCCCTATAGCTTCAATATCACTCTCCAATGCTGTGTTTATATTTTTGAGCATAAATGATTATTGTTTTAAAGTTATTTGAATTTATTTAATAAAATTATTCTTTACATTTAACCTCCGGATTACTGAGTAAAAAGTTAAATCAAATTATGTTAAATAAAATATTATATGTTCAGAGAATGTTTTTTCGGGAAATTCAAATATGAAGTTATGGAAGTGATTCATTTGTTACCTCCTCAATTTATTTTTATGGAAAATAAACTAAAATTATTATTGGAATAAATCAATAGGTTAAAAAATCATACTTCAGTTTCTTAACATTTAGAAATGCAAATGCTGAAACTGTTACAACTAAAGCTGCAGTGACAGCGAAAGTTGCTTTGACGGTGGGATACTGTTGCTATTGTATGAGCAGTTCCTGATCCCGGACACTGCTCCAGGTCACCGAAACAGTCACTGTAACCGTAACAGTAAAAGTTCCTGCAATTGTTTCTGTAAAAGTTACTGTGTCTGTTTCGAATCTGCAACAGATACTATCACAGCTCCTTCACCGAAACATTCTAAGAAGCTTCAGGTCACCGTAACAGTCACTATAACCTTAACAGTAAAAGTTCCTGTAACTGTTTCTGTCACAGTCACTGTATCAGTTTCGAATCAGCAGCAGTAACTATCAAAGATACTTCACCCGAAACAGTCGCAGATGCTCCAGGTCACCGTAACAGTCACAGTAACCTTAACAGTAAAAGTTCCTGTAACTGTTTCTGTAACAGATACTGTATCTGTTTCGAATTTGCAACAGCAACTATCACAGCTTCTTCAACGGTAACAGTTGCAGAGTGCGGTCGCTGATCCCGGACACTGATTCAGCTCACCGTAACAGTCACTGTAACCGTAACAGTAAAAGTTCCTGTAACTGTTTCTGAAACAGATACTGTATCTGTTTCGAATCAGTTACAGCAACATTCACTGCTCCTTTACGGAAACAATCGCAGGTGCGATTTCTGATCCCGGACACTGCTTCAGTGGATGTAACAGTTACGCAGCCGGTGCAGTACATGTGCCGGCTGCTTTTGTTGTGGAGGTGCAGGGTTTGGGTTTTGTTTAGGGACAGTAACAGATACACAGCCGGTGCAGGATACAGTGCCGGTTGCTGTTTTTATTCACTGTGCAGGTTGCTGTTGTTGTGGAGGAGAATTCAGTTTATATACTTAATTCCTAATTTCAACATGTCATTTCACCAGCATCATCCTCTTCGTATCCGTAAACTCACCGATTGTAAGCCTGTAAAAATAAACCCCGCTCGTCAAACCTCTTCCGTCAAACTCAACCTTGTAATTTCCCGGATTTAACTTTTCGTTAACTAATGTGATTATTTCTTTTCCAAGTATATCATACACTTTCAAAGAAACAAATCCCAAATCTGAAATCCCAAATTCCAAATTTGTAGAAGGGTTAAAGGGGTTCGGATAGTTCTGTGACAAACTGTATTGGTCAGGAATTTCAGAAGATGTTTGCGCAATGCCTGTTGATTGTGAATACTTTATTGTTGCATAATCATATCCTGCTCCGATGCCTGTACTATACCCTGTCACATATACATAGCCCGAACTATCAACAGCAATTGAGGTTGCTCCATCATAATAATTCCCCGGTCCGTCATAAACCGCAGCCCATTGCTGAATACCTTGTGAATTATATTTTATTGTTGCGTAATTATTGGATGATCCACTAGTTCCAAAAACATAAGTACTGCCTGTAACATATACATTTCCTGATTTATCTAAAGCAAGAGATTTTCCATAATCACCGATATTTCCCGGTCCATTATAACTTACGAACCATAGCTGTTCTCCATTTGAATTGTATTTTATCGTGCCATAATCAAGAACATTCCCGGTGTCACCATAAAAAGTGCCAGTCACATAAACATTACCGGAGTCATTAACGGCAATAGATTGACCACTTCCTTCGCTTAACCTTGAAATCCATTGTTGTATACCAGAGGAATTGTATTTTATTGTGGTATAATCCGCAGAGCCTAATCCGCTTGCTGAACTTTCTCCGGTGATATACACATTTCCTGTTCCATCAACTGCAATTGAATTTGCATAATCAGTATAATTTCCCGTTCCGTTATATCTTACAGCCCACTGCTGTGCTCCAACTGGATTGTATTTTACTGTGGCAAAATCATAATCTGATCCACTGGCATAACTGAATCCTGTTACATAAACATTCCCCTGATCGTCTAACGCTATTGATTTTGCAACAGCACCAAAATTTGATGTTGAGCTATATCTTCCAACCCACAATTGAACACCTGCTGAATTGTATTTGACTGTGGCATATTCGAGGTAACTTGTCACGTTACCTAAACTTCCACCTGTTACATATACATTTCCCGAGTTATCAACGACAATTGAATAAGCAAAATCATTTCCGTTCCCGGGACCGTTATACCTTGCTACCCAAATTTGTGTACCGGCTGAATTATATTTTATAGTAGCATAATCATAACTTGTTCCTAAGCCGGTACTAAATCCTGTCACGTAAGAATTTCCTGAATTGTCAACGGCAATTGAATAGGCATCATCTCTGCCATTTCCCGGTCCGTTATATCTCGCGACCCATTGTTGAACACCTGATGAATTGTATTTTATTGTTGCATAATCTTTTGTTATTCCGATACCGCCGCTTCTTCCCGTCACATAAACATTTCCGGAATTGTCAACTGCAATTGAATAAGCTTCATCAATTGAATCTATGGGTCCGTTATATCTTGCCACCCATTCCTGATTTACCTGTGAAACTGAATTGTGGAATGTCAATTGTATCAGTATGATTCCAAATAATGCTAATAAATTATTTAATTTTTTCATTTCAATTTCTCCTTAAAAAAATTTCAAATTATAAAACATTGAACATTTAACATTTATCATTTGATAAGAATCATCCTTTTTGTATCTGTAAACTCACCGGTATTTAATCTATAAAAATATACTCCACTCGTCAAACCTCTTCCGTCAAACTCAACCTTGTAATTTCCCGGACTTAACTTTTCGTTAACTAATGTGATTATTTCTTTTCCAAGTATATCATACACTTTCAAAGAAACAAATCCCAAATCCGAAATCCCAAATTCCAAATTCGTAGCGGGGTTGAAGGGGTTCGGATAGTTCTGAGACAAACTGTACTCTTCAGGAATATTTGAAGAGATTTGTCCGATGCCTGTTGATTGAGAATATTTTATTGTTGCATAATCAGCTCCGGATCCAATTCCTCCGCTAGAACCTGTCACATATACATTACCATAACCGTCTACTGCAATTGAAGTAGCTTCATCATAATAATTTCCGGGACCGTTGTATCTTTTCACCCAGACTGAATCTCCGGATGAATTGTATTTTATTGTTGCATAATCTAATCCTGTTCCCAAGCCTGAACTATATCCTGTCACATAAACATTACCTGAAGCATCCACTGCAATTGAATTAGCATAATCATCTGAATTTCCCGGACCATTATATCTTTTTACCCAAACTGAATCACCTGATGAATTGTATTTTATTGTTGCATAATCAAAATTTGTTCCAACTCCATTACTACGCCCTGTCACAAAAACATTACCTGAATCGTCCACTACAATTGAATTGGCTTCATCAAAGTAATTACCGGGACCGTTGTATTTTCTTATCCATATTGAATCACCTGATGAATTGTATTTAATTGTTGCATAATCATATGATGTTTCACTGCCTCTAATTTCCCCTGTTACATATACATTTCCTGAACCATCAACTGCAATTGAAAAAGATTGATCAGTTGAATTACCGGGACCGTTATATCTTTTCACCCAAACTGAATCCCCTGATGAATTGTATTTGATTGTGACAAAATCTCTTGTTGGTTCGCTGCCTGTATACCCTGTTATATACACATTTCCCAAGTCATCCACTACTATTGAAGTAGCAATATCTTCAAAATTGCCGGAACCGTTATATCTTTTAACCCAAACTGAATCCCCTGATGAATTGTATTTTATTGTTGCATAATCTAATCCTGTACTGTTTAAAGAGTCTCTGTTGCCATTGCTATACCCTGTCACATAGACATTACCCGTGCCGTCCACTGCAATTGAAGAAGCTACATCAAATGAATTTCCGGGACCGTTATATCTTTTTACCCAAACTAAATCACCTGATGAATTGTATTTTATTGTGGCATAATCATAGCCTGTTCCACTGCCAGTACTTAACCCTGTCACATATACATTACCTGAACCATCTACTGCAATTGAAAGAGCATAGTCAGTTGAATCTCCAGATCCGTTGTATATTCTAACCCATTGCTGAACACCTGATGAATTATATTTTATTGTTGCATAATCATCACCTGTTCCGGTGACTCTACTGTTCCCTGTCACATATATATTACCTGAACCGTCCACTGCAATTGAAGTAGCTCTGTCATTTGAATTTCCCGGACCGTTATATCTTGCGACCCACTCCTGTGTAACTTGTGCGGGTGCTGATTCAATTGCTGTTAGTAATACCAGAATTGTAAATATGGTTTTCATAATTATTTTACCTCCCGATTTTTGTTCATAATTTTATAAATCATTAGTATAAATTTCATTCCTTATTTTTATTCTAAAATAGGTATTCTTTGTTTTTCAATTGTCATGGAATTGTCAAAAATAAAATGTTTATTAACTTGTTGCTTCTACTTGCAAAGTTTCAATTCGATAGACACTGTTGGGCGGTATTGTAATTAGAACAGTGAAAGATGCTGTGACGGATGCGGAGAATGTTGATGTTGCGGGTGCTGTTCCTGATCCCGGACACAGCTTCACGACACCGTAACACTCACTGTAACCTTAACAGTAAAAGTCACTGTAACTGTTTCTGTATCAGTCACTGTATCTGTTCCGAA
>Ga0138256_10007898_pt1 | contig 11210 bp, 10 predicted proteins | sample KNB2016incub_MG_FD_105486 | JGI IMG/M metagenome (GOLD analysis project Ga0138256, IMG submission 105486) | Active sludge microbial communities from wastewater in Klosterneuburg, Austria - KNB2014incub_MG | ecosystem: Engineered > WWTP > Activated sludge > Unclassified | place: Austria...
CTCGGCGTCGTTCTGAACAACGTCAATCTGCGTGCTCAGGACAACTATTATTACTATCAAAGCTACTACACGCGCGATAACTATCGCTCGGATGACGAAGCTTAACAAGGAAACGGTCTAAATTATTATGAGCGGACAGACGCGTGTTCTGGTAACAGGTGCGGGCGGATTCATCGGAAGCCATCTCGTAACCTATCTGAGAGACAAGGGATATTGGGTTCGAGGCGTTGATATCAAGCGTCCGGAATTCGGCGAATCTGATGCCGACGAATTCTTGCTGCTCGATCTTCGCCGCTGGGAGAACTGCCTGGCCGCGACTGAGGGCATTGAGGAAGTCTATGCTCTTGCCGCCGATATGGGCGGAATGGGCTTTATTTCGTCGCACCACGCGCAGATCCTATACAACAACTCGCTGATAAATCTTCATACGCTTGAGGCGGCTCGCGACAACGGCGTAAAGCGCTATCTTTATACGAGCTCTGCGTGCATTTACCCGGAATTCTTACAGGAAGAGACCGATGTCAAACCGCTGAAGGAAGAAGATGCATACCCCGCGTTCCCGCAGGACGCATACGGCTGGGAAAAGCTTGTTTCCGAGCGTCTTTGCCACCATTATCGCGAAGACTACGGTATCGAGACGCGTACCGTCCGATTCCATAATATCTTCGGCGAAAAAGGAACTTGGGAAGGCGGCCGCGAAAAGGCCCCGGCGGCGATGTGCCGAAAGATCGCAATGGCGAAACTCACCGGCGACAACGTGATCGAGATCTGGGGTGACGGCGAACAGACGCGTTCATTCTGCTATATCACGGACTGCGTTGAAGGGCTTTATCGCCTGATGCGTTCTGATTTTCACGAACCGCTCAATCTCGGCCAGGACCGTATGGTCACGATCAACGAACTTGCCGATATGGTCGCGAAGATCGGCGGAATCGAGATCGAGAAAAAACACATCGACGGCCCGCAAGGCGTTCGCGGACGAAATTCGGATAACACGCTGCTCCGCGATACGCTCAAATGGGAACCCGCGGTCTCTCTCGAAGAAGGCCTCGCGACGACGTACGCGTGGATCGAGGAGCAGGTCAGAGAAAGTCTTGCTCAGAATATCGAAAAAGCCGCTCAACCTGCCTAGTAATGCCCGAAAACGCGCGCAAGGTCGCGATCGTCATTCCGGTCTATAATCGTCGGGAGATCACCCTGCAAGGCCTTCGCAGCCTTGCGCGTATCGACCGAACCGGCCTCGACGTCCGCATTTTCATCGTCGATGACGGATCGACCGACGGAACATCCGACGCCATACGCAGTGAATTTCCCGATGTCGTCATCATCCAAGGCGACGGAACGCTCCACTACGCTGCGGGCACGAATCGAGGTATCGACGCCGCACTTGAATGGGATGCTGAGTTCGTCGCCACGATGAATGACGATGCGGTCTTTCACGATCAATTCCTTCAGCGGCTTGTAAAGACTGCGGATGAGAATCCACGCTCGATCGTCGGCGGACTTCTCCTGCTTTGGGACGAACCGCACAAGGTCTTTCAGGTCGGACAGACCTGGCACACATTTCAAGGAGGATGGGTCATTCCGGGCGATTGGACGGCCTTTAACGTACCTCAATCCGCGTTTCCGGTCGAGTGCTTGGTAGGCAACTGTCTATTGCTTCCTACCGCCTCTATTCGCGAATGCGGGCTGATGGACGAGAAGCGATTTCCGCATGGCTGGGGCGATGCCCAATGGATGATGCGATTCGCAAAGGCCGGCTGGAAGCTGCTCGTCGAACCGAAGGCTTACGTTTGGTGCGAGCCGAATACTTACCCGAGACCGCTGCACGAAATGTCGAAGGGCAAGATCCTTCGCACGCTTCTTTTCGACAAGCGGCATCCGCTCAACTTGTCGCGTCAGTTCATTGCACGCTGGGAATCTGCTCCGACGCGTCCAAAGGCTGTTGCAAGCTTCGTCGCGTATCTAGGGCAATTGGCGGGGAAGACGCTAGGCTTTGCTGCCGGCAGGAAGAATTGATCCAGAATGGAAAGCGAGCGTGAAAAAGCGTGGGAAGCGGCCGGTCCGCTGTTGATCAACTTGATCTGGCCCTATACGACTTGGGGCGGAGCACAGATCTATTTCCTCTCGCTTGTCCGAAACGCTCCCAGAGGCTGGAAGTTTCGCGTGATCGTGCCGACAGGTTCTGATCCGCAATTGATGAAGCTCTTTTCGGATGCGGGTGCCAAGCTCTTCTATCTTGAGAATGTCCGCAACCCGACGCCTGCTGAAGGCATATTTGAGAAGCTCGGACGTCAGCTTCGCCGGCTAAGATCCGAGAGAGAGATCCTTGCCTTCGTTGGCAAGAATTCGTCTCCCGGTGAGATCTTTCATATCGAGGCCGGGCCGTGGCAATCTGTCTCGCTCCTAAAGAAGCTCGCACGACGCGGCAAAACATTTGTTACAGTGCAAAACGCTATGCCCGGCGACGTTTCCGGGGCACGAAAGCGTGCGTGGAGCCGGCGAATGACGGCTCTCCTCTCGATGCCGAGCTTTGAGCTTTTCGGCGGAAATCAGCACGCTGTCGATGATATCCGTACCTTCTTGCCCGCCGAACTCCATTCGAAGGTCACCATCTCGCGTGCGACCTTTTCTCGAACAGATGTGAACAAGGCTCTAGCTATGCCTGTACGCCGCGGCGAGGTGCTGTCGGGGCTTGGGCTGCGCCCGGAAACACTCACTATCATCGCGGTCGGACAATTCATCGACCGAAAGGGAAGATGGGACTTTCTTCAGGCTGCACATCTCCTAAAGGATAAATTTCAATTCATCTGGGTCGGCCCGACAGAACTCGATGCTGACGAGAAAGCCCGCATCGATGAATTCGATGTCGCTGAGACATTCCGATACATAAGGTCCGACGACGCCGGACGCTCTAGGGCCGAGATACTTGCATTCTTTCGAAATGCCGATATTTTCGCCTTGCCAAGCTATTGGGAAGGGCTGCCTGTATCGATCCTCGAGGCAATGGCATTAGGGCTGCCGATCGTCTCGACGCGCATCAACGGCATCCCCGAGGCGGTAATCAACGATAAGACCGGCTTTATCGTCGAGGCTGGCGATGCACCCTCATTTGCGGCGGCGATCGAGTCGCTCGAGGATACACAGCTCCGCAAACGATTAGCAGAAGGCGCGATCGCAGCGGCGACCGGCGAATTCGAGGAGATCGTCTCCGTTTCGAATGTATTCGACCGATATGTTGGCGCGGAAGCGCCGTGAAGCGACGGTCTTCCTCTCGAAAGGCTGCGAGTAAACTGTTACACTCAACCCTTATCTTCGGATCCCCGAAAAAATGACCGCTAGCGAAACGACCAGTGCAGGCCGCAGGTACATCCTGAACACCGCTTTCGGCGGTATGTCCTGGATCTTGCCGATCCTCATCAGCTTCGTCGCCACGCCGATCATTCTAAAGAAGCTCGGCGTCGTTCAATATGGCCTTTACGCGACGATCCTTGGTTTTATTAGCTACTCCTTTGTTTTTGGCATCGGCAAGGTGCTCGTAAAGTACGTCGCCGAATATCGAGCGTCGGGCGAGACGGAGAACATCTCGATCGTCGTCTCGTCAACGTTCTGGCTAAGTCTCTGCTTTGCTGCGGCAGGTGCCGTGATCGCTGCAGCCTTCGCAACGCCGCTCGTTCGCGACGTCCTAGCTGTGCCTGAAACGGAACAGCGGATCGCGATCGTCGGCATCTATCTCGCCTGCGGGTCGATCGTCGTCTCGATGCTCAGCCAGGTCTTTCAGTTCATCCTTCAGGGACTTCATCGCTTCGGGACGCTGCTGCTGCTCGCAAACATCGCCGGCCTCTTACTGAATGTCGGGAATATCGCACTCGCCTTGAACGGGTTCGATATGCGCTTTCTGCTTGGATGGAATCTCGTTTCGCTTGCCGTAATGGCGATCGCGTACGGCATCATCGCCCGAAAGCATCTTCCGGAATTTTCTCTATCCTTAAAGAACGCAAGCAAGATCCCGGCGCAGCTGCTTCGATATAGTTCGAGCGTGATTCTCTACCAGGCGATCGGGAACGTGCTCTTTCTTTTTGAACGCGGTGTCGTCCTGCGCGAGTTCGGTGCCGAAGCCGCGACATATTATCTCGTACCGATGACGCTCGGCATCTACCTCCACGGAGCGACGGCAAGCCTCCTTCAGGCGACGTTCCCGCTGATTAACGAAATGCTGGATGATAAGGCCCGGTTGATCCGGCTCTATCAAAAGGCGACCAAGCTGACCTTGACCATCGTCGTCTTCGCACTTCTCTCGGTAGCGAACCTGGGCAGACCGTTCCTTTCGCTCTGGATCGATGCGGCGTTCGCAGACAGGTCATTCATATTTCTCGTCATTCACGCGATCACTTTCGGGCTTATCGCCCTGTGGATCAACGGGTGGTCGCTCGCCGAAGGGCTGCGTCAGCCGCGTTTCGCTGTCTTTGTTACGGCGATCTGGAGTATCGTCGCCATTCCGTTAATGTTCGCCGCCGCACTCGGCGATAGCGTGGCCGGCGTCGCACTTTCGCGTCTTTTGGGTGTCGCAGTTACGGTGCCAATGATATTCTATTTTGAGAAGCGATTCCTCGGATGTGCTCTTTGGAGGTTCTGGATCCTGAGTCTATGCAAGCTCATCCTCGCAGGCGGTGCTGCGGCTGCGGTCCAGTATCTAGTGATCCGTGGAGCGCCGTTCTCTGATGTCGTGAATTTCCTGCTCGCGGCCGCCGCAAGCGGGATCGTTTTTTTGGCCGGATTGATCGCCGCAGGTTTTGTGGATGCTGAGGAACGCAGAGCGGTCTTCGGTCTTTTCAGAAGAGGTTGAGTTAGCGAGTTTTATGACGCCAAGATTGGTCCAACGCCTCGATTTTCTCGATGAAGTATGCGCGGGCAAGCGCGTACTCCATCTAGGATGCGCTGACAGCCCTTACACGGACGAGGCGATCGCGGCCGGCACGCTCCTTCACGGACGGCTTTCAATGATTGCGGCAAGCGTTACAGGGCTTGACGGAGATCCTGAGGGCCTCGAAAAGCTCCGCGTCGCAGGGTACAGCGATCTGGTTGTCGGCGATCTCGAAAAGCTCGATGAAGCAGGCCTTGAAAAGAACTTCGACGTTATCGTTGCGGGCGAGATAATAGAACATTTGAATAACCCGGGCATTTTTCTAGAAGGCGTGCGATCGCTGATGAACCCGTCCACAAAGCTCGTCGTTACGACAATAAACGCATACTGCGGAATGCGTGCGATCTACTATTCGCTCACTCGCGGCAAAGGGACGCACGAACCGGTACACCCGGACCACGTTGCGTACTATTCATATTCGACGCTCAATCTTTTGCTCAAGCGGCACGATCTCGCGGTGGACGATTTTCTCTTCTACGATATGGGAACCGATCATCGAAAAGTGACGCCCTGGTATTTGAGGGTCTTTAACGACGTAAGTGTAACCTTTTCCCGCCAGTTGGCCGACGGCGTGATCGCTGTATGCAGTGCAGGGCCGAAAGAGGCTTGACCGAAAAGATGGCGACACCGATCTACTCGACAACTGGGGACGCAACGCGGAATCCGCTTCCGGCGATCGCGATCATGGCTTTTGCTGTGATCGCGGGCCTTGTCGCGCTTCTGATGATGTCCGGCGCATCGCTCGGCATCCCGTATCCGTATCTGCTGCCCTGGCTCTTCGCACTTGCGGTCGTGATGGCAATTCCGCTCATCATTCTCAAGAGGCGCGGAAAATTCACTCTTGCCGATCCGATAATCTTCGCAACACTTTCGTACTTCTATCCCGCATTCGTACTCGGCGGACTTTCGCTCGCGGCAGGATTCTCGAATCCGTATTTCTTAGCGTTCGTGCAGGATCCGCAGATAAATTATCCGTTTACGGTCCTCATCATCATATTGGGATATATCGGCCTTGCGGTCGGCTATTTCCTGCCCATCGGCAGACATATCGGAGCCTTTTTTGAAAGGCATTTGCCAAAGGCGGACTATGCTCCCGACAATTTTGCGATACCTGGTTCGGTCCTTCTGGTTCTGGGCATCGGAAATACGGCCATTGCTCTCGGACTAGGCCTTATCGGCTTTCAGAGGGCGAGCGAGATCGGAACTTACGACGGCCTTATATTTTTGACCACGCTTTTCTGGCTCGAGGCGAGTTTTGTACTATGGTTCATCATCTTTAGCAGGCAGAACTTTGATGTCCGTTCGGCGGTACTGCTTGTGCTGTTGGGTGCAACTGCACTTTCGAAGGCACTCTATGCCGGAAATCGCGGCAGCGTCATCCAGATCTTTATCGTGATCGCCCTCGCCTACACGCTTTCGGGCAGGAAGTTCCATTTGAAGCAGTCTGTTTTCGCTGGCGTCGTCCTCACGGTCGCACTGCTCCTCGGCACCATATACGGAACGACGTTCCGCAACGTCAAAGGTGATGAATCAGCGTCGAATTTCGGTTCGTACTCCGGGAACATCATCGAGACACTCGATAAGATCGGGTCGGATGCACAGTTCTCGACGCTCAACTCGGGTTTCAATACGTTCGCAGAACGAATCGATCTTGTAAGCTCGCTCGCTGTCGTCGTCTCAAACTATGAGCAGCTTGCTCCATACGAAGAGAGTTACGGCCTCGACAACAACATAGTCAAAGATCTTTCGAGCTTTATGATCCCGCGCGTTCTTTGGCCCGACAAGCCGCTCGCATCGGAGCCGCGTCAATATAGCGATCTATATTTCAATTACAGCGAGAACTCTTTCGGCATCACGCCGATGGGCGATCTTATCAGAAACTTCGGTCCGATCGGTGTTCCCATTGGAATGCTCCTCATCGGATTGCTTCTCCGAGTCCTTTATCGAACATTCGTCGAAGATCAGAAGATCATCCTGTGGCGTGCGGCGATCTATTTTATGATCCTTACTTCGGTCTCTTACGAGAGCTTCTATGCGTCGATCATCCCTTACGGATTTAAGGTCGGCACGACTGCGACGGTCGGCGTTCTGCTGCTCATCTTTATGGCTCGCGCTTTAGGTGCAAAAAAGAGTCCTGCTGTGCAATAATACGCATTCCATCTGCGGATAAAAGATGTCAAAAGTTGTCTTCACAAACGGCTGCTTCGATCTAATACATCCGGGCCACATCGACCTTCTCAATAGGGCGAAGGCGCTCGGCGATAGGCTCGTCGTCGGCCTTAACAGCGACTCTTCGGTGCGCCAAATGAAAGGCGCCGGACGCCCGGTCGTTTCGCAGGACGCTCGAAAGGCTGTCCTTCTAGGCCTTAAAGCTGTGGACGATGTCGTCATATTCGACGAATTGACGCCGGAGAACATCATTCGCGAGATCCGGCCCGATGTGCTCGTAAAGGGCGGCGATTGGCCCGTCGATCAGATCGTCGGGGCCGCGTTCGTAAAGGAGAATGGAGGTCAAGTCGTTTCGATTCCGCTGGTCGATGGATTTTCCACATCGACGATCCTTGCAGGACTAAAGGCAGATGCAGCAGAGGCTGAAACAACTGACGATGCGGTGTCGGCGTCGATAAAGGAGCATTGTGAGGTCTTCGCGGTATTCGAGGATGCCGTCGGCCCTTCTATTCGAAACTCCGCAAGGCTTATTTCCGAGACGTTCGCGTCCGGCGGCAACATTCTGATATGCGGCAACGGCGGAAGTGCGGCAGATGCTCAGCATATCGCGGCCGAATTTGTCGGCCGGTACGAAACGGAACGCATTGCGCTTCCTGCGATAGCATTGACGACCGATACGTCCGCATTGACCGCTCTTGCGAACGACTACGATTTCGAGCGGATTTTTTCGCGGCAGGTCGAGGCTCTCGGTAGAGACGGCGACTGCCTTATCGCGATCAGCACGAGCGGTAACTCGCCGAATGTGCTTGCGGCGGTAATGTCTGCACGTTCTCGCGGAATGAAGGTCATCGGGTTGACGGGAGCGAACGGCAAACGCCTTGCCGGCCTCTCTGACATCGCGATAATGGTGCCATCGACGCGAACTGCCCGCATACAGGAGGGGCATATCACCGCAGGGCATATCATTTGCGAACTGATCGACATCGTGACTCCGCCAACGCCGAATTGAATGGATATTCTCGATAATTTTCAGACCACGACGGTCGCGGTGATCGGCGACGTGATGCTCGACCGTTATTGGTGGGGCGGCGTCAGCCGGATCTCGCCCGAGGCTCCGGTTCCGGTCGTCAAGATCGAGCGTATGACGCTTGCCGCGGGCGGTGCCGCTAACGTTGCTGCAAATATTGCCGCGTACGGGGCGAAGTGCATTCTTGTCGGCATCGTAGGCGATGATGATGCCGGTATTCAGACGCGGCAGGTGCTTACCGAAGCCGGTGTTTCGGATTCGCATCTGGTGACCTCGATCGGCCGCCCTTCGACGGTAAAGACACGCCTCGTCGCACACAGCCAGCAGGTCGCGCGAATAGATCAGGAAGATGAGACGGCCTGTTCCGGCGAGGTCGAAGCCGAGATCTTCGACCAAATAACACTCGCGGTGTCCGCCGCGGACGTGGTCGTGCTGTCCGACTATGCAAAGGGTGTCCTGAGCGATCGGGTCATTTCTTTTGCGATAGAATGCGCAAAGGCTGCCGACGTCAAGGTGCTCGTCGATCCAAAAGGAAAGGTTTACGAAAAGTATCGCGGAGCCTCTCTACTGACGCCGAACCGTCGAGAGGCAGCTGAGGCCGTGAACCTCGATGAAAGTACCGCAGATCTTGTCCAGACGGCAGGAAAACGGCTGCTGGAAAGCATCGAGGTCGATTCACTGTTGATCACCGAGGGCAGCGAAGGAATGAGCCTTTTCAGGCGCAATGAACCCGCCGTCCATCTGCCCGCGTTGGCGAGAGCCGTTTTCGACGTAACCGGTGCCGGCGATACCGTGATCGCCACGCTCGCAGCATCGTTGGGTTCCGGTGCCGACCTCGAATCCGCCGCAAGGCTCGCCAATATTGCCGCCGGCCTGGTCGTTGAACAGTCTGGAACTACAACACTTACGCTCTCTGAGTTAAGGCAGCACCTTAACGATACGCTTTGAGTTTGAAGAACATTCTCGTGATGCGAATCGGCCATTTGGGCGACACGCTCGTCGCCTTGCCCGCATTTTGGGCGCTTCGCGATGCCTATCCCGACGCAAAGCTCACGCTTCTCTCGAACTCCGATAAAAAGAATCCGAATTATCTGGCCCCAAGCTCTATTCTCCCAACCAGCAGTCTCTTCGACGAATTTATCGATTACCCGACCAATGTGTCGCCGGTCGAAACGGCCTTCGGAGCTTTGAAACTCGCGGTTTCTATCCGAAGGCGGCAATTCGACGCAGTCTTCTATCTGATGCCGCGTGCGAGGTCAGCAAAACAGATCGCGCGCGACAAGCTGTTCTTCCGCCTCAGCGGAATTCCAAAGGTTTTCGGGCTGGACCACACGGCTGAACACTCGCTCGCCGGGCCGATCCCGTCGCCGACGCCTGCGATCAACAGTGAGTCCGATTTTCTACTCGATCTCCTTGGTGATGCGGGCATAAACGTTGATCGCGGTGAATTGAAGACCGATCTTCTGCTGACGGATGCCGAACAGAGAAATGCAACGAACTTCCTGGTGGAGACCGATGCCTTGAGCACGCAAAAACTGATCGCTATCGCACCCGGCAGTAAATGGGAATCGAAGATCTGGTTCGAAGAACGCTATGCAGAAGTCACCAAAAGCCTGATCGATCTTCACGACGTTTATCCGATAGTCCTCGGCGGGCCGGAAGACGAAGAGCGTGGGGCAAGACTCGTTGCACATCTGGGCCGAGGGGTGAATGCAGCAGGAAAACTAAGGGTTCGCGAATCAGCGGCCTTGCTACGGCATTGTTCGCTCTATCTTGGGAACGACACAGGCACTATGCATCTCGCTGCGGCCGTCGGCGTGCGGTGCGCCGCAATTTTTGCAGCGATCGACTACCCGGGACGGTGGACGCCGTTCGGCACGGGACATAAGATCTTCAGGCGATCGGTCGAATGCGAAGGCTGTCATACGCCGAATTGTTTCAACAACAACAAATGCCTTCGTGAGGTCATGGTCGATGAGGTCATCGAGGCCGCAAATGCGATACTTTCCTCCGAAAAGCCTTTATGAAGTTGAGCAAAACCGCGGTATTTGAGACAATTCGCCCGGATTTGCTGTGCATTTCCGTTCAAATGCGTGCCTTCACAAGATAATAACTTAAAGCTTTTGATCCTCGGTTCGACCGGTATGCTCGGGCACAAGCTCGTGCAGTGTCTTTCTCCGTATTTTGATACCTATTCGACCATTCGCGGCAAGTTCGCCTCGATCGAAAAGTACGGGATCTTCGCCCGAGAACGGATCATCGAGAATGTCGAGGCGACGGATCCCGTCATACTCGAACGCATCGTCGCCGAACTCTCTCCTGACGTCGTCATCAATGCTGTCGGTGTTGTAAAACAGGTGCCCTCGGCCAAAGACGTGATCTCGACGCTCGAACTGAACTCGATCTTGCCGCAGCGACTCGCCATCCTTTCGAAAAAGTACGGTTTCAGACTCATCCATTTCAGTACAGACTGTGTTTTTGACGGCGGCCGCGGAATGTACACCGAGCAGGACACTCCGAACGCTCTCGACCTTTACGGTAAGAGCAAACAGCTTGGCGAGGTGTCGCAGGAGAATGTGCTCACTATCCGGTCGTCGATCATCGGCAGGGAATTGAACAGTTCGCACGGCCTCGTCGAATGGTTCCTTTCAAATCGGGGAGCAAGCGTGTTCGGATATTCGACGGCGATATACAGCGGCTTTCCAACGGTCGTAGTTGCAGATATAATTAGGGATCTGATCGTCCGTCATCCGGATCTTAGCGGCGTGCACCATATAGCCTCAGAGCCGATCAACAAATACGAATTACTCGGCCTCGTCGATGAATTCTACGACGCGGCGATCGAGATCGAGCCTTCGGATCAGCTTGTGATCGATAGGAGCTTGGACGGCTCGGCGTTCAATGCACTTACCGGCTTTAGGCCGGATGATTGGCCGACTATGATCCAAAAGATGGCGGCAGACACGACCCCTTACGACGAATTTCATAAATGAGCACACTCGAAGGCAAACGCATACTCGTAACCGGCGGCACAGGGTCGCTTGGCCAGACGCTTGTTCGGCGCATTTTAACGGGCGAAATGGGACGCCC
>Ga0138256_10007900_pt1 | contig 11210 bp, 10 predicted proteins | sample KNB2016incub_MG_FD_105486 | JGI IMG/M metagenome (GOLD analysis project Ga0138256, IMG submission 105486) | Active sludge microbial communities from wastewater in Klosterneuburg, Austria - KNB2014incub_MG | ecosystem: Engineered > WWTP > Activated sludge > Unclassified | place: Austria...
GAAGTCCGGCCGGCAGCTTTGCTGATCGATGGTATCAACGTCGCGATAGGTTCGCTCGCCAAACTGAGTGCTTGCTTTCGCGGCGAGATTGCCGCCAGCCGAGAAGCCAATCACGCCGAGCCGCTTCGCATCGACATTCCACTCCGTTGCACGTGCGCGAGCCAGGCTCAATGCACGCTGAACGTCCTGTAGCGCTCCTTCACGGTTGTTCGGGTTGCGATACTTTAAGACCAGGGCGGTGATGCCGTGCGAGTTCAGCCACTCCGCGATATGCGAACCTTCTTTATCGATCACCACATAGCTGTAGCCACCACCAGGACAAACGATCATCGCGGGCGCGGGGGAATCGTTTTTCGCCGCGGGATACACGCTGATTGTCGGACGGCTGACATTCGTAATCCGGTGAAACCCGTCCTTCGAAGGCCTCTCGCCTTCCAGTTGGTCGGCGCCACGTCCGGGCATCTTCCCTTCGGGCCACACATCGGCGACGACGATCGGCGCGACTTTCGCGGGTGACTTTGCATCAGCAATCTGCGCGCTTGCCACATTGGCAATCAGCAAGCCCGACAGAAGGCAAGTCGCAATACGAAAGTTTGACATGGAGATCATGTTCATGACTTCAAGTGAAGAGGGAGCTTGGAAACCATCGCGCTGTTGGTTATTCCCCCAGCAAGTCTACGTTCCCGCGAGTGGCAAAGGCCAGATGGCGATTTGATCAAAATGTTTACTTTGGCGAATTGTATTTCCAACTGGCAGCTTCTTCGCCATCGAGACGTAGCGTGAGGCATTTAGCACTGCCACCGGCTTTCACGAATTCACTTAGGGGCGTGGCGTGAGGATTATAGCCCGCGGCCAGCAGATCGCGGTGAAGTTGCGGGCAGCCACTATTGGTGACCACATGCTTGCCGACCACCACGGCATTGCAAGCAAAGCTGTGCGCTTCGTCGGCTGAGACTTCAATCAGCTTCGGAACGACTTCGCGAAGGGCTTGCTGGCCATAGTCGTCAAAGGCCCCAGGAAACCAAATCGCGTCCCCGGGCGCGAGCGGACAGCAGCAGGTATCGAGGTGATAGTAATGCGTATCGACGAGTTCGACCGGAATCACGCGGCTGTCGACCAGCTTGCCGATCAGTTGCTGGCTGTGGATATCGCTACGGATGCGATAGCCGGCCAGGAGTGTCTCGCCGCAGAAGAGCGCATCGCCGGCTCCTTCGAAGTAACGGTCGTCTGGCAGCTTCTCGACGCGGAATCCGTGGTCTGTGAGCCAACGATCGCAGAGCGGTTCTTCCCCTTGCCGCTGTTCGTGGCGAAAGTGCGCAAGAATGGCCCGATCGCGATAGATCATCGCTGCGTTGGCCGTGAAGACCAGGTCGGGCAATCCCGCGACGGGTTCGAGCAGAGAAATCCTCGCTCCCACTTGTTCCAACAACGACTTCAAATCGAGCCATTGCTGCTTAGCAAGTTCACGGTCCGCTTGCCTGCTGCGGCTCATCCAGGGATTGATTTCGTATTCAATCCCGTAGTGATCGGGCGGGCACATCAGAATATGTGGTGTTATGCTCATGGCCAGACATCCCGATCAGCACCGTTAGCCTATCGGCTGCTAGCGGCGAGTTGCCAGCAAACAGCAAGCATTCATTCGTCTTGAGCTGTGCCGACAATTCTTCTACGATTCGCCGCCCCTAGATTCCAACCGATTATATCCCATGCTCGACTACGAAATTTCCCGTTGCACCCGCCGCTGTGCCGCGAGCGATCGCGAACTGCAGCCTGGCGAGACATATTACTCGGTCCTGGTGCCGAGCGGTGCGCAGGTGTTGCGACAAGATTTCTCCGCCGCCGAGTGGAAGGGGCCGCCCGAGAAGGCCCTCGGCTGGTGGAAGGCTGTGATGGCCGATGCCGCTGCTCGCAAACCTCAATGGGCGCCGCACGAAGTGATGCTCGAGTTTTTTGAGAGCCTGGAGAGCGATCCCACTCGCGAAGATCTGCGCTACGTCCTTGCCCTGCTGCTTGTTCGCCGCCGTGTGCTGCGACTTGAAGCGGAAGAAACCGACGCTGCCGGGCGACAGATTCAAGTGCTTGAATGCCCACGGAAGGAAGTTCAGTATCGTGTCGCCGTCGCGTTGCCTGAGGCTTCGCGCGCGACGGAGTTGCAAGCCCAGCTGTCGCAACTGCTGCAACAGCCGGGTGCCGCCAGTTGATTTGCCAGCCAGCCCCTCGTTGCAAGGATGCAACATTGAAATCGAACAACCTGATCATCCTGGCGATCACTGCCTGCGCGCTCTTGAGCTCGTCCGGTTGCCGCTGGAAGGGCTGGCCTGGGTTCGTCTCTCCCTGGCAACAGCAGCAAGATTCCGGACCGGTTCTGTTCACGTCGATTCCGCCCAAAGAAGAACTCGTTGCCGCTCTGAATGCCAGCACTGCTCGCGTGAATAGTTTGCAATCGCAGGGGGCCAGCGTCTCGCTGTCTGGCTTTCGGGCACAGACGGAACTTGCTTTCGAGCGACCGAGCAAGTTGCGATTTCGAGCAAATTCATCGCTGCTGGGGCCCGTGGTCGATATGGGTTCGAATGAAGAAATGCTCTGGTTCTGGACTTCGCAGAGCAATCCGCCGAATGTGTTCTTCGCCCGGCACGATCGGCTGGCGCAGAGCAACATTCGGCAGCAGTTAGCCATCGATCCGAACATGTTCATTGAAGCCCTCGGCTTTGTGCAATTGAGTCCTGACAATGTGATCAGCGAACCAGTCTCGGCGGACAAGGAACGATTGAGGTTTGTTTGCCGCCAGCCCACGCCTGGAGGAGACCTGACTCGCACGATGTACGTGCATGCTCGGCATGGCTACCTGATGGAGCAACAAATCGCCGATGCCACTGGCCGCCCCATGTTGAGCGCCAAGCTTTCGCAGCAGCGTTACTATTCGCTCGATAGCGTCACATTGCCCCATCGCGTCGAACTGCAAATGCCCGGCGAAGGAATGAAAGTTCAGCTCGATGTGCCGCAGTATCTGGTGAATCAAGCGTTCAACGAAGGTAACGCGACTTTTGCTTATCCGCGCGAGCAACTGGGGCAGTATCAAATGGTCGATATTGCTGACCCAAACTTCGTGCCTCCCGGGCAAACCCCGCCCTCGCAGTATTCATCACCCGGCTATCCACAGCCCGGTGGCCCTCAAGTTCCTTCGGCCCAAAATTATCGTGGCGCCGGCAATTGGCGCTGATCGTTCTCTGGGCGAGCTATACTGGTCTCATTGCCCGGGGCTCTCGCCTGTCAGGAATTGTCCATGCTTTGCTCGATCAAAACTCGCACAGCTTGCTGGGGCGCGCCTCTATTATTGTTGCTGGTTTTCGGCATCAGCCTGCCGCTCTTTGCCGTCGAGCAAGTCTCTCTGAATCAAGCGGGCAAAAAGCGTTTTCTGACCGGCAAGGTCATGGTCGAAGCCGAAGATGGTGGCCTGCTTCTACTCACGCCCGATGGCAAGCTCTGGCCGATCCCCAAGGAAGAAATCCTCGAACGTCGCTCGGATGACAAGCTCTTTCGGCCACTGACCAAGAATGAGTTCACAAAGCAACTGCTCGAAACATTGCCGGCTGGTTTCAAGGTCTTTCAAACCCGGCACTACACGATTTGTTACAACACTTCGCCTGGATATGCCCAGTGGGTGGGCGCGCTCTACGAGCGGCTTTATTCGGCGTTCTACAGCTACTGGCCCCGTAAGGGCGCAGAGTTGCGAGAACCCGAGTTTCCGCTCGCGGCGATCGTGTTCGATACTCGCGAGAACTACGAACTATATGCTCGCAACGAACTGGGGGATTCATCCAAGTCGATCATGGGCTACTACAGCCTGCATACGAATCTCGTCACGATGTACGATCTGACGGGGCTCGCCGAAATGCGGTTCGCCGGAGATCGCACCGCCGCCCGTATCAGTCAGGTTTTGTCGCAGCCGAATGCCGAGCGAAATGTCGCCACGATTGTGCATGAAGCTACTCATCAGCTCGCCTTCAACAGCGGCCTTCAACAGCGCTTCACCGATACGCCGTTCTGGGTCAGCGAAGGACTGGCGGTGTTCTTCGAAACGCCGGATCTCGACAATAGCAAAGGCTGGCGCAACGTCGGCGCGGTGAATCGCTACAACCTGATCAACTTCCGCAAATACCTGAAGACTCGTCAGCCCGGTTCGCTCGCCTTGCTGCTCGGCGACGACAAACGCTTTCGCGATCCAGCCTCAATGGCCAATGCGTATGCAGAAGGCTGGGCGCTCAACTACTTTCTCATTCGTACGCAGGGCGAACAGTACACCAAGTACCTGAAAGTCCTCGCTGAACAAACACCGCTCGTCATGCAAGACCCCGCCACTCGCCAGGAGCAGTTTCTCAAATTCTTCGGTGGTAACCTCGAAGAGCTCGAGAGCGATTTTCTGAAGTACATGCGGTCGGTGCAATAATGGGCGGCCGAGATTGCCCCTTCGCAACGGCTTACCTGAAGAAGGCATTTTTAGCGATCGCTGGTTAAGCTCCTGCAGAGCGAATCGTTAGAACCTTGTTAATTTCGCAGCTTGCCACTGGTTGGGAAGAGTCCTGCGCGCTGGTACGCTCATCATCTCAAAGTCCAACGTTCCACAAGCATTGCGATTCGCAACGCTTTACTTGCCTAATCTCTCAAGGAACAGACAATGAGGCTTTCGCTCAGATCCCGGCTTATTCTTGCCGCCATATGCCTCACGGGCACGTTGTTTGTTGCGAAGGGGATTCGATCTCCGTTAGCCACTGCACAACCAGCAGTCGTCGAGAGCCTCGACCGCACGACACTACCAATTCCTGAGCCCACGATTCCGCACAGCACGGTATTGGATGCCCGCAACGCGAAGGCTCCCCCTCGATTCGCAGTGAAGGCTCCCGCCAAGGCGCCAAACGTCCTCGTCATCCTGATCGACGATATGGGCTTTGGACAATCGAGTGCGTTTGGCGGACCGATTCACATGCCAACGCTCGAACGACTAGCGAAAAATGGCCTCCGCTACAACAAGTTCCACACGACGGCACTCTGCTCCCCGACGCGGGCAGCGCTGCTCAGCGGTCGCAATCATCACATGTGCAACATGGGATCGATCACCGAAACGGCCACCGCGTTTCCAGGGCAGACAGGACAACGCCCCAATAACATCACACCTCTTGCCGAAATGCTTCGCCTGAACGGCTATAGCACTGCAGCCTTCGGCAAATCGCACGAAACGGCCGCGTGGGAAGTGAGTCCTTCCGGGCCCACCGATCGCTGGCCAACGCGTTCGGGCTTCGACAAGTTCTATGGCTTCATTGGCGGTGAAACCAACCAATGGGCTCCTGCCATCTACGAAGACATGAGCCGGGTGGAAGTCCCCAAAGATCCCAACTACCACTTCATGAACGACATGACCAATCAGGCCATCAAGTGGACCAGCGCGCAAAAGTCGCTCACACCAGACAAACCTTTCTTCACCTACTTTGCCCCGGGTGCCACGCACGCCCCGCATCATGCACCCAAGGATTGGATCGCCAAGTACAAAGGTAAGTTCGACCAAGGATGGGACAAGCTGCGCGAAGAAACGCTGGCCCGCCAGATCCAACTGGGGGTCGTTCCCGCAGGAACCAAGCTAGCGCCCAAACCCGCAGCGATCAAAGACTGGGATACGCTCACTGCCGATGAGAAAAAACTCTTCGCGCGTCAAATGGAAGTCTTCGCAGCCTACGGCGAGTATGCGGATTATGAAATCGGCCGGCTGATCCAGACCATCGAAGATCTCGGCCAGTTAGACAACACCCTCATCTTCTACGAAGCGGGCGATAATGGTGCGAGTGCCGAAGGAACGATGAACGGCCTGTTCAACGAGATGACCTACTTCAATGGCGTTCCAGAAACCGTTCCCGAAATCCTGAAGCACTACGACGATCTCGGCGGTCCGCAATCCTACGGTCACTATGCCGCAGGTTGGGCTGTGGCCGGCGATGCTCCTTTCGCTTGGACCAAGCAAGTCGCCGGCAGCTACGGCGGCACGCGCAATCCGCTCGTCGTGCATTGGCCCGCGGGCATCAAGGCCAAGGGGGAGGTTCGCTCCCAATGGCACCACGTGATTGATATCGCTCCGACGATTCTTGAAGCCGCCGCTCTACCCGAGCCAAAGTCGGTGAACGGTGTCGTGCAGTCTCCGATGGAAGGAGTGAGCATGGTGTACACCTTTGCCGATGCAAAGGCCAAAGATCGTCACAAGACTCAGTACTTCGAAATCTTCGGCAACCGTGGCATCTATCACGACGGGTGGCTCGCCCATACCGTTCACCGTGCCGCTTGGGAGTATCAACCTCGACGCCCACTGCTGGAAGATAAGTGGGAACTCTACCACGTCGACGAGGACTTCAGCTCGGCAAACGACTTGGCCGCCCAGCATCCCGACAAACTCAAGGAGCTTCAAGAACTGTTCTTGCAGGAAGCGATCAAGTATCAAGTCTTACCGCTCGACGATCGAGTGGTTGAGAGATTGAATGCAGCTCTCGTGGGTCGGCCCGATCTAATGGCGGGACGTACCAAGCTGACCGTATTCGAAGGCATGATCGGCATGACTGAAAACGTCTTCATCAGCACGAAGAATCGTTCGCACACAATCACGGCGGAAGTGACAATTCCCAAGGGAGGAGCGAATGGCGTGCTCATCTCCCAGGCTGGTCGCTTCGGTGGTTGGAGTTTGTACGTGAAGGCTGGCAAGCCGATGTACACCTATAATTTCCTCGGACTCAGCTACTCTAAGGTGGCAGCCGCAAAGGCCTTACCGGAAGGCAAATCCACGATCCGCTTTGAATTCAAATACGACGGCGGCGGTTTCGGCAAAGGTGGCATTGGCTCCCTCTTTGTCAACGACGAAAAGGTCGGCGAAGGCCGCATCGACCGCACGCAGCCGAGCATGTTTTCCGCCGACGAGGGTGCCGATGTCGGCCAGGATGGCGAAACTCCGGTCACTGACGATTACGAGGAAGGGAACAACAAATTCACCGGCACGATCTCCAAAGTGACGGTTGAGTTGAAATAACTCAAGACGACGCGAGTGGAGGTTTCCTTTCGGTAATCTCCGGACAAGTGGGGGCCATCTCGGCGTTGAGTTGAATGAAGCCTTTCTCGGCCTCGGGAACATCGTCTTCAGCGAAGATGGCGTCGACGGGACACTCAGGGATACATTGATCGCAGCAGATGCAGATTTCGGGATCGATGTATAGCATCTGCTCTCCTTCTCGAAAGGCGTCCACAGGGCAGACGACGACGCAATCGGTGTATTTGCAGCCGAAGCAACGACTGGTAACAACGTGGGCCATGAGATAGTCTCCGGTGAAGGCATGGCCGCGAAACCTGCGGCTCTGCAGAGTTGATCCGGAAAGCGACTGACTACCGGACACCTCGCGCTAACATTTTTCGGGAAACCCGTGACGAGTCGACCGACTAATCCAGATGTTCCATTCATTGGCGAGTCAGCACATTTGCTCGCACGATGTGAAATGGGAGATTCACTGGCCGAAGAGCAGTTGTTTGACCGCTACGTCGTGCGATTGACACTTCTGGCCCGTTCCCGACTCTCGCGCCGACTAGCGAGTCGAGTCGACCCCGAAGACATTGTCCTTTCCGCTTATCGCAGCTTCTTTCTGGCCGTGAGGCAGCATCGCTTTGAGTTGCACCGTAGCGGTGATCTCTGGCGGTTGCTGGTGCAAATCACTCTCGCCAAAGTTTGCGATCAGGCAGAACGTCATCAGACACAACGGCGCGACATACGAAGAGAGACCAGCGGCAGTGCATGGTTCGCTGCCATTGATCGCGATCCTTCACCTGCCGAAGTTGCCCAAGCAGTCGAAGAATTGGAACGCCTGCTCGCTGCTTTGCCAGAACGCGGAAGCCAGATCGTGCAACTTCGTTTGCAGGGTTATCGCCAAGATGAGATCGCCGAACAAGTTGGCTGTGCCGAGCGAACGGTAAGACGGTGGCTCGAACGCGCCGGTGAAATATTGCGGTCCGCCGCCGCCCGTGGTGACGATCAGTCATGACTGCGCACATTGAAGATATCATCGCCAAGCGTGAAAACGATTTACGCAGTGGGCCACTGACTTCGCTGGTTGCATTTTGCAACAGCCAGCTTCTGCTTCACGAATTGTCAACTGACGACAGAAACTCGCTCCTCTTTGAACTCGCTGCCCTGGAACTGGAGTATCGCTGGCGGAATGCCACCCCTTTGGCACCACAACCAACGGCGATAACACTGGCCAACGACTTTCCAGAACTGTCAGCCGAGAGCTACCTGTTACCTCTCATAGCCGAAGAGTTTCGCGTTCGAACTCGCTGGGGTGATCGACCGAGCATCGAGGAATTTGCGGCAAAATTCGGAGTTCATCAAAGCCGCATTCGCACGGTGCTGGAACCTATCGCTCATGAATTGCGAGTTGAATTCGGGCTCGCGCCCAAGTCGCCGATCGTTCTAGTCCCGACGGGCTTCGATCCGCGCGCGCCACTTTCATCGGCGGATTACTTGGTCGAGCGATTCATTGGTGCTGGCTCATTCGGCCGAGTCTACGTTGCCCATCAACGTAGCCTGGATCGAACCGTCGCATTGAAGTTTCTGCGAAAGGCATATTTGCACAGCGAATTGGCCGTTGAACGGTTCTTGCAAGAAGCTCGCATCGCCGGCGGTCTGCGGCATCCAGGCATTGTCGCAATTCATGGTTTGGGACGGACGCCAGCTGGCAACTACTTCATCGCGATGGATCTGGTTCCAGGTGCTCCGCTGCAACCAGTCGATATCTCCAATCCGCTGCAAATCCAACAGTTGCTGAATTCCATTGCTCAAGCTGCCGAGGCCATGACGGTTGCACACGCGAAAGGAGTCGTTCATTGCGACCTCAAGCCGGCGAACATTCTGTGCGACCAACACAGACGCATCACGCTCACCGACTTCGGCTTGGCAAGGCAAATCGCGCGGGATGAGGAAATGCTCAGTGTTGGCGAAGGAACTCCAGCTTGTATCGCGCCGGAGCAAATCGACCGCTGTAGGGGCAGCATGGGCCCAATGACCGACGTCTTTGGGTTGGCGGCAACGTTGTACTTGTTGCTCACTGGCGAATCGGTTCACGCGGGACGATCCGTCGCAGAGATCGTTGCCAATGCGGTGAGCGGACGCCCGGTGTTACCCATTTTAAGTCACTGTCCCTCGTTGCCCGCAAGCCTCAATACGTTCCTCAATGAATGCCTGACAAAATCTCCGCCGGAGCGGTTGGCGACAATCAGCGAATTCGCGATTCGGCTACGAGCAATCGCAGTGCAGAATCTCTAAACGGCTTGTGAATCTCGAAAGATGAACTAGGTCGAGATCAAAAGGCCGGAGCATTCAACGTCGGGCAAGCGGTTGGTCGTTACGATGCTGGCTCGCCATCAAGACTCCGGCCCTGAGGTGTAACCCTACCCCAAAAAATCGAATGTCGCCGTGGTGCGACGAGTTTGCTCAACTATTTGTAGTTGCCCAGCGACTTGTTGCCGCCGTTCATCCACATCGGTTGGTTGCTGCGGCGATAGGACGAACTGCGATACGTCATCACCGGTGCTGCCGCGCCCGGCTGATACGAATAGGCTCGATAGCCGGCCTGATTCTGGGCGACTGCTGGGGCGGTCGTCGTCGCCGCTGCGGCCGCGGGAGAGGCGGCAGCCGGAGCAGCGTAAACAACGTTACCGCAGCAACAATTACCACGGCGATGGCCAGCATGAGCGGTGCTCAGCGGAGCAATCGTCAGGGCAGCAACAGCCGCCAAACTGAGGAACGAGAAAGTCTTCATACAACACCTCATGAAACGAACCGTGATGCAAAACACATCAGGTCTTTCCCGCTGGTGGAGGTCGCACCGGGGAGAAGTGCCCAGTGCGTCGACCGCTGGCGGGTGAAACCTCGATGCATGACTATCATCAATCATCGACCTTGATTGACCCTTAGGCAAGAATCGCCAGATTACAAACATGTCAATGAATTGTTGAACCGTTAACGTTTCGGTAAAAACTAGAGAGTAAATGCAGAGGAGTGCGCCCTTAATGGCTGCTCTACTCTTTAGCTGCGGCGGTCGAGTTGCGACTATCCAAAGTGAGCCGCAGGCCATGAAAGCCTCGCGCGCCGTGTCGATGTGCGAGCCATTCGCGCTCGAGTTCCGCTGTACCGGTAAATCCGTACACATCGCGCAGAGCGCGGTCGTGACCGTGATCGAGGGCCAGTCGAATGAAGGTGACGAATTTTGCCGGATCATCACGCCGCGCGAGAAATGCCGTCATCGACACGCTCTGGCCATAAAAACCCGGAACGCGATGAGGCAGCGGATACTGCTCGGCCGCGAACAACTCACCCACGCGAAAGTCGATCCTTTGGGCGACCGATGTTTCCAGGTCGCGTTGATGAAGTTGCTGTTTCTCGTGAGTATCGGCCAGCATCGCGGCCCCTTCATCGGCCCACCGCGGCGGCTGACGTCCTTGAAAGCAATCGGCGAAGATCACGTGCGTCATCTCGTGCGCGAGCGCGGTCAGTCCCAAGTCTTGCACACCGAGCAAATCAATCTGGCGCACCGAAACCTGCTTGGCCTTGAATTCGATGTAGCTGGAGCCACGCGACGCTTCGCTGCCGCGGCCCACTGCTGCCAGGTAACCGCTGCGAGATCCATGCACCACCACTTTGCACTTCGGAGACCACGCTGCGGTCGTTTCCTGCAGCCAATAGGTTTGCAACTTTGCTCGCCAGCGTTCACATAGGGCGGCGACTTCGGTCGCAGGGACTGTAGCCGAAGAGCCGACCACTTCGAAGTTGGCAGAGCTTGCTTGACGTGCATTGCCGGTGATGGCCACGGCGGGTGTGGTGATGGCCGCTGGGGAAGATTCACCGTCAACGGACAGAGCCAGACACAAAAGCAATAGATTCACGTCGCGGCATCCCGTCCGTTGCAGAGTAAAGACGCATGCCTTTATTCAAACGGCGGGCCGAGAATCTTTGCGATCTCACAATCGCGTCGCCGCACTTCAGCAACGTGTTATGCAGCTTTGATTTAGCGCTCGCGTGGCAGACGATTTGTAATCTTCGCCAGTGTTGCCCGTGAAAGACGCTGCCAAGGCTCTAGGCAAACGATGCCCGATGATGCGGCAAGCGAGCTAAGCCAGTTCTGGCGACGCAACGA
>Ga0138256_10007901_pt1 | contig 11209 bp, 7 predicted proteins | sample KNB2016incub_MG_FD_105486 | JGI IMG/M metagenome (GOLD analysis project Ga0138256, IMG submission 105486) | Active sludge microbial communities from wastewater in Klosterneuburg, Austria - KNB2014incub_MG | ecosystem: Engineered > WWTP > Activated sludge > Unclassified | place: Austria...
TATGGATACAATATCAGGGTAATGATTGATAAGGCATTAAAAATGGAAGACGGACCCATCAAACAAGGTTTTGTAGAAACCATTCTTTCATACATGAAACTCTCTTATCGAACCTGGAATAAGGAACACTTTGTCAGTGATGATATCATAATATCTGATCTTTCAGTCATGTCAGGAAATAAACTATCAGTGGATGATGATCACACTATTCAGGTAGTAACCAAAAATAACCTGCCCAATTCCAATATAAATACTTTTAAACAATCAAAAAATAAAAATAAACCAGGCAACCAAAACCGGAATCAGCAGAATAAAAACAGACCAAACCCTATCAATAAAAACAGACCAAAATAGGGATTGAATCATATTTTTGCTTTTGGAATAATCGGTAATCCCTGATGTATAACCAGCTATACATCTATTGCATGCTGATTTCGGTGTTCATAATTATGAAAAGAAAAAAGTTAAACTTTGATTGTTTTCCAATTTCCTTTCCGAAAAATATAAAATGCCATTATTGCTATTAAAGTTTCAGCTATCGGCACAACTGCAAAAATACCTGTCAACCCAAAATCTGTAAATTCTTTTATAAAATACGCCAACGGAATCTGAAATATCCAAAAGCCAAAAAAATTGATCCAGGTTGGTGTTTTTGTATCTCCGGCTCCATTGAGCGCTTGAATCATGACCATTCCAATGCCATAAAAGATAAATCCGGAACCGATAATTTGCAATGCATCTACGCCTATCCTGTTAACTGCACTCTGATCAGAAAATAATGAAACAATCTGAGGAGAAAAAAAGATAAATATAATACTTACAAAGGCCATGAATATAGCATTATATTTTGTGGCTAACATAACACTTTTTTCTGCTCTCTCAGGCATTCCGGCACCCAGATTTTGTCCTACTAAGGTAGCAGCTGCATTACTAAGACCCCATGCGGGGAGTATAAAAAACACGACGTTTCTGATGGCAATCTGATATCCTGCAGAAGCTTCTGTACCACCTGCTTCAGCTACTAATCTTGTAAGCACAATCCAACTACCTGATGCAATGATAAACTGAAAAGTCGCAGGCCAGGCCAGATTTATCATTGCTTTAATAATGGTAAAATCAGGAACAATGTCCAACCATTTTATTTTTATGAGACCGCTGCCGGAAAACAAGTGATACATTTGATAAGCAACTCCCGAACCTCTGCCTATGCATGTTGCAATAGCAGCCCCTTCCAGTCCCCAGCCATGCCATGTACCGATACCATAAATCAAAAGAGGATCAAGAATAATATTAATAATACTGGCAATCCATAGACTTTTCATGGCCAAAGCTGCATTTCCTGCTCCTCTGAATATGCCGTTGATGAGAAACAGCAACACAATAAAAATATTGAAACCAAACATAATTCTGGTGAAACTAAGTCCTTCTGATATTACTTCCGGCGAAGCACCCATAAAAGAAAGCATGTTGTCAGCATACAACAATCCTATTATTGATATAAAAAAAGAAATAACTATTGAGATCAGTATGGCCTGAACAGCTGCCTTTGATGCATCTTTTAATTCTTTCTCTCCAACTCTTCGGGCAATAACTGCAGTAGCTGCTGTGCTCAGTCCAATGGCAATAGAGTATACAAGAGTAATCATTGATTCTGTATATGCTACTACAGCAATGGCATTCTGACCAAGTTTACCTACAAAAAACATATCAACAAGGGCAAATACGCTTTCCAGACTCAACTCCAGGATCATTGGTACCGCCAATAAAAATATAGCTAATCTTATGCTTCCCTGAGTGTAGTCTCTTTCTTCGCCTTTGAGAGCAGCAATGATTGCATGTAAATAATTGGATTTAATATTTCCTGCATTCAATTCAAAATATAATTTAAAGCATTTAAAATTAAAACCTAAATCAAAAATACGCCGTTTTTATAAATGATCACACCGTCAGCAGTGATCTCACCACCGTCTTTCATATCTGATATCATATCCCAATGTATGGGTGATTGATTTTTCCCGCCTGTTTGTTTATAAGATTGACCGATAGCCATATGCACTGATCCGCCTATTTTTTCATCAAAAAGTATATTCTTTGTAGCTTTCTGTATTAGGTAGTTTGTACCAATTGCAACTTCTCCAAAAAATCTGGACCCTTCGATCTGAAAAATATCATCCAAAAACTTCTGGCCTTTTTCTGCATGCCACTCCACAACTTTTCCATTTTCGACATGTAGAGTGACCCCTTCAACTTCATGGCCCATATATACAGTCGGATAATTAAAATATATAAATCCGTTTACAGAATCTTCAATTGGTCCGGTAAAGATTTCGCCGCTTGGCATATTGGACCGTCCATCGGAATTGATCCAGATTCTGTCTTTGACACTGAAAGAAATATCTGATTTTTTGTTCTTATACTCTATTTTATCACAGGTATTTAGAAAATCGACCACATGCTGTTGTTGTGCTCTTACATTTAGCCATTCACTTGCCGGATTATCTGCAAAAAGATGGCAGGCACCGTATACAAACACTTCGTATTCTTCCAGACTCATCCCTGCTTCCTGTGCAGCAGCTTGCGTCGGAAACTGACAAAGGCATCTTTTCAGGCTTCTGTCTGCTATTCTTTCAGAATATATCTGATTGACAACATTGAGTGCTTTTTGTCTTCTGGATGATTTGTTGGTATCATTGTTTTGGTCCTCTCTGACATTAAATGGAGCACGAATCACAAGATAAGCATCATATGTTTCCATCATATTTACGTACGAAGGATTGACAAAATCCAACTGATGGTTTTCTGATTCTTTTAAAAAAATCCTGTTTTGCTCTCTGAAACTTAACTGATGTTCTACATGAGCGCCTGTTTTTATGGCTTCACGATAAACTTCACGCAACAATGGCTCAGCTAGCGTAGTGGTTGATATGAAAAGTTTTTCTCCTGATTTAAGTTCCAGGCAATAGTGTACCAGCAGCGAAGCATATTTCTCAAGAATATTCATGTATTGATCAATTGAAAGTTATGTGTATTACCAGGTTTTAACCTGAAATGGATATCTGACATTATATTCAGTGGTTATCATCTGTTTGAGAATATCTTTAAGTTCATCCATGTTTTCTTTATTGATTGCAGAGATCAGGACATTAGGAAAATTATATTGATGACTTAATTTCACTTTTATATCACTCATTATTTCAGTCTTGGTGTTTTCATCAAGGTAATCATCAAAATTTTTCGTCCTGTACAAGTCTGTTTTATTGAATACCATAAGTGTACTTCGATCGGATGCTCCAAGTTCATTTAGTGTGTTTTGGACTGTCAATATATGGTCTTCGTATTGCGGATGAGACAAATCTACCACATGGACAAGAATATCACTTTCTCTGACTTCATCCAATGTGGATTTAAAACTCTCTACAAGGTGATGTGGTAATTTTCTGATAAATCCTACTGTGTCTGAAAGGAGAAAAGGCATGGTATCCCATACTACTTTACGAACCGTAGTGTCAAGTGTGGCAAAAAGTTTATTTTCTGCAAAAACTTCAGATTTACTAAGTACATTCATCAGGGTAGATTTTCCAACGTTGGTATAACCTACCAATGCAACCCGTATGAGTTCGCCACGGTTTTTTCTTTGGGTTTGTGCCTGCTGATCTATTTTTTCAAGTCGCTTTTTCAGGAGGGCGATCTTATCTCGGACTATCCGCCTGTCTGTCTCTATTTCCATCTCACCTGGTCCTCTCATACCTATACCTCCTCTTTGGCGCTCAAGGTGTGTCCAAAGACCTCTCAATCTTGGTAAAAGATATTGCATTTGTGCCAGTTCAACCTGTGTTTTAGCCTGCGCTGTTTGTGCTCTTTCTGCAAATATATCCAGAATTAATGTACTTCGGTCTACAATTTTGACTTTGAGAAATTCTTCGAGAAAACCATTTTGTTTTCCGGTCAGATCATCATCAAATATTGCCAGTGTAATGTCTTCATTTCTATCAATGTAATCTTTTATTTCATCCAGTTTGCCGGAGCCAACAAAAGTTTTAACGTTAGGGTGTGGCATACGCTGTGTAAATACTTTTTTGGTGATGGCTCCTGCAGTAGTTGCGAGAAACTCCAGTTCATCAAGGTATTCCATTACCTGAGTTTCACTCTCATCCTTGGTAATCACTCCTATCAAAATACAATACTCCTGATCTTTGAGTATTCCTTTTTTATCTTCCTTCCCTACTTTCCATGCATCGCTCATATGAATTGTGATTTTTATGAAAACAAAAGTACGATATTCCGGATAAAATAACATGGTTGAAATCTGTAATTCTAAAATCCAAAAATAAATGTAAGAAAAAAATAAACATTAATTTTTATGCCTTTCATTTTCTAAAACAGGTTAAAAATCAGTTAATTATGTTATTCTATTGACTTTATTCCAGGATTGTATTACCTTTGCAGTCGTTTTATGAAAATAGTTTCATTCATATTGTCTTTGATTATTTTCAGCCAGTCACTATCTGTCTGTGGTCCGTCTTTTTCTTACAGTCAAAAATTATCAGATTTTAAGGAATGTACATCTGATGTTTCGAAATCGGATTCACACAAATCGCACAGTTGCTGCAGCAAAGAAGAAAAAACCAATCAAAATAAAGAAGAGAAGAAAGATTGTTGCGGTGATGATTGCAAATGTTTTTGTTGTATAAAAATTATTGGTAACGATTTGCACTATTATAAAACAGAAGAAACTGATTCAAAGCTCATTACAGAAAATAGCATTGGTCTTTTGATGGTTCACTCCTTTGATTTTCATCCATCTATCTCTTATCCTCCACAAACATAGTTTTCAAATTTAAACAGGAGTAGTGTGTCTGTTCCTGAACCTGTTCGGTAAAATAAACCGAAAATTACATTGAAAACATTTAAATTAATATTATGAACAAATATATCAGTTCAATCTTAGTGGTAGTTATTACCACAATATGTATTGCCTCGTCATATGGTCAGGAAAAATTAACAATACGCGTAAGTGGAGCATGCGATATGTGTAAAGACCGAATAGAATCAACAGCAAAAAATGTCATTGGTATCACTAATGCAGAATATGATCTAAAAAAACAAGAACTTTCTTTAGAAACACAATCTTTATTCATTAAGAATGAATTAATTTCTGCCTTGTTAAAAGTTGGCCACGACACTGAGGGTCAAAAAGCATCGGACGATATTTATGAAGCACTTCCTTCATGTTGCCATTATAGAGATAATGATGATGATATTTCTGATGAAAATCCAGATCATAATCACAATAATACAACTGTCAAAGAAAAAAAGGAAACCAGACTTTCCGGTGTTGTGTATGAAAAAACCCAGACTGGACAAATGTTGCCATTGATTGGTGCAACGCTAACATGGGCAGGGACAAATGCAGGGACGGTTTCAGATCTGAAAGGAGCCTTTCAACTCGCTTTATCTTCTAATTCCAAGTACCTGATTGTTTCTTATGTAGGATACAACACAGATACTTTATTCATCGAAAAAGGAGGAAAGGTAAATATTACTATAACCGAATCAGCAAATTTGATGGATGCTGTGGAGATTATACATAAAAAGAGATCAACAGAAATATCGTATATAGAAACAGTAAAAATTCACCAGATATCAAGTAAAGAATTACTTAAGGCTGCATGTTGTAATCTGGCAGAAAGTTTTGATACTACTCCTGCCATTGACGCATCCAGTACAGATGCCATCACAGGCACAAGAAAAATAGAGATGCTTGGTCTTGCAGGACCTTATGTTCAGATCACCAGAGAAAATATGCCTGATATTCGTGGACTATCAGCATTACAGGGATTGTCTTACACACCGGGACCATGGGTAGAAGGTATGCAACTTAATATGGGTGCAGGTTCGGTAGTCAATGGTTTTGAAAGCATAACCGGACAGATAAATGTTGAACTACGCAAACCTTGTAATGAAGACAAAATGTACTTCAATGCGTACGCAAGCCAGGCGGCCAGACTTGAAATGAATACATTTGCCAGGCAGGAAATCAATGAGAACTGGAGCACTGCCACTCTTCTCCATGCATCCACCAGATCTCAGAAACGCGATCATAATCATGATGGGTTTATGGATATGCCGATTGGCAAACAATTTGGTTTTGTCAACCGATGGAAGTGGACCAACAATGCCGGACAGGAAGGACAAATTGGTATGAAGCTTACATTTACGGATAATGTAAGCGGTCAGACTGATTTTGACCCTGTTAGGTCTTTAAGAAATCAGGTTTGGGGTGCCAATATAATCACCAACAGGGCAGAAATATGGGCAAAAAGGGGCTTTGTAAATTTGGACACTCCATACAAGACGCTCGGATTTCAATTTTCGGGAGTATATCATGACCAGAAATCTCAATTCGGTCTGAGAAGATATGACGGCACACAAAAATCTTTATATTTCAACATGATTTATCAGTCTATTATTGACAATACTGATCACCAGGTCAGAATGGGAACAAGCTTCCAATACGACAAATTTCATGAGCTGGTGGGTTCAAAACACTTTGAAAGAAATGAATGGGTGCCCGGGGTATTTGGTGAATATACATATAAAGGTTCTGAAAAATTTTCTGTACTTGTAGGAGGCAGGGCTGATTATCACAATAATTTTGGTTTGTTTTTTACTCCTCGTATAAATGTAAGATACGCGCCCGACCAAAAAACTGTGGTGCGTATTGCAGCTGGAAGAGGTCAAAAGACTGCAAGTATTTTTGCAGAAAACATTGGTATTTTTGCTTCGAACAGAGATATTATTGTTGAAAGTCAAAACACAAAAACACCTTATGGCCTGGAGGCTGAAGTCGCCTGGAATTTTGGAATAAGCCTTACCAAAGAAATAAATATAGGCCAAAAATTACTTTCTTTATCTTTGGATGTAAACAGGATTGATTTTACCAATCAAATAGTAGTCGATCTGGACAGAAGTGCCAGACAAGTGATATTTTATAATCTAAAAGGACAATCTTACTCAAATAGTCTTCAGATTCAAGCTGAAATGGATGCCACAAAATGGCTGGACATCAGGCTGGCTTACAGGTACAATGATGTGAAAACAACATATGGAGATCAATTGTTAACAAAACCATTGATATCACCGCAAAGGGCTTTTGTAAATATGGCTTTTAAAGCAGGGAAAGGATGGACATTGGATTATACTCTAAACAGATTGAGCAGTTTACGAATTCCTTCTACTGCAGCCAATGATGAAGAACATCGCTTACCATTACAGTCTCCATCTTATTTTCTTAGCAATGCTCAAATCAGCAAAAACTGGGGAGGTAATTTTGAATTATATTTAGGTGGTGAAAATATATTTAATTACAGATTAGAACACCCTATCATAAGTGCGCATGCCCCTTTTAGTGAGTATTTTGATAGTTCTCTCGCTTGGGGGCCTATCATGGGTATTAATATGTATGCAGGTATCAGGTATAGTATAAAATAGAAAAACGATTAATCTATTGCCCGATTTACCTCAAAAATTAAAAGAGAGCATCATTTTAAAATGATGCTCTCTTTTAATTACTCAAATTTGTTTGAAAAATTTTATCCATTTAGTGCCGCTGCACCACCTACTATCTCAGAAAGTTCTTTGGTGATGGCTTCCTGACGTGCTTTATTGTAATTAATCTTAAGCTCCTTCATCAGTTCTTCTGCATTGGTAGTAGCATTGTCCATGGCAGTCATACGGGCACCATGCTCTGAAGCATGATTGTCCAAAACAAATTTCTGAAAGGTGGTTTGCAATATACTTGGGATTAATTCATTCAGTAATGTTTCTTTATCAGGTTCAAAAATGTAATCTGCTTTAGACTTAACGACCTTTTTATCTTTTGTCTCCATACTGTTTACAGGTAAAAACTGTACCGCTTTGGGCTCCTGGACTGCGGCATTTCTAAACTGACCGTAACATACATCTACTTTATCATACTCACCACTCTGAAAATTGTCCATAAGCATTTGAGATACTTTAGATACATTTTCAAAACTTAAGTCAGAAAATAAATCTATATAATCCTTTACTATATCACAATCCGGGTAACGTTTTTTAAGAACATCATATCCTTTTTTACCAATAAATACAAAAGTAAGATTTTTTGCAGCCCTCTGAGAAGCGTACACTCCTTCCACCTTGATGATGGCTTCTTTGATTATATTGGTATTAAATGCGCCGCATAATCCTCTGTTGGATGTGATCACGACAATGGCTACTTTTTTAGGTTCTCTTATTTTTACATAAGGAGAGTTGATATCACCATCCAGATTAGACACAATATTTTTCATCATTTTATCCAATCTGTTGGCATAAGGACGCATTTCAGTAATAGCCTGCTGAGCTCTTCTTAGCTTTGATGCAGACACCATTTTCATGGCTTTTGTTATCTGCTGTGTGGACTGCACTGATTTTATCCTTTCTCGTACTTCCTTTAATTTTCCGGACATGCCTTATAATATTAATGTTTACTTACACTACCTGATTATTTAAATTGACTGGCTACTTCTGCACCTACTCTCTTCAGTGTGCTCAGAACTTCATCAGAAAGATTTCCTTTCCTGATGGTTTCCAGTGTAGCGGATTCAGTTCTTTCTAGGGTAGTAAGGAAAATTTCTTCAAATTCTCTGATTTTATTTACAGGCACATTTCTCAGCAATCCCTGTGTACCAAGATATATGATCGCAACTTGCTTCTCCACGGAAACCGGTGAATATTGTGGCTGCTTCAGAATTTCAACATTTCTTTTTCCTTTTTCAAGAACCGCCTGAGTCGCAGCATCAAGATCAGATCCAAATTTTGCAAATGCTTCCAGTTCACGATATTGAGCCTGATCCAGCTTAAGTGTACCTGCCACTTTTTTCATTGATTTTATCTGTGCGTTTCCACCTACCCTGGATACAGAGATACCCACATTGATCGCAGGTCTGATACCTGCGTTAAACAGATTGGATTCAAGAAATATTTGACCATCAGTAATAGATATAACATTGGTCGGAATGTATGCTGATACATCGCCAGCCTGTGTCTCAATGATGGGAAGAGCAGTCAACGAACCACCACCTTTTACTAGTCCCGAATTTTTTAATGAATCAGGCAGATCATTCATGGTTCTGGCAATGTCATCGTTATTGATGATTTTTGCAGCTCTTTCGAGCAATCTTGAGTGAAGATAGAATACATCACCCGGATAAGCTTCTCTACCCGGTGGTCTCCTCAACAATAATGATACTTCACGATAGGCCACAGCTTGTTTTGAAAGATCATCATAAATAATCAAAGCAGGTCTTCCGGTATCTCTGAAAAATTCACCTATTGCAGCTCCTGCAAAAGGGGCATAAAACTGAATAGGCGCAGGATCTGCCGCAGAAGCTGAAACAATCGTGGTATAAGCCATAGCTCCACCTTCCTCAAGGGATTTCATAACCTGAGCTACAGTGGAAGCTTTTTGTCCGGAAGCCACGTAAATACAATAAACAGGTTCGCCCCTGTCATAAAATTCTTTCTGATTGATAATAGTATCAACAGCTATGGCTGTTTTCCCGGTTTGTCTGTCACCAATGATAAGCTCTCTCTGACCTCTTCCTATCGGAATCATGGAGTCTATAGCTTTTATTCCAGTCTGAAGTGGCTCATTTACCGGTTGTCTGAATATAACTCCCGGAGCTTTTCTTTCTATCGGCATTTCATAAAGTGGTCCTCCGATAGGTCCTTTCCCATCTATGGGTTGTCCCAATGGATTCACAACTCTTCCAATAAAACCTTCGCCAACGTTGATAGATGCTATGCGGGCTGTTCGCCTTACTGTGGAACCTTCTTTAATATTATCTCCGGCTCCGAGTAATACCACCCCTACATTGTCTTCCTCAAGATTCAAGACTATAGCCTGGACACCATTTTCGAATTCTACCAATTCTCCGGATTGTGCTTTCGATAATCCATACACTCTGGCTATACCATCACCTACCTGAAGTACTGTACCAACTTCTTCCAGTTCTGTTTCTGTTTTAAATCCTGACAACTGTTGCTTCAGAATTGCGGATATTTCATCAGGTTTTACATCAACCATATCTATTTACTTTATATATTTTAGTTAAAATGATTTTACATACTGGTTTCCGGAAAATTCTTTTTTGAATTCATCCAGCTTATGCAATATACTTGCGTCATACAATTTGTCACCTACTTCGATTACAAAACCTCCGATAATTTTTGGATCTACTTTTTCTGTAATTTCGAGTCTGTCCATCGTAACGGAACTGGACAGCAATTTTGACTTAATTTCATTTAGTGTAGATGCGGCCAAAGGTGTTGCTGTTGTGAGCTTGACCGTTGAAATTTTATTGAAATCTCTGTATTGCTTCATGAAATCTGCCGAAATTTCCGGAAGGTACATTTCTCTTCCTTTTTTAATGATGATGTCAAAAAATGCCAATGTAGTTTTGCCGATATTTCCATCAAAAATAGCGTGGATTATGGTTAGTTTTTTACCTGCGTTGATAATAGGGCTTTTCAATAAAAGGTACAAATCTCTGTTTTTGACCGCTTCGTCAAAATAAGCTATGTCATTTTTTATTGCTTCCAGTTCATTTCGATCTAGCGCCAGATCTAAAAGTGATTTTGCATATCTGGTTGAAATCCTGCTTATTGACATAGTATTGTATTATATAATTACAAAAGGATATTAATTGAGCTGAATTTCTTTAACCAATGTTTTCACATACGATTCCTGATCTGCATTACCTTTTAATTCTTTTCTGATCACTTTTTCAGCAATGGTCAGTGCCATATTTCCCAGTTCATTTTTAACTTCTGTGATTGCCGCTTTTCTCTGATTTTCGATATCGACCATTGCACTGGTCACTATCTTCGTAGCTTCTTCTTTTGCTTTTTCCTTTGCTTCTGAAATCATTTGATTCTTTATTTCTTTTGCTTCCTGAAGTATTTTTCCTCTTTCTTCACGGGCCTGAGCCAAAAGTTTTTCATTTTCCGCTTTCATATTTGCCATTTCCTCTCTGCTCTTCTTTGCCTGATCGATGGCATCCTGGATATCGCCCTCTCTTTTTTCCAATGCTTCGGCTATAGGGCCAAAAGCAAATTTTTTCATGATCAGAAAGAACAGAATAAATATAGCAAATGACCAGATAGCAAGTCCGGGAGTTGGTTGAAA
>Ga0138256_10007903_pt1 | contig 11208 bp, 10 predicted proteins | sample KNB2016incub_MG_FD_105486 | JGI IMG/M metagenome (GOLD analysis project Ga0138256, IMG submission 105486) | Active sludge microbial communities from wastewater in Klosterneuburg, Austria - KNB2014incub_MG | ecosystem: Engineered > WWTP > Activated sludge > Unclassified | place: Austria...
ACAGCAGCAAGAGGATCAGCAGGACCCAGCGGTTGAAGATCAGTCCGAAGAGCTTTTTCATGTCGGGCTCAGCGGGAAGCTGCGGGCGCGGCCGGCGTGGCCGGGGCGTTGGTGGCTGCCGGGTTCGGTTGCGCGCCAGGCTTGGCGGTGACCAGGGTGATCTCGACGCGGCGGTTGACGGCGCGGTTGGCCGCGGTGTCGTTGGGCACCGCGGGCTCGCCATCGGCACGGCCTTCGGCGCGCACACGGTCAGCGGTGAGGCCCGAGCGGATCATCAGATCGCGCACGACGCGGGCGCGTTCATCCGACAAGTGCCAGTTGGACGGGAAGCGCAAGCTGCGCATCGCGGTGTTGTCGGTGTGGCCGGTCACCAGCACCGGCCCGGCGATGCCGGCCAAGGCCTCGGCGATGCGCTTCATCAGCGCCTCGCGGTCACTGGCCAGCGTGGCGCTGGCCGGCGCAAAGAGGCCGTCCCCGCGGATGGTGATGACGCTGCGGTCCACCTCGTCGCGCACGGCCACCAGACCGGCCTTGATTTCGGGCTGCAGGAACTGCGCCACGCGCGGCTGTGCTGCAGGCTGCGCCACCGGCGCCACGGGCGGGGCCAGACGCAGGCGCTGGATCTGTTCGTAGACCGGATCAGCGCGGCCGCTGAGCGACCACGAATAGGCCGCATACAAGCCGCCCAGCAGCAGCAAGCTCACGGCGGCGGCCACGGCCAGCGGCAGCCAGCTCAGCACCTTGCGCACAGGCGCGGGTGTGGCCTGCCAGTGTTCGGCCAGGGCGGCCGGGTAGGCGCCACGCTGCTGGCGAATGATCTGGGCCAGCTTGGTGCGCACGGCATCCAGCTGCACCCGGCCGCCGTCGATGACGCGGTAGCGGCCTTCAAAGCCGAGCGACACCGCGGCGTAGATCAGCTCCAGCAGGTCCAGATTGGCGTCGGGCTTTTCGGCCAGGCGCGCCATCAGTTGAAAGACCTTTTCGCCGCCGAAAACCTCGTTGTGAAACTCCACCAGCAGGCTGTGCCGGCCCCACAGGCCGCCGCCGCCCCAGGGCGTGTCGGAAGCGGCTTCGTCGATCATGGTGCACAACACGTAGCGCGCGGCCATCACCCGTTCCGGAGCGATGCCACGGTCTTGCGCGGCCTTGGCAAAGTCGCGCACGCCCTGCGCCAGCGAAGCCCGCAGCGCGGCCGGGTCGGCCACCTGGCGCGTGTGGCGCAGGCGCGGCACCAGCATCAATAGCGAATTGGCCTCGGCCAACAAGGGGTTCAGGCCGTGCGAGACGTTGGGCACGTCTGGCATGGCCGGGGCGGAAGGGGCCGCACCCGCAGGCGCATGGATCTGCGTGCGGCCGGTGGACCAGCCACCCGGGTTGGGCTTGATGAAGGTGCGTTGCCCGTCCAGCGACCCGAAGGGGTCGTTGATCGGCGGCTGTTCGTTGGCCATGGTGATTCAGGCTCGCCGCAAGGCGTTCAGGGCTGGCGCACAGCCCAGAGCTCCAGCTCCAGGCCCGGGAAATCGCCCCCCACGTGCATGGCGAGGTTGCCGGAACGTTCGAGCTGCTTCCACAAATCGCCCTGGCGTTCCAGCTCGAAGTAGTGGCTGCCGGCATGAAAGGGCAACTGGCGCGGTGCCACGGGCAGGCTGCGCATGGCCACACCAGGCAGTTGCAGGTTGACCAGGTCCTTCAGCCGGTCGGCCGGGCCGAGCTTGGATTGCGCCGGGAAGCGTTGGCGCACTTGTTCGGCCGGCAGTTGCGCACGAACGGCCAGCACGAAACCGGCAGTGCGCAGCAGTTCGGCATCATGGATCACCGCGGTGCGCACGCCGTGCGTGCGGTCCACCAGGTCGATCTGCACGGCGTGCCGCTCGATCACCGCCGAGAGCAGCTCGCGCAGGTCCTGGATGACCGGCGCAAAGGTGCGCTGCAGATCATCGTGTTTGTAGACGGGGTACTCGGGCGGATGGCGCTGCGTACTGGAAAAGGTGGCCAGCTCGCCGGCCAGCTCCAGACAGGCCAAATAGAAGGGCCAGGGATGCACGCTGGGCGCGGCGCCGAACTGCCGCAACACGGGCTCGGCCCGGTTGAGCACCAGCAGCATCATGAAATCGGCCAACTCGGAAATACCGTGGCTCATCTGCCCCATCTGAGCAGCCAGCTGGCGCGCCTTCTGGTGCACCAGGCTGTGCAGCAGCGTGGCCGTGGTGGAGAGCTGGCCGCTGGCTTCGATGCGCGTCTGCGGCGCGATGAAGCCACGGTCCAGCACCACCTGGCCGTCGTCGCGGCGCTCGACCACGCGCACCGCACCGAGCACGGCATAGGCGTCGGTCAGGTCGCGTTGGCGCAGCAGGCGAAAGCGCACTGCGCCGGTCTGCACGGGCTCGGGGTCGTCGGTGGCGTTGGTGTGGTCGCGCAGTTCCTGGTCGGTCACCGTGTAGCGGCTCATCGCGTCGGAAGCGCCGTCGCCGAAATCGACCTCGGTCACACCCACGCGGGCCTGCGGTGCGGCCAGGTAGATGATTTCGGATTGCACGTCAGCCGCCACGGCCAGTGGAGCCGGCAGTGCATCGCCATCGGGCATCGAAAACGGCGTGCCGTCGGTCAGCACACCACTGGCACGCGCCAGCGCCATGCGGCCCAGGGCCAATTGCGCTTCGTCGATGATCAGTTCGGCAAAGCCCCAGGCGTAGGGCTCGGCGGCGCGCACACGGGTGTCGACCAGGTGTTCGACAAAGCGCGCTTCCTGCTGGAAGTGGTGCGGCTGCAGGAACATGCCCTGCGACCAGATGACACGGTGGCGGGTGGTCAAGACGCGCTCCCGTCACCGCATGCGGTGCGACCCGAAGACTTCATCAGGATGCTGGCGTTCAGGGGGAAACCAGGGCCACGACCGACAATGCTTCGGCGCGGATCAGCACTTTCTGCGCACGGCCCGCTTCAACGGGCACGACCACACGCCAGCGGGCCTTTTCAAGATTGCGGAAGCCGGCAAACACCGCCAGGAAGCGAGTCTCGGGGCCCATCTTCTTGTTGTACGGGCGGGATTCGCCGGGCTGCAGGGTGAACTCCTCGCGCGAGACCATGTCCGCGCCCAAAGTGGCTGTGTCGGATTGGTAAAGCGCCATGAAATCAGCCTGGTTGAAGCCGGCCGCCGACTTCAACTCGTAGACCCGCAGCAGCAAAGGCGATGGCCGCTGGCTGACGCTGGGGTTGATGTCGGCAGCCGCCTGGATGCTGCCCGCCAGCGAAGCCACCTTGGGTGCACTGGAACAGCCTGCCGCCAGCAGCGCCAGCCCACCGGCCGCACTCAAGCCCAACAGATGCCGCCGTTGCGGCACAAAACCGGTTTCGCGTTTCAGCACGACGCCCACTCTCGTCACGGACCCATCCGTGCATGGCGAAGAATAGTCAGGGCCTGCCGGCCGCTGGCGTGACTAAGGTAATCCGGCGTGCGCCGGTCGGCGCACCATGCTGCACAGTCCTCAAAGCGCCGGCTCAGGGTGGCGCCCGTAACATCGTCGCAACGCCCAGCCAGAGTCAACATGAATCCTCGCCGCAAGGTCCTGCTCGTTGATGACCACGAACTGGTGCGCCTGGGCGTCAAGACCTCCTGCAGCGACCTGTTCGAAATGCCCATCGACTGGCTGGAAGCGCAAACCCTGCAGGACGCGGTGCGCCTTTACGGCGAAACACCCGGCATCGACGCCGTGCTGCTGGACCTGAACCTGGCCGATTGCAAGGGCCTGCAAGGGCTGCGGCTGTTCCTGCAGGCCCACCCTGCGGCGCGCGTGGCGGTCTTCAGCGGCACCCAGGATGAATTTGTGGTGCGCCAGGCGCGCGCGCTGGGTGCGGTGGGCTACATCGGCAAGAGCGGGGTTGCTTCACAGCTGCGCGAAAGCCTCTCCAACCTGCTGTGGCCCGTGCAGGGCCCCGGCGCGCGCGCGGCCGGCGCGGGCCTCTTTCCGCGCATGCCCACCTCGGCCATGTACGACCGCGTGGCCGAACTCGGGCCGCGGCACCTGGAGATCCTGGAACTGGTGTTGTCCGGCTGCACCAACCAGGAAATCAGCCATTCCACGCAACTCTCGCTGGGCACGGTGAAGAACTATGTGTCCTCGCTGCTGTTGGCGCTGGACGTGCGTTCACGGGCCCACCTGATCAGCCTGTTCCGGTGAACGCGGCCATGGCCCGCTTCGTGGCCGTGGAGGGCACCCCGGCCGGGGATGCCGCGGAAGCCGAACCCTGCGCACAACAGCGCACCGCAGTACGCCGGCAACTGCGCGAAGGCGGTCGGCAGGCGGCCGTGGCCAACCTGTGGCTACCCGCCAGCTTGATGCTGGCGCTGTGCCCGCTGGGGGTCTGGGCGCTTTGGCCGCAGCCCGGAGCAGGATCGCAGGCGTGGCCCTGGTTGGCGTTGGCGTGGGGCCTGACCGCTCTGGCGCTGGCCGGTGGCCTGCTGTGGCTGCCGCGGCGCCGCGCCACACCACCCACCTCCGATTGGGTCTGGCCTGCACTGCTGGGCGCCGCCGCCCTGTGTCTGCTATTGCCGAGTTGGGCCGGCACCGCCATCCCCCGCCCGGTACTGGCAGCCGCGGCCATGTTCTGGGCCGTGCTGTGCAGCGGCGTGCTCGCCCCCTGGCGCCGCCTGAGCCTCGTCACCCCGTGGTTGCCTTTAGCCGCTGCGGCTGGGGCGGGCGCGGCGACAGGTGCCATGGCGGGCTGGGCGGTCGCAGGCGTGCTGGCCAGCCTGGCCTGCATCACCACGGCCTGGGCCCGGCACCGCAGCTTTGGCCGTGAGCTGCGCCGCATGCTGGCGCTGGATGCGCGCGCGCGCGCGCTGGAAGTCGAGCGCGACACCGCCCTTCGCACCGATCAGGAGAAGAGCCGCTTCGTGGCGATCGCCAGCCACGACCTGCGCCAGCCGGTCCATGCGCTGGGGCTGTTCGCCGCGACGCTGCAAAAGCGCCTGCAGCACACGCCCGACGAGCCCCTGGTGCGCAACTTCCTGCGCGCGGTGGAGGACCTGGAGCGGTCCTTCAACTCCATGCTGGACATCTCGCGGCTGGACGGCAGCAATGCCACGCCGCTGATGCACACCTTTCCTCTGCGCGACCTGTTTCGCCGCCTGCAGATGCAATACGCCGGGCAGGCGGAGTTGTCGGGCCTGGGCCTGCGCTTCTCCACGGGCGGCAAGTCGGTGACCAGCGACCCGCAGTTGCTGGAACGCATCATCGGCAACCTGGTGCAGAACGCCATCAAGTACACCGCGCAGGGCGGTGTGGTGGTGGTGGCGCGCAGCACGGCCACCCACGTCAACGTGGAGGTGTGGGACACGGGCGCCGGCATCCCGGCCACCGAATTGCCGCGGGTCTTCCAGGAGTTCTATCAGGTGGCGCCCGGGCGCCGCGACCGCAGCCACGGCCTCGGCATGGGGCTGGCCATCGTCAAGCGCCTGGCCCTTTTGCTGGGCCACCGGCTCGAGGTGGCTTCGCGGCCCGGGCACGGCACGATGTTCCGCGTGGGCATCCCCATCGGCACGCTGCCCGGTATCCAGGACGACCTGGCGCCTGCCGACACACGCCCCATGGCCGTGGACACGCCGCAGATGGTGCTCATCGTGGAAGACGAGGAGCCCATCCGCGAAGGCCTGCGCGTGCTGCTGCAGGAGTGGGGCTACCAGACCATCACCGCGGCCAGCGCGGCCGAGGCCGAGCAAGCCGTGCTGGCACTGGAAGGGCGGGTGGACCTGGTGCTGAGCGACCTGCAGCTCAGCCCGCAGCCCGGCGCCCCGGACGGCGTGGCCGTGGTGGAAAGCGTGCGGCGCCTGTGCGGCTACGCCGTGCCGGCCGTCATCGTCACCGGCGACACCTCGCGCCAGGCCGTGCAACTGCTGGCCGCGCGGGGCGACCCGGTGCTCTTCAAGCCCGTGCAACCGCGCCGCCTGTTCGACGCCATGCGCGCAGCCCTCGGTTGAACAAGTCTGACCTTTCCCTGACGCCCACCTGCTCGGCGCGCACGCGATCCATCGATCCAGGCACCCTCGGAAGGGCGAAGTGCCGGTCCAGATGACTTTCGGACGCTGCCGATGCTGGCCTTGGCTTCTAGAGTCCGCTGCAAATCTCAAGCAGGGCTGCACTTTGGCAACCTGCTTTCCTTCTGCCACTGGCGAGCATGCCTTCCCTTCCGTTCGAACCTGACGCATTCCTGCAACCGTTGAGCGCCGAGTCGCCCAGCGGCCCGGACTTGGTCTACGAGCCGCCCTTTGCCGCGCTCGAACTCGCCGGCGCGGGCAAACCTGAACGTCAGTACGGCGAAAAGGTCTACCCGGCCGAGCCGCCCGATTGGGTGGCCGTGCACGAACAGGCTCTCGCCCTGGCCGCCACGACCCGTGACTTGCGCGTGGCTGTCTGGTTGCTGCGCAGCGGCTGCCGCCTGCAGGGCCTCGGTGGTGCGGTGGCAGGCCTGCAACTGCTGGACGGTCTGCTGGGCGGCCTGTGGGACACCGTGCACCCGCAACTGGACGCCAGCGACAACAACGACCCCACCATGCGGCTCAATTCGCTGGCTTCGCTGTCCGACAGCGAAGGCGCATTGGCCGACCTGCGCAGCATGACGCTGGCGCCGGTGCGTGGCAGCCTCACGCTGCGCGACCTCGAACTGGGCCTGGGCAAGGCCGTGGCCGGGCCCGATGAGCCCGCGCCCACCGAGTCTGGCGTGCTGCAGGCGCTGCAAGGCTTGTTGGAGCAGTACCCCGTCATCGCAGAGCAGGCCGGCATGGCTGATCAGGCCGCCACCAGCCTGGTGCAGCGGCTGGACGCCCAACTCGGTGCGGCCAATACCGTGGAGCTGAGCCCGCTGGTCAAGCTCGTCAAGATCCTGTCGCTGGCCATTCGGCGCCTTTCGCCCGAAGGCAGCCCGGATGCCGCAGAGCCGGGTGACGAAGCTACCAGCACCTCTGCTGCGCCGCGTGCGGCCACTGGCGGCGGTGCCGGCGCCATCGGCAGCCGGGCGGACGCGGTTCGCGAGCTCGAGCGGGTCTGCGAATGGCTGGAACGCCATGAACCCGCCAATCCGGCGCCCATCCTGATCCGGCGCGCACAGCGCTTGATGAACAAGAGTTTCCTGGAGATCATCCGGGATCTGGCACCCGATGGCCTGGCGCAGGTGGAAAACCTGGCCGGGCCCCCGGATCAGAACTGAGCCCGAGACCTGACCTCAAGACACCAGCCACCGCAAGTCGCGGATCCCTACGGAGCATCCCATGGCCACCAGCAGTCAAAAATTCATCGCCCGCAACCGTGCGCCCCGCGTGCAGATCGAATACGACGTCGAGCTCTACGGCGCCGAAAAGAAAGTGCAGTTGCCCTTCGTGATGGGCGTGATGTCCGACTTGTCGGGCAAGCCGAGCGAGCCGCTGGCGCCGGTGGCCGACCGCAAGTTCCTGGAAGTGGACGTCGACAACTTTGACTCGCGCATGAAGTCCATGAAGCCGCGCGTGGCCTTCCAGGTGCCCAACACGCTGACGGGCGAAGGCAACATCGCCGTGGACATCACCTTCGACAACATGGAAGACTTTTCCCCCGCGGCCGTGGCGGCCAAGGTGGATGGCTTGAAGCAGATGCTCGAAGCACGCCAGCAGCTGGCCAACCTCATCACCTACATGGATGGCAAGGTCGGCGCGGAAGAACTCATCGCCAAGGTCATCAAGGACGAAGCCCTGCTCAAGTCGCTGGCCGCCGTCAAGGCCCCGCCCAGCGAGGGCTGATCACGCAGCCGCCGCCCGCAAGCACCCCTTTCGCAGCCGTAACGTCACCAGAAAGCTAGACCGCCATGGCCGACCAGAGCTCCCAATCCGCATCCGCCCTCCAGGGCGTGACCTTCCAAGGCAATGACTTTGCCTCGCTCCTGAACAAGGAGTTCAAGCCCAAGAGCGACGAAGCCAAGTCCGCCGTCGAACAGGCCATCCAGACGCTGGCGCAGCAGGCGCTGGCCGGCAGCAAGCTCATCGGCAGCGACGTGCTCGTGTCGATCGAGGCCATGATCGCCGAGATCGACAAGAAGCTCACCGAGCAGGTCAACGCCATCATCCACCACGCCGATTTCCAGAAGCTGGAAAGCGCCTGGCGCGGCCTGCACTACCTGGTGAACAACACCGAGTCGGATGAGAACCTGAAGATCCGCGTGCTGAACATCAGCAAGACCGAGGCGGCCAAGACGCTCAAGCGCTTCAAGGGCATCTCGTGGGACCAGAGCCCGCTGTTCAAGAAGATCTACACCGAAGAGTACGACCAGTTCGGCGGCCACCCGTTTGGCTGCATCGTGGGCGACTACTACTTCGATCAGACCCCGCCTGACGTGGAGATGCTGGGCGAAATGTCCAAGATCGCCGCGGCTTCGCACGCCCCCTTCCTGGCTGCGGCCAGCCCGACCGTGATGCAGATGGGCTCCTGGCAGGAACTGGCCAACCCGCGCGACCTGACCAAGGTCTTCGGCACGCCCGAATACGCCGCCTGGCGTTCGCTGCGCGAATCCGAAGACGCGCGCTATCTGGGCCTGGCCATGCCGCGTTTCCTCTCGCGCCTGCCCTATGGCGTGAAGACCAACCCGGTGGAAGCCTTCAACTTCGAAGAAGAAACCGGTGGCGGCGATCACAACAAATACACCTGGTGCAATGCAGCCTACGCGATGGCGGTCAACATCAACCGCTCGCACAAGTTCTATGGCTGGGGCACCGCGATCCGCGGCGTGGAAGGCGGCGGCGCAGTGGAAGGCCTGCCGGCACACACCTTCCCCACCGACGACGGTGGTGTGGACATGAAGTGCCCCACCGAGATCGCCATCAGCGACCGGCGCGAAGCCGAACTGGCCAAGAACGGCTTCATGCCCCTGGTGCACCGCAAGAACAGCGACTTTGCCGCCTTCATCGGCGCGCAGTCGCTGCAGAAGCCAGCCGAATACGACGACCCGGACGCCACGGCCAACGCCAATCTGGCGGCGCGCCTGCCCTACATGTTTGCCTGCAACCGCTTCGCGCACTACCTCAAGTGCATCGTGCGCGACAAGGTCGGCAGCTTCAAGGAACGCGCCGACATGGAGCGCTTCCTCAACAACTGGATCATGAACTACGTGGACGGCGACCCCGCCAATTCGTCCGAAGCCACCAAGGCGCAAAAGCCATTGGCTGCGGCCGAGGTGGTGGTCGAAGAAGTCCCCGGCAACCCGGGTTACTACACGTCGAAGTTTTTCCTGCGGCCGCACTATCAGCTCGAAGGTCTGACGGTGTCGCTGCGTCTTGTGTCCAAACTGCCAACGCAGAAGCAGTGACTTCCTGAATCGACCTGACCTTCCTGTCATCCCAAAGCATCTGAAACGACTGAACCAAGGAGAAGCCCATCATGGCAACCGATACCCATATCAAGTTTGACGGCGTCGACGGCGAAGCCACCCACGCAGACCACAAAGGCGAGATCGAGATCCTGTCCTGGACCTGGGGCGTGTCGAACATCAACGCAGGCGGCACCTCCGGTGGCGGTTCGGGCAAAGGCAAGGCGACGCCCCAGGACTTCAACTTCCTGCACACCTACGACAAGGCGTCTCCCATCCTGGCCAAGAAGTGCGCCCAGGGCGTGCACTTCGCGACCGTGACCTTGACCGCGCGCAAGTCCGGTGAAGGCCAGAAGGACTTCCTGAAAATTGCCCTGAAGGAAGTGTTCATCACCTCGGTCCAGCCTGCCGGCTCGTCCCAGGGTGACATTGTCGAAAGCGTGTCGATGTCCTACGCTTCAGTCGACTTCACCTACAAGGCACAGGACGAGAAGGGCGCACTGGGCGGCGACGTCAAGTTCGGCTGGAACGTCAAGACCACGGCGATCACCTGATCCGGTGGGCCGCGCTGCGGCCATCGGTGTCGGCCCCGCCGCCCAGGTGGGGTTGCCCGCTGGGCGCTGGAGCGGCCCTGGTTCACGCCCCATCTGGCACGCGGCTTGATGCCGCGTGCGCTTGCGCTTCACCGAAGGACTCCCCATGCCGATGTCGCCTCCCACCAGTTCTTTGCCCAATTCGGCCGACGCCTACCTGCATCTGCAGACCAAGCGGGCCGGCAAAGTCAAGGGCGAGGCCACAGCAGCAAGCCACGTGGACGACATCGTCGTCACGGGTTGGAGCTGGGGCATGAGCGCCAGCGCCGCACTGGCCAGCGAACAATACGAGCGGCGCTCGTACACCGTGCTGACCATCCACAAGCTGATCGACCGCGCCACCACCGGCCTGATGGCGGCCTTGGCCACCAATGACGAGGTCAAGGAAGCCAAGCTCACGCTGCGCCGCGCGGGCGGTCAGCAGGAGGTCTACTTCACGGTCAAGCTGGGCATGGGCCGCATCGCTTCCGTGAGCCACCAGACCGACAGCGAAGGCCATCCCCACGAGACGATGACCATTGCCTTCCGCAAGATCGATGTGGAATACCAACCGCAGCAGACCACGGGCTTGCGCAGCGGGGCCACGACCTTCAACGACGAGATCGTACTGCCCACCTGATGGCCTCTGCACCCGATTCCCCCGAGACTCTGCTCGCCACAGGCGACCCGAGTGGCGCGCTGAAGGCCTTGCAGCAGCAGATCCGCAGCCGGCCGGCCGACGCCAAGCTGCGCACCTTTCTGTTCCAGCTGATGTGCGTGCTCGATCAGTGGCAGCGCGCGCACGACCAGCTCAAGGTCTGCGGCGAACTCGACGCGGGCACGCTGGCCATGGTCAACACCTACAGCGCAGCCCTGCAATGCGAAGCCGTCCGCGAAGCCGTCTTTGCCGGACGCAACCTGCCGCATGTCTTCGGCCCGCCCACGGCCTGGGTCGCGCTGTTGGCGCAAGCCCTGCAACTTGAATCCCAAGGCCATGCCGAACAGGCCGCCGCCTTGCGCGCTCAGGCCTTTGATCAGGCGCCCGCCAGCCCCGGCCAGGCCGACGGCCAGGCATTCGCCTGGCTGGCCGATGCCGATTCGCGCCTGGGGCCGGTGCTGGAAGTCATCATCAATGGCCGCTACGGCTGGCTGCCGCTGGTGCATGTGCGCCAGATCGACATCGAGCCGGTGGTTGACTTGCGGGATCTGGTCTGGGTCCCCGTGCACATCCAGTTCATCAACGGCGGCGAGACGGTGGCCCTGATGCCCTCTCGCTATGCCGGCAGTGGCGCCACCGGGGACACGGCGC
>Ga0138256_10007905_pt1 | contig 11208 bp, 12 predicted proteins | sample KNB2016incub_MG_FD_105486 | JGI IMG/M metagenome (GOLD analysis project Ga0138256, IMG submission 105486) | Active sludge microbial communities from wastewater in Klosterneuburg, Austria - KNB2014incub_MG | ecosystem: Engineered > WWTP > Activated sludge > Unclassified | place: Austria...
GCTGGTGCGTCTGGGAATGCGTGGGGCAGTGCGTCAGGCATGATGGCGACCAATGGATGGGGCGCGCCAGCGACGCAGGCGCAGCGAGTTGCTCACCACCGACACGGAGCTCATCGCCATCGCGGCGCTCGCAAGGATCGGGCTGAGCAGGATGCGGAACATCGGATACAGCGCCCCGCCGGCAACGGGAATGCCGATGGTATTGTAGACAAACGCCCAGAAGAGGTTCTGCTTCATGATGCGCAGGCTCGACCGCGCCAGGGCCAGCGCATCGACGACGGCGGCCGGGTCACCCCGCATGAGCGTGATGTCACTCGCCTCCATGGCGATGTCGGTCCCCGTCCCCATGGCGATCCCGACGTCGGCCTGCGCCAGCGATGGCGCGTCGTTGATCCCGTCGCCGACCATCGCGACGACGCGCCCTTCGCCTTGCAGCCGCCGGATTTCCTCCACCTTCCCGTCGGGGCGCACATCGGCCACGACGCGGGTGATCCCGGCCTCGCGCGCGATCGCCTCGGCCGTGCGGCGCGTATCGCCCGTCAGCATCACGACCTCGAGGCCCTGCCGTCGTAACGCCGCGACTGCCGCCGCCGACGACGGCTTGAGCGGGTCGGCAATGGCCAGCGCCCCGGCAAGGGTGCCGTTGAGCGTCACGTACACGGGCGTGCGGCCATTGGCCGACCAGCGCTCCACGGCAGCCTTCACGTCGGCGACGTCCATGGCATAGTCGGCCATGAGCGCGGCGTTGCCGATGGCCAGCGCCTGCCCGTCCACCACTCCCACCACCCCCTTACCCGTCACCGACTCGAACGCCTCGGCGCGCGACAGCGTGCTCCCGCGCGCCACCGACGCGGCTGCGATCGCCTCGCCTAACGGGTGCTCCGACGAGCGCTCGAGCGACGCCACGAGACGCAGCATCTCTGTCTCGTCCACCTCGGTGCTGCGGTGCAGCACATCGGTCACCTCCGGCTGGCCGGCGGTCAGCGTCCCCGTCTTGTCAAACACGACCGTGTCCACCCGCGAGGCGCGCTCCAGCGCCTCGCCACCCTTGACGAGCACCCCGAGCTGGGCCCCACGACCCGTGGCCACCATGACCGCGGTCGGGACGGCGAGGCCCATGGCGCACGGACAGGCGATGATCAGCACCGCCACCGACGCGGCGAAGGCCCGGACGAAGGGCGCACTGTCGCTGAGGACGAACCAGAGCACAAACGTCGCCACAGCCAGCGACAACACGACCGGGACAAAGATCGCGCTGATGCGATCGGCCTGTCGCTGGATCGGCGCCCGCGACCCCTGCGCATCGCGCATGAGCGTCACGATCCTGGACAGGACCGAGTCCGCGCCTAACGTCGTCGCCTCGAAGCGGAATGCCCCCGTACGATTGACCGTCCCCCCGATCACCCGGTCTCCGGCCCGCTTCGACACCGGCATCGACTCGCCAGTCAGCATCGACTCGTCGACCGCACTCGCTCCCGACACCAGCGTGCCGTCCACCGGGACGCGCTCGCCCGGACGCACGACGATCTCGTCGCCACTATGCACGGCCTCGAGCGGCACGTCCACCTCCTGCTCCCCGGTCGCACCGGCTCGAACCACCCGCGCCGTGCGCGGCTGCAGGTCCACCAGCTTGCGAAGTGCCGACGACGTCTCGCCCTTGGCCCGCGCCTCCAGCGCGTTCCCCACGAGAATGAGCGCGATGATGATGATCACCGCCTCGTAGTACACGTCCGGCGCCACGCCACGACTGAGGAAGAAGCCTGGCACGAGCGTCGCCGCCGCCGAAAACAGGAAGGCCGCCCCGGTCCCGATGGCGATCAGCGTGTTCATGTCGGCCGAGCGGTGCCGGAAAGACTGCCAGGCACGCGAGTAGAAGTGGCGCCCCGACCAGCCCATGATGCCCACCGTCAGGACGAGCAGCAGCACACTGAGCACGCTCGCCGGAATCGCGTACGCCCACGGCATGGCCCGCTGCATCGCGGGGTCGAGCACGGTCATCGTCCAGCGCATGAACGGGTCGGGGTTGCCTCCCATTCCAAGGTGCGCGTTCGCCGCCATGAGCGGCATCGACAGCACCATCGCGACCACGCCCACTCCGCCTGCCACGAGTGCCTTGGCTCGCAGGTCCGTGTATTCCCGACGCCGCGCCGAATCCTGGGCCAGCTGTTCGTCCGCGGCGGTGCGGCCCGCGACCGGAAGGTCAGCGCCGTAGCCGGTGTCGCGAATGCGGGCGACCAGCGCCGCTGGATCGACCTGCTGCGGGTCGAACGACACGGTCGCGCTGTTGGTCATGAGGTTGACGTTCGCGTCGAGCACCCCCGGCGTCTTGCCGAGCGTGCGCTGCACGCGCCCCTGACAGGCGGCGCAGGTCATGCCGCTCACCGGGATCACGACCTTCTCGCGATTGGCGCTCGTCGCACTCGTGGCGCCCGGCGCGCCCGTCGCGCTATTCGCGCCGAGCGGCGCGTTGGGATGCGTCGTGGTCGTCATGACGGGTCCTCCACCACGAGCGTTCCACGCAGCATGCTCATGCCGCATGTGAACGGGAACCGTCCGGTGGTGCTCGGCGTGAGCTCGACCACCGTCTTCTCATGGGCGGGGAGAAAGCGCCGGATGCCGAAGTCGGGAAAGACCACCTCTTCGGAGCAGCTGGAGTCTTCCTGCCGATCGAAGACCAGTCGCACCCGGGACCCGCGCGGCACGCGCACCGTCCCCGGTGAGTAGCCACCATGCACCACGATCGGCACCTCGGCGATTCCTCCGGCACTGGGGCTCATGCTCGCCGCCACCGGTTCGGAGAAGAAGAAGTACCAGTTGATCAGTGCAATGAGCGAAACGCCGGCGAGCACGACGCTCCAGTCGAGGGGTGTCACGTCGCCTCTTGCGCCTCGTAGCCGGCGTCGGCCACGGCGTCGATCAGCGCCCCGATATTCGTCTTGGCAGGGTCGAACGCGACCGTCGCCGAACCGATCGCGACCTGCTCGGGTGTCGCACCGTCTACGCCCGCGAGTGCCTGTTGCACCGCCTTGACGCAGTGACCACACGACATGCCGGCGACCGTGAGCGTGGCCTTCTCCATGTGACTCTCTCCGGAACAGGTTTCGCGGAGGGAATCGTATACCCCCCACTGGTATCCATCCTATATACCAGTGGGGGGTATGTCAATGGTGTCGTTCAGGTCACCTTCATCCCGGCGTCCCGAAGACTGGCCATGACCTTGGCACGCACGTCCTGTGGGCAGCTGCGGTCCTCGCGGGTCTGGTGCAGCGCGGCGAGGAATCGCTCGGCGAACTCGGCGTGCGGGTGGCAGTTCGCGCACGCATCGAGGTGCCGCTCCACGGCTTGCATGCGTTCGGCGGTGAGTTCGCCGTCCACATAGTCCCACAGTTGCTGCATGGCCGAACGGCAGTCCAGCATGGGCATATCGTCAGACATCGTTTGGCTCCTGCGCGGGGTTCCCCGCCGAGGCGAATCCCGCGTCGCGGGCGTACGCCCTCAGTTTCTCCTGCAATTGCCGGCGTCCGCGAAAGAGGCGCGACCGCACGGTTCCCACCGGGACGCCAAGTACCTCGGACGCTGCGTCGTACGACTGGTCCTCGACGTCGACCAGGATCACGGTCGATCTGAACGGCTCGGCCAGCTCATCGAGTGCCTTGGTCAACGCCGGAGCCAGGTCGACCCGGGACAGCAGCTGGTCCGACCCGTCCTTGCGCATTTCGCCCTGGTTCATCACCGCGACCAACGTCTCCATGTCGCTGTCCTCGACGTCCACTTCGTGGCGCAGCTTCTCGCGTGACCTGAGGAAGGCATTGCGGCAGATCGTGAACAGCCATCGGCGGGCATCGCTGCCGGGTTGGAAGGTGTGCCACGATCTGAACGCCCGCAGGTAGGTCTCCTGCACCAGGTCGTCGGCGTCGGCGGCGTTGCGGGTGAGCGAGTACGCGAATCGGTACACGTCGTCCATGTACGGGAGCGCATCGCGGGCGAACTCGACGTCGCGAGCGTCTGCGGGTGGAACGGAATCGTTCATGTTGATGCACCTAGCCGGAAGGCGTCGTCGCGGTTCCCTGTCCGCGCTCGTCCACGATAACAGCACGCGGCGGGGGGGGCGAGCCGACCCCGCTGCTGCACCCGCCGCTATAGATTCTGCCCGTCCAGCCTCGGCCCCATCCTCGTTCGCTCGCGACGGGCCCCACGTAATGTCGCTTCCGCCCCACGACCCCTCGCCCACAGTCCCCGGGCCCACCCCCGCCGGTGGTCACCGTGGGGGGCTCGCCGGCCTGCCGTTTGCGCTCGCACGCGTCGACCGCAGCGGCACCGTCGTGGCGCTCAGCGGCGCGTGGACCGACGTCAGCGGACGCCAGGTCGGCGCATCGTTAGGCATGCCGTGGGACGGCTTCCTCGATCCCGGCGACGTCGACGCGTGGCGCGGGATGGCCCGCGACCTCTACGAAGGACGCCGGACGCAGGCAGCCGGGGTGCTGCGGCTGCGCCGCCCCGACGGGGTGGCGCGCCCGGTCGAGGTGCGGAGCGCCCTGCACCATGGTCCCACCGGCCCTCCCGACGGACTCGGGGTGATGCTCTTCGACGTGGCGGAGCGCGAGCAGGCGCTGAGCGCGCCACGACCGAGCATGCGTTTGTCGGAGGAATCGACGCGATCGCTCGTGGAACGCGCCGCCTTCGGAATTTTCCGCTGCGACCCCGATGGCGGGCTGCTCGACGTCAACCCGGCGCTGGCGGCGATGCTTGGCTACGCCGACCCGGCCTCGCTGATCGGGCTCAACCTCTTCGAGGTTGTTGGCGCCGAGCCAGGGGTGCGGGAGCGCTGCCTTGCCGAGCTGGAAGATGGACTCGCCGACGTGTCGTGCGACTTGCGCGGGGCCCGGCGCGACGGGGCGGCGGTGCATCTTCGGCTGGCGGTGAGCGCCGAGTTCGACGGTCGTCGCATTCGCTTCCTGCAGGGCATCGCCGAGAACATCACCGAACGTGCGCGACGTGAAGAGATCGTGCGCCGCGGCGAACGCATGGCGGCGCTGGCCCGCACGCTGGCCGGTGTGGCGCACGAGATCAACAACCCGCTGGCAGCGATCACGGGTTTCGCCCAGATCCTCCTCAAGCGGGAGCAGTCGGACGACGACCGGCACGCGCACGAGACGATCCTGCATCAGGCGCGGCGGGCCGCCCACGTCGTGAAGGACCTGCTCACCATCGCCCGGCGCGAGGAGGGGAGCCTGCGTGTGCGCGTCGACCTGAATGCCATCGTACGCTACCTGGTCGAGACACAGCGTTACGCGATGGACACGCGGGGGATTCGGATCGTGATGCACCTGGCCGACGACGCCCCCCGCGTGCTGGGCGATCCGGCGCAGCTGGAACAGGTCGTCCTGAACCTCGTCGTCAACGCGCGACAGGCGCTCGAGGCGCGCCTCGACCGACACGACGCCGACGAGGCATGGCTCCCGACCCTGGAGATCGCCACGCAGCGCGCGTCCGCACGCGTCACGCTCTCGGTCACCGACAATGGCCCGGGGATCTCGTCGCGGGACCTGCCGCACATCTGGGATCCGTTCTGGACGACGCGCGAAGAGGGGGAAGGCTCGGGACTCGGACTCTCGGTCGTGCACAGCATCGTGACGGCGCACGGCGGCTCCATCGAGGCGACCAGCGTGCTGGGCGTGGAGACGCGCGTCGTGGTCACGTTGCCGGCAGCCGCGCCGGCCGCGCCCGCCCCGCTCGCGATTCCCCACCACAGCACGCCAGCCGCACGTGCCGCGCGCCCGCTCGACATCCTCGTCGTCGATGACGAGGTGGCCATCCGCGACCTGCTGGTGCGCTATCTCTCCACGCGCGGCCACGCCGTCCTTCCGGCGGCCAGCGGGGAACATGCGTTGCGTCTGGCGGAACAGGCGTCGTTCGACGTGGTGATCAGCGACCTGCGAATGCCGGGGATGGACGGGCGCGCCCTGATCCGCCGACTCCGGTCCCTGCCATCGTGTGTCGACACGCGCTTCATCCTCTCCACCGGCGACGCCACGGCACTCCCGCACGCCGGCGGCGACACCACGGCCGACCTCGAGGTCGTCAACAAGCCGTACGACGTCAACGCGCTCGTGACCCTCGTCGAGGCGCGATGACGTCGCCCTCACCCTTCCTACGCATCGCCTGCCCATGAACATCGCCGACCTGCGGCGCGACTACTCGCTCGCCTCCCTCGACGTCGTCGACGTCGACGCCGATCCCATCGTCCAGTTCATGCGATGGTTCGACGAGGCGCAGCGCGCCGACATCCTCGAACCCAACGCCATGACGCTGGCCACGAGCACGCCCGATGGACGTCCATCGGCGCGCATCGTCCTGCTCAAGGAGGTCGCGGCGCAGGGCTTCGTCTTCTTCACCGACTATCGATCCCGCAAGGGTGAGGAACTGGCCGCCAATCCGCGCGCGGCGCTCACGTTCCTGTGGAAGGAGATCGAGCGCCAGGTGCGCGTCACCGGGACAGTGGAGCGCATCTCGCGCGACGAGTCCGAGCAGTACTTCCGCTCCCGCCCACTCGGGAGCCGCGTGGGCGCATGGGCCTCGACGCAGAGCGCGGTCATCCCGGCGCGCGACTGGCTGGAACAGGCGGTGGCCGAGGCATCCCGGTCGTACGAGGGGCACGACGTCCCGCTGCCGCCGCACTGGGGAGGCTATCGCGTCCTTCCAGACGACGTGGAGTTCTGGCAGGGGCGCCAGAGCCGCCTGCACGACCGGGTGCGCTACCGCAGGGACGGCAGCCGCTGGATCATCGAGCGCCTGTCACCCTGAGGCCCGGCCGATGCCCGGCCGAGGCCCGGCCGAGGCCCGGCCGAGGCCCGGCCGATGCTCGGCCTCAGGCCGGGTACGTTACCACGTGCGTTCGACTTCCTCGACTTCCTCACGCAGCTTCACGTAGCTCTCGTAGCGCGACGGCATGATGCGCCCGGCATCCACCGCCGACCGCACGCCGCACTCCGGTTCACTCAGGTGCCGGCAGTCGGCGAAGCGACAGGTCCCGAGCACGGCGACAAACTCCGGGAAGCAACGTTCGAGGTCGCGCGCGGCAATGCCCCACAGCCCCACTTCCCGCAGCCCGGGGGTGTCGACGACGTAGCCGCCCCGGGGCAGCGGGTGCATGCGCGCTCCCACGGTTGTGTGCCGTCCCTTGTTCACCGATTCGCTGATCGCCCCCACGCGCAGGTCGAGCCCCGGATACAGCGCGTTGAGCAGCGAGGATTTCCCCACCCCCGACGGGCCGCTCAGGGCGCTCACCCGTCCGCGCAGCGCCTCGAGCAGCTCCGGGAGGCCGTCGCCTGTCACGGTGCTGGTGTAGTGCACGGGATAGCCTAACGCGGCATAGCCCCCAAAGAGTTCCTCCGCGGCTCGCCGAGAATCGAGGTCCACCTTGTTGATGACGATGCGTGCCGCTACGTCGTTGGTCTCCGCGACGACGAGGAACCGGTCGAGCATCTTCGCGTTCGGTTCCGGCCTGACCATGGCAAAGACGACGACCACCTGGTCGACGTTCGTCACGACGATGCGCTCCATGTGCGCGCTGCCGGGGGCACGCCGCGCGAGGCGGGAGCGACGCGGCAGGATCTCGACGATCGTCCAGCCACCGGTGGCCTGGTCGTGCTCGACCAGCACATCGTCGCCGACGGCGATCTTGACGCCGCCCTCCCGCTTCAGGCGGCCGCGCATTGCACCGGCCTGCGTCGTCCCGTCGGCCAGGTGGATCTGGTAGACGCCCCCCGTTCCCTGCAGCACGACGCCGTGCACTGGCGCCGCGGTCACTCCTCCTCCTTCATGACATCCCACCAGCGGCGCCCGCTCGTCTGCCCGGGGAGGTCGGCGATATGCCGCTCCAGCAGCTCGCGCACATCGGTGAGTGTCCAGGCGCCGAGCGCGTCGATCGCCGCCGGCGGCGTGTCCCCCCACGCCAGGTAGTCGGACTCGAGGTGGCCGTCGACACCCTGTGCACCGATGCGACGCCACCGCAGGAAGAGGAAGTACGCGGCGTGCGGACGCGCGGCCTCGCCGGTGGCATCCGTCTCGATCGCGACGGAGTACGAGAGTCCGTCCGAGCCCTCGAACGCGGCCGGGCGCGCGTGCGCCCTCGCGTAGCCACCGATGGTGCTGGCGTCACCCAGCGTATGGTCGGGCTGCAACCACTGGCCGGACATGCCTAACGCCGCTTCGCGAACTGTTCCTTCATGATGCTCGCCGTCATGAACGCCAGGTTGGCGGGACGCTCGGCGAGGCGGCGCAGCAGGTAGGGATACCACTGCGTCCCGTACGGAACGTAGACACGCATCCGGTACCCCTCGCGCACCAGGAGCTCCTGCAGGTCGCGGCGCACCCCGTACAGCATCTGGAACTCGTAGCGGTCCTGCGAAATGCCCTGCTCTCGCGCGTACTGCTTGGCCTGCTCGATGATCGCCTCGTCGTGGGTGGCGAGACCGGGGTACTTCCCCTCGGACATGAGGCGGTGCATGCACGCGACGTAGGTCGCGTCGACATCGCGCTTCTCGGGGAAGGCGATGGTGGCCGGCTCCTTGTAGGCCCCCTTGCACAGCCGCACGCGACACTGGATGTCGATCGCATTGGCCACGTCGGCCGGTGTGCGGCGCAGGTAGCTCTGCAGGACGATGCCGACCTCCTCGGGGAACCGCGCGAAGAGATGCTCCTCGAACAGCTGCAGCGTGCGTTCGGTGTAGGCGCTCCCCTCCATGTCCAACCGCACGAACGTCCGGTGCTGCCGTGCGCGCTCCAGCACCTGCGTGATGTTCTCGATGCACAGGGTGTCGGAGATATCCTGCCCCATGGCCGTCAGCTTGACCGACACGTTGGCGTCCAGTCCCTCGGCCGCGATACGATCGAGCAACTCGACGTAGTGCGCCGCCGTGGCGCGAGCCTCGTCGGCGCGGCTCACGCTCTCACCCAGCAGGTCGAGCGTGGCCGTGATGCGCTTGGCGTTGAGGGCCCGCACGGCAACCAGCGCGCTGTCGATGGTCTCGCCCGCGACAAACCGGTTGGCGAACCGGCGGGCCAGGCGGTTGTTGCGGACGAAGCGGAAGATGCCCTGCCGATGCGAGAGCCAGAGGAACGTCTGTCGGAGCATTACGTGTGGGGTCGAACCGTGCGGGACGTGTCGTTGGGCGCCGCTCCCGGCGTCGGTGCCGGTGGCGTGGGGGGGAAATATACCCGTCGCCCACCTGCTCGCATGACCGAATCAATGGCCCGCTGCCCGCAGGGATCAGCGCGTGCGCGTCGGCCGCAGGCGCAGTGCGCGCCCCCACGGCTCCCGGTACAATCCGGCGTAGACGTGGCGGCGCCCATCGGCGGCGACGCCGACCTGTGGCTCGTAGTGGTCGCGCACGTCGGGGAGCGGACGGATCATGCGCGCCACGCTCCGCTCGACGCCATCGAGCAGGTATTCGCCTTCCGCGTCGCGGAAGAGGACCCAGGCGTGCCGCCCTCGGACCGCGCCGGGGATCGCACGCATCCCCACGACAAAGACGGTGTCGAAACGGGCCTCGGCCAGCTGGCGCCAGGCCCACAGCGCGAAATCCTCGCAATCGCCGCTGCGCACCAGCTCGAACGTCGCCGGATGCAACCAGTGGTCGGCCTCGTCGAGCAAGTGGGCGTCCTCGGCGTATCGACACTGCAGCAGGAACTCGGCAATCGCGTGCGGTGTGCCCAGCGAGTGCCGACAGGGGCGCGCGAGGTAGCCCAGGAAGTCCTCGGCGCCCGGACCAAACGCACGCAGCGGCGGTTCAATGTCGAAGCGCTGCCACGGGTCGGCGTCGGCGCCGGCAATCCGCCGACGATGCGCGACGCCGCTGGCCTCGTGCAGCCAGTCGAGCAGCGTGCGCACGCGCCTCATGGCCCGACCGCATGTGCGGGGCGGTGCGCCGTGGAGGCGTGCGGCACCGTGTCGCTCATCGGACGATGATCAGCCCGACGTCGCCGGTGAACTCGTCGCGCACCCGGGCCAGGTTCACGGGGACGTCGAGTTCGTCCCGGTTGAGCCGCAGGTTCACCCGATGGATGCCGGGCGCGACATGGTAGTACCCGCGCCACTCCCCGTTCGGCTGCCGCACGAGGGGGACCGGGACCCACTCGGTGAAGTCGGCCATGAGCTCGACGCGGGCGATCCCGGGGGCCCAGACTCGGACCTCGCGCAGGGCCAGCGAATCCAGCGCCGGACCGATGACGAGCGCCAGGCGTTCCGTGATCGGGAGTTCGGGGCGCTCGACCGGCATCCGGGGTGGGAGTCGCGGCGGCCGTGGCCGCAGCGAGAACCGTCCGTTGGGAAGCCGCAGGGCAACCGCCGCGTAGCGCGCGCCCGGCAGTCCCTGGATCAGGTCGACCGGGTAGCTCCCCATGCTCACGGTCCCGAGCATGCCACCGAGCACGGGCCGAGTGACGGTGAAGGATCCCCAGGCGACGGTCCCGCGCAGCGCTTCGCCGAGGCGCACGCCTAACGCTGCGTCGTAGGTGACCCCACCGCGGCTCCACGACACCACGCCCTCGTTGTCGCCCAGCACGTCGCCGTACTGCAGCTGCATGGGAGTGCCGGTGAACGAGACAACCGCGTCACCCACGCGCGCCCATCCCCCGTAGTCGCCGAGCACGGTGGTGCGCCACTGGAAGCCGTCGAAGGTCCGGGTCAGCGCCGCCCCTCCGCGCACGGCGTAGCGCTCATGCGTGAGGTGCAGTCGCGCCTGCCCGAGCAGTTGCAGCGTCGGCATGAAGTCCTGCTGCGCAGTGCTGGTGGTGTTGAACGACAGCTCGCCACGCACCGAGCGAAACAGGCGCGCCAGCCGGCCCGTGGTCGGGATGGGGGCGGAGTAGCGCGAGCCGGTGAGACCGCCCTGCATGGACCAGCGCCCGTCGTTGAACAGCGAGACCAGGCCCGATGCATAGAGCGCCCCGGCCGGCCGCTCCAGGAGCAGCGTCTCGGTGAGGGTCACGGCACCTAACGTGAGTCCGTTGTCGTAGTCGACGGTGGCAAAGCCGACGTCGCGCGTTCGCACCGGCGCCTGGGCACCGAGTGACGAGACGGCGAGCATCGAGAGGCACCAAAGCAGTCGCGCGGCGGGGCAGAGCGCCCCGCCGCGCACGAAGTGTGGCGGAATACGGACTGGGGTTGGTTACGGGCGCTTTTTCGGCTTCCCGCGCGGCGCCGCC
>Ga0138256_10007906_pt1 | contig 11206 bp, 6 predicted proteins | sample KNB2016incub_MG_FD_105486 | JGI IMG/M metagenome (GOLD analysis project Ga0138256, IMG submission 105486) | Active sludge microbial communities from wastewater in Klosterneuburg, Austria - KNB2014incub_MG | ecosystem: Engineered > WWTP > Activated sludge > Unclassified | place: Austria...
AAACTGGAATTCAACGACGATGCGACGCAGATCCAGATGACGGGTCGCGAGGGGCAGTTTCAGTTTGACACTCAAAGCCAGGAGTTGATAAGGAACACGGACAGCCCCGGCGTCGTCGGCACGCAACTCGTCATGCCGCCCGAAGCGTCGCAGAATTCCAGTGACGAGACGGAAATCGTCGTCACCAACAATTTGGCGGTGTCCGTCTCTTTGTTCTGGATCGATCAGGATAGCAACGAACGCAGCTATGGGACTATTGAACCTGGCGAGACGCATCGTCAACACACGTTTACCGGACATGTTTGGCTGTTCAAGTACACGAACGGAGACGCAATCGGCAGTCTTCGCGCCGCTTCAGGCGGCACTGAAGTGCTTTTGAATGATCAAGCGGTCGCGAACGTAAAGAGACGGGATACCTCCGATAGACTCAGGAGACGACACGAATCTGTCAGCGTCGCATCGCCCTCACAATCGCCCGACGCCGCGCATGAAACCTTCGTGCGAGACCACAATCTCTGGCTGCGTTCCGTTACCGACGGCGCGGAAACGCAACTCACCAAGGACGGCGACCCGACAAACACAATGCGGCGTGATGCGTCCCGCGAGCGGCTCATTGGGATGGCATACGATAAGCCAGACTACCCTGACGAGATGCCAGATGCCGTCTGGTCGCCGGATTCTCGTCACCTCCTGGCATTTCAGACGAAGACCGTGGAAGAGAAGCGTGTCTATTACGTCGAATCGACCCCAGCTGATCAGCTGCAGCCAAAGTTGCACTCGTATCCGTATCTGAAGCCAGGCGATCCAATTCCGATCTCATTGCCGAGGCTATTTGATGTGGAAAGCGGCAGCGAAATTGGAATCTCCAGTGATCTGTTTGCCAATCCATGGTCACTGGAGTTTCAACGCTGGAGCGATGATGGGACCCGATTTTGGCTGCTGTACAATGAACGTGGCCATCAGCGAATGCGAGTTCTGGAAGTCACGTCGGCAACTGGTGTTGTAAGAGCGATTGTGGACGAACACAGTCCCACGTTTATCCAATACTCGTCCGATGGCAAGATGGAATTGCGATGGCTGGGCAACAATCAACTCCTGTGGGCCAGTGAACGAACGGGCTGGAATCATCTGTATCGTTACGACACGGTTGCCGGGACTGTGATGAATCCCGTGACTGCGGGCGACTGGAATATGCGGCGGATTGAGCACGTTGATGAAGAACACCAGCAGATCTGGTTCTTCGCCGTGGGGCTGAACTCCGGGCAGGATCCGTATCACGAACATTTCTGCCGAGTGAATCTGGATGGCTCCGGCTTTGTGCAGTTGACTGACGGCGATGGAACTCACAAGATCGAATGGTCGCCGGATCATCTGTGGTTTATCGATCGTTACTCACGGATTGATTTGCCGCCTGTGACTGAACTGCGTTCTGCTGATAACGGCGCGCTGGTGTGCAAACTGGAAGAAGCGGATGCCAGCGAGATCATCGCAGACCGCAGCGGGCTGCCTGAACGATTCACTGCGAAGGGCCGTGATGGGACAACCGATATCTGGGGCATCATTCATCGTCCGAAGGATTTCGATCCTTCACGTTCGTATGCGGTTATCGAAAACATTTACGCCGGGCCGCACGACTATCATGTTCCCAAGGAATTCCGCACGAGCTTCGGGCACCAGCACGCGATCGCTGATCAGGGATTTATCGTCGTGCAGATCGATGGAATGGGGACCGCATGGCGATCGAAGGAATTCCATGATGAGTGCTATCGGAATCTGAAGGATGCCGGATTGCCGGATCGCATTGCCTGGATGAAATCTGCGCAAAAGGTGATTCCTCAAATGGATCTGTCACGCATCGGTATCTATGGCGGGTCGGCCGGTGGCCAGAACGCGATGGCGGCACTGTTGTGGCATGGTGATTTCTACAAGGTTGCCGTCGCCGACTGCGGATGCCACGACAACCGCATGGACAAGATCTGGTGGAACGAGCAGTGGATGGGTGTTCCTGACGGCGACGTCTACAAAGACAATTCCAATAGGGAACACGCCGGGCAACTGCAGGGCAAACTCATGCTCGTCGTCGGTGAACTCGACCGCAACGTCGATCCGGCCACGACAATGCAGGTTGCAAAGACACTGGTTGATGCGGGCAAGGACTTTGATCTTGTCGTCGTCCCAGGTGCGGGCCACGAGGCTTGCGAGACTCATTGGGCATCCCGTCGTCGGCTGAAGTTCTTTACGGACAATCTGGGGATTCCCAGGTAGCGCCAAATGGCACGCGATTTACAAAGTAGACGTCACTCTCTGACTGACACAGGCCGCAAAACGCGGCCTTTGGCATTCGTCACTCAGAGAGTGACGGCTACTTTAATCGCCAAGTGACTCCCAGTGGTGTAGCGCCACCGCAGCCAAATCGCCACCACGCGACTAAATTCCCTGTTTCTCCCAAATTCATTTGACGGGTGCCAGACTCGACCTATGTTTCTGCAACTGCTGCCGGGATTCATACGAATTTCATGAATCGGAGACGCCCAACGGTGTCCGCAGCGATTGACAATACAACAGCGCGGTGAGGAAAGCTGGAAGCTTTGAGGGGACCTTGCCGCGCTGTTTTTTTTGCGTTCGCCGTGCCTCATGTCAATCTGCGTCGAATCAGGAATCTTTTCTGGTTTTTCCGTTTAGTCCGACTTTGCCGACGGACGATACTGTGAAAAGCGAAACCTGCGCCAGAGTTGCACAAATGAATCTACGGCACTGCAAGGAATAGCAGCCTGAGTTTGGTGGAACAGATCAAGGATGAGCAGCGAATCTCCATTTCGAATCTCCAGTACTGCCATCATGGCCGCCTGCATTATTTGCGGCGTGCTGGTGGCAGCGCTCCTGATTCCGACCACCTCGTCGCCCCTCCACTTCAGCGTTAACCCCGTCGTCAACACAGCCGTCAACACAGCCAATCAATCGTTGCAACGGACTCTGACGGAGTTTCAAAACGAGGATGTTAGTACCCAGATCCGACATTCTGCAGTGACGCCGCCCCGAACTGCTCGTCAATCTGCATCGCCAGCGACTGTCGCAGAGATCCTGCACACACCGCCAAGGCGAGCAATTCCGTCGTCGCAGGCGAATTACATTGAAACCACTTCAATCGATCGCGCTGTAACGCAATCGGGCGGAAGAGGCCAGTCCATGCCTCAGTTCTACGCGCCAGTCACCGTACATCCTGTGACCGTTAATATCGATAACTCCGGCATCATACTGGAACTTGCACGCGTCAGCGAGCGGCTGGATTCGCTGGCAAGGACGCCTATTCCTGCAGAACCAGTCCAACCATCGATCCACGTGATGGACATTCAACAGTCTTCAACACCGATTCCATATCAAGTGCATCGTAAGGACGATGAGGCCAGGAAGTCGCCGCGATCAAAATCGGACTCCGACCCGGAACACACAGAGACTCACAAGAGCGCGCCGCAGCCAGAAAGAATACCGACCGCCAATTTTTATCCTCCGCGTCTGTCAGAAGAATTCGTGTCTCCGCCACTAAGTTCCCGGTCAAAGACGAGCGTCGCTCCGATTCCGATTGCGGCTGATGAGCGGTCGCCAATCGCTGATCCAGCGCCTGTCGCTGATCCAGCGCCTGTCGCTGATCCTATTCGGACTGCTGAGCCCGTGCCAGTTGAGCCCCTGGTCATTGAGTCGAAGCAGCAACCGTTCGAAGAGTTTCCTGCCAAGCTAATCCCGCTGCAATCGGTTCCCGAAGTCCTGCCGCAGGCGATTCCGGACGCGACCATCGAAGATTTGCGACCCATCGAGTGTACCGAAGAATTGTTCTCCGTTCCGGAACCCGTCGGCTCTGCGGCACTCCGACCAGAAGTTTCCAGGTCGCCCGCCTCATCGACGGTCGTTGAAACGGATCAGGAAGTTCCGATTCAGATTTCACCGATACCAGCAGAACAAACTCAGATACCCGAATTCAATTGGTCGCTGGAACCGAATCGGCAGGGAGCAAAGCGAACCACCGATCCACCGTTCATGAACGGTCGGAGACTGCCCGTTCCGATTCCTGCGGAACGGTTCGCCAAAGCGACACAGACTGGCGGCATCCAGCAGGCATCCTACACGACGTTGGCGGCGCGGGCACCAGTATCGACTGCTGCGAACTGTCAATGTACGCCCGCACGGAAATCTGAAATGTATTTTCGCCCACAGGAGAAATCTCCCGTACCATCGCAACAGCCCAAATCGTCACCGTCAAAGCCGAACACATCGAAGTCCACAGCATCGAGGATGATGGAAAAAGTTGGAAAGCTGTTCGGGCGCTAGCGACTCAGCGAATCGGACTGGCAGGCCCACCGATGCGGAAGCGACATAGGTAGATTCCGAAAACATATAGCACGAGCAGCGGCACCATCATCAGTATCATGCTCCAGGGATCCGGTGAAGTTGTCAGAACCATTGAGGCGATCGAAATCACAAGTACTGCGATGCGCCAGTTCTTCTTGTAGGTATCGACACTGCAAACACCGATGCGCTCGAGGAAGACCATGACCATCGGCAGTTGGAAACTCACACCGAACATGAGTGGCATGAGCATTGCCATGCTGATGTATTCCGAAAGCCGTGGCGTGAAACCGATTCCCAGCCAGTCGTTGAATCCAATCAGAAAGTCCAGCATGAGCGGGAATGCGTAGAAATATCCCGACAGCGCGCCCAGAACGAACAGCACGATGCTCATCGGCAGATAGACATGAACGTACTTGCGTTCGTGAGGATACAGTCCAGCCGCAATGAATAGCCACAGTTGGTAAAACACCCACGGCGAAGAGAGCAGCAGGCCCGCGAAGAAGCAGACTTTCATGTACGACATGAAGCCTTCTTCCATCCTGAGTGTCGTCAGCTTATTCGTATCTTCGACAACTTTGCGAAGTTGCGAAAACTCCGGGGCGGAAATTATCAGCGACACAAAGTCTTTGGCAGTCTCTTCGGTCGGAGATGGCTGACCGAGTGCCTTGAACAAGTCGGCTTTTTTTACTTGAACGCGAAGTTGCTCGGGGCGGAGTTTCGTCGGGTCTTCAACGACCAACTCTTCCGCCGGATCCTTCTTAGCTGAGGAAAACAGACCCTTCAAGTAAGAATAAAAGCTCTCCTTTGGGACATCGATCGTCATGTTTTCAATGCCGCGAGCCTTCATGGCGTTTTCCACGGGAGTCCGCAGCCAGTAGAAGATCCGGTCACCAAAAAATAACGTAATCGATACGGCGATGACAATCCCCAGGACCGCGCGAAAGACATGCACGCGGAGCACTTCCAGGTGCTCACCGAACGTCATCGTGGTATCGTCAAACAGATCTCTCGATCGTCCCATTTTTACTTCTCAAACTTCAGGTATTGACCAGGACTGTTGGTATCCGCAGCCCATAGTCGTCGTTCGCTCCGCGAACGAGACGGACCTCGCTGCAGGGCTCGCATTTCGTTCGCGGAGCGAACGACGACTCTTGTGTGCAGGATGGAGTCGTTCATTGGAATTTGGAACATGTACACTACGACTGGGTCAGCTTTCTAAATCGACTCAACAAATCTTGAGTGACCGGCCCCGGTGTTCCGGTGCCGATCGTGCGTCCGTCCAGACTGATAACGGCGATGACTTCCGCAGCGGTCCCTGTGAGGAAGCATTCGTCCGCCGTGAAGATGTCATATCGCGTGAGAATGCACTCCTGAACCGTGATTCCGGCTGCTCCTGCAAGTTTCATCACGGCATTCCGAGTAATGCCTTCCAGAATCCCCGAATCGGGCTGTGGCGTCTTCAGCACACCGCGCTTCACGATAAATATATTGTCGCCCGTGCATTCGGCGACTTCACCGTTATGGTTGAGCATCAGCGCTTCGACAGTTCCAGCGTCAGTGCCTTCCACCTTGGCCATGATGTTGTTCAGATAATTCAACGACTTGATCCGCGGGCTCAATGCACCCGGATGGTTGCGAATCGTCGCGGCAGTAACCAGTTTCATTCCGGTTTCATACAGCTCAGGCGGATACATCGTAATCGTATCGGCGATGATGATGACCTGCGGATTGCTGGTCCGCCGTATATCCAGTCCGAGCGATCCTGAACCCCGTGTGACAACCAGGCGAACGTAGCCGTCGGAGATGTCGTTGGCCTTTACCGTGTCTTCGACGGCTTTGGTCATGTCCGCATGAGGCAGTGGGATTTCCAGACGGATCGCCAACGCACTTTCATACAGACGATCGATGTGTTCGCGGAGCAGGAAGACGCGCCCGCCGTAGACGCGGATGCCTTCAAAAATCCCATCCCCGTACAACAGGCCATGGTCAAACACACTGACGGACGCCTGTTCAGCCGGGACCAACTTTCCGGCCACATAAACTTTGCGAGACATGAAAAATACCCATACCTAGATTGATTGCGAATCTGCCACACGATCGGAACTGCTCACATCTCCACCGCACAAACAAAACGCGCGGCGGAACGGATTTCCCATCCGATGTTTGCAGATTTTGACCGATGTGACGCTGACTGAGTGGTCTCCGACAGCGAATTTGCCAGTGTAACGAGATTTTCGGAGAGTTGAGAGCGTGTCGCCTCGGTGAATTTCGCCGGTGGACTCAAAAGACCTGCTGCAACTGACAGGAGTTCGCCAGACGCCCTGATTTTTCGGTGTTCAGGGGTGTGTCATGTCCGCGAACTCTGAGAAACCCGCCTTGAGTCCATTTTCCCGCTGGCGGTACAGTGCGTCCGCAAATCGCAGTGCATGGAAGACTGCCGCAGAGTCGCGGCCCGCAAGAGGAACGAACTGATGAACTCACCTGCCACGACACGGATCTCGCAGATTCGCTGGACTCTGATTATCGCCATGCTTCTCTCCTGCGGCACCTCGGTGACGCTGTTCACGCTGGGATGCCAGCAGGTCCCGGTGACCAACCGCAAACAACTGCTCATATCATCTGAGGCAAGTGAAAATGAAATGGGCCTGACCGCGTATCAGGAGGTTCTCAAGTCAGAACCGTTGACAGAGAACCAAAAAGCCGTCGAATTGGTCCGTCGCGTCGGACAGCGAATCGCCGCTGTCGCCAATCGTCCGGACTTCGATTGGGAATTTAACGTGATTGAGTCCGAGACTCAAAACGCATTCTGTCTGCCAGGCGGCAAAGTTGCCGTGTACACAGGCATCCTTCCTGTTTGCGAAAATGAAGCCGGGCTCGCCGTGGTGATGTCACATGAAGTCGCACACGCCATCGCGCGACATGGCGGAGAACGCATGACATATCAGACAGCGCAGAATCTGGGTAAGTCGGCTGTTGGTTACGTCATGCAAAAACAAGAGGAACAAAAGCAGAAGATCGTCCTGACAGCGTATGGTGCCGCTTCAGAATACGGAGTCATCCTGCCGTACAGTCGCAAGCATGAGATGGAAGCCGACCAGATTGGCATAATGCTGATGGCGAAAGCTGGCTACGATCCATCCGAAGCACCAGTGTTCTGGGAACGATTTTCCGCCACCAAGACCGGTGCCGCTCCGATGGAATTCATGTCAACGCATCCTTCCGACGCCCACCGCGCCGCAACTCTGCGGGAACTGCTTTCCGAAGCCATGACTTACTACGAAGAGGCGAGCGATAAGCGGGGACTGGGCGAGGCCGTAAAGTGACTCTGCGTTGAACCTATGTGTCACGCGGTGCAGACTAAGAATCGATCGAGAAATAGTTGGCGCATTTTGTGTGGTAGGACAGGCTTCCAGCCTGTCCGTTTGCAGAAGACAGGCTGGAAGCCTGTCCTACTTATTGATCGAGCGATCCTAAGGTACTTTCAAAGGCAACGTTTTCCATGTCCCTTCTCCCCCTGGCAAGGGGGAGAAGGTGGCCGACAGGCCGGATGAGGGGGCTGACCTGGAGTTAAAATCATGACCGAGAAAACAGTTGATTCTTCCCCCCTCACCCTAGCCCTCTCCCCCGTGGAAAACGTGTACAGTTGGAAAATTAATTACGGGGGAGAGGGGACAATCGCAAGAAAATCCACAGCTTCATTTCTGACCGCGTGAAGTACAATCAGGGGACTGACATCCTTCGCTCGCCGGAATAGCATCCGCTCGTGCCGCTGTGCTGTCATGGATGTGACCTCAGTGTCGATCCGGTGTTGACCAATCGCCGACTATTTCTTTTCGGCGAACTGCGCCGCTGGCGCGATGAGATCTCCCAGATCAAGCGACTTATCGGCCGCGACATTGAGAGTCCAAACGCCCTTTGCGATCGGAACCGGTTTGCCGTCGGCGACCAGTGACTGCACGTAGCCGGGGCGTTCGTGCCAGAAGCGAAATTTCCACTCGCCGACGGGCACGTTGGCGATTTCAAATGTCCCATCTTCGCCTGTCACAGCGACGTAGGGATGGTCCGAAACAATCAAATATGCCCGCATCCAGGCGTGGATCGAGCAATCCACACGCACCGGCAGATACTCCGGTTTCGCGAACTTTTTTTCCACCGGCTGATTCATCGGAATGATCTCGCTGAAGGGCGTATTTCGGCGAGCGTACACGGCAGCGTTGTGGGCAATGAGATCGGAATTTTTCAGTTCCATCACCTGGCCCGTGCGAACTACCAGCATGTGCGGCTCAAATCGACAATTACGATTGTCCAGGACCGGACGTTGTTCCGGCAGTTTACTGAGATCAGGATGCACGGGAATTTCGTCGCGGGTGTCCAGCCACACGGCGACATTGCGGATTCCGCGATTCTCTTTGTGAACGACGAGCGATTCATCCACCAATCCAACATTTCCGCAGCCTGCAATGCCTTGCTGAACATCGATCCGAACCGCAGCCGGAGCGTCTTCGCTGTAAACAATGCGCCCTTTGATCGTGCCCCACGCTTCGTCTGCAACAAGACGAGGACAAACGACCGCGCAAAAACATACTGCGGCAACAAGTGCTGTGCGACACGTGGAATGATGAATCGGGTGGCCTCTATGACTGTTCACAGTCATAAAAACTCTGGGGTTGGACTGAGCAGAGCGGAGGAAACCCCGGGGTTTCGAGCTGTCGCTCTCCAACCCCGGCCACCCAACAATGAATGAGTGACAGAGCGCTAGTGCGGCTGAGAAAACGCAGCGGGAGAATCCAGGATCGAACACGGAATGATCCTTCGCGAAGGTGGGAACTTCAGAATTGGTGGAATCAAAATCCAGCGGTGAAATCGTTACCAACCGCAATCCTTGCCCACAGTGTTCAGCCGCCACAGTGACCGATCCCGATTGAGGATCGACACAAACCTGTTCAAATGCCGAAAAAGAAAAATGGACGTCCATGTCCAGCAGCCATTGCTGACCGACCGGTCCTCGGCGGGGCGAAGGTTAACCAATTCCACATCAACTTCGCAATGCACTTCTCAACAGATTATGAACAACGCCCCTGATTCCTTTTCTGAGCCGGATTCGCTCACTTCACGGTTACGTTCCGTAGTCAGTGATCGCAGCAGCCTGCGTCATTTGCTCGTCTGTCTTGTGGGAATTCTGATCTGCGTTGGCGTGCAAATGGTGCAGAGTGCCAGCCTGACGTCGCGTCCCAGTGAGCAGGACGCCGTTTTTCTGGGACGTCATCTGGCGTGCCTTGCGCTCTCGCTCGGCTGCGCATGGATCGCTTCAATGTTCTCCGCGACATGGCTGCGGCAGAATGCTTTCCGACTGTATGCGGTCCTGCTCTTCCTTCTCATCATCCTGCTGGTGCCAGGCATCGGCAGTCGAATCAATGGGGCTCAGCGCTGGCTTCGCTTCGCAGGGTTGTCACTGCAACCATCAGAACTGGGAAGAATCGTGATGCCGATTCTCGCAGCATCAATCCTGTTCCGCCTGCGTTCGACAATCGGCTTTGGACTGAAAACAGTTCCGGGCACGCTGCTGCCGATTCTGATTGCCGCGCCACTCGTGGCGATCGAGCCCGATCTGGGAGCGACCGTGTTTCTGGTCGTGGGTTACACCTTGACACTGTTCCTGGGCGGCTGGCCGCTGAGATATTTTGTGACCTGCGTGTGCTGCATCATTCCCGCCGCCGCGTCGCTCCTCATCCTGCGGCCTTATCAGATGCAGCGAATCTCAGGTTTTATGGACGCATGGCGCGATGTCAGTCAGGCACCGTGGCAGTTGCGACAATCGCTGATGTCCATCGGCTCCGGTGGGCTCGTCGGAACAGGCATCGGCGGCGGCTGGCAGAAACTGAGCTACCTCCCCGAAGCCAACACCGACTTTGTCTTCGCCGTGATCGGTGAAGAGCTGGGCTTGATCGGAACGCTGGCGGTTTGTTTCGTCTGGATTGCGGTCTTCCTGACGGGCCGATCTGTGTTGCGACATCTTCCTCGCACTTCGTTCGAATGGATTCTCGGGACAACACTGTTGGTGCAGTTGCTGTTTCAGGCCATGGCCAACATCGCGGTCGTGACGGCCCTTGTTCCGCCCAAAGGTGTGCCACATCCGTTTATCAGCTACGGCGGCACCAATCTGCTCGTCAGCCTGATTGCGGTTGGGCTGATCGTTGGCATGTCACGGAGTGAGCCGCAGACGACGATGTCTTATACTTGATGCTGTCAGAAATGATGCTGTAGATTTTCTTGCGATTGTCCCCTCTCCCCCGCAATTGATTTTCCAACTTGACACGTTTTCCACCGGGGGGAGAGGGCTAGGGTGGGGGGAAAAAAAAGCACATGTTTTCTGGTTCATCATATTGCCTCCAGTTCAACCCCCTCATCCGGCCTGTCGGCCACCTTCTCCCCCTTTCCAGGGGGAGAAGGAACATGAAAAACGTTGCCGTTGAAAGTACCTCAGTCTGCACCGCGTGAAGTATAAACTATTCACCGCCCTGCTTCCAGAAAACCCTTCAACGCCTCCAGCCGACGCTGTGTTTCACGCTGGAAGACCCAACGCACGATCGGTTGCATCAAAAACGCCAGACAACGTGGCTGGCTTTGGAGATTGTAGCGATAGGTGACGCGAGTCCTCTGGTCATCAAGGCGATCCTGGCAAATTGACGCCGCAAATGATCGAAGGAAGAATGGACCTCGTGTCATCCTGACTGCGGCGACAGCAGGGCGCTCGAAAGTGATGTAAGCACCCGCGCACAAATAACGGCATATAATTATTGGAAGCAGATTTTGAATTCTTTCCCGATGTTTGCGAGGACATGGGCGAGCATCTCTTTGAGAT
>Ga0138256_10007907_pt1 | contig 11206 bp, 9 predicted proteins | sample KNB2016incub_MG_FD_105486 | JGI IMG/M metagenome (GOLD analysis project Ga0138256, IMG submission 105486) | Active sludge microbial communities from wastewater in Klosterneuburg, Austria - KNB2014incub_MG | ecosystem: Engineered > WWTP > Activated sludge > Unclassified | place: Austria...
AATATCGTTTCCCACATATTGTCTATCAAGTTCATCAAATGCAAAATCTAATAATTTAGCAATAGCAAGAATGAACAATGATTTAATTTCAAAAGGAACTGCAAACTCAATAAATAAGCTTTGATATTCCCTTCCCATTCCAACAGTAAATAATATTCCAGCTGCACCTAATAATGGCAATGCTGTACCAATACCATCAACCAAACCACTCCATTGATCAATTATTTTTTCAATCTCTTTTGAAGAACCACCATTCTCACTACACTTCTTTACTTTCATACGACACCAAAGCAAAATTGCAATAAAAAAAACATAAAATATAATAGGGTAAGAATCAAAACTTTTAAGATGAGTAATGAATATAGTGCTCAATTCAATATTGGATCCGGAAAAAATTTCTATTAAAATTTTAATCGAAAATGAAAATGATATGATAAAAACAATAAAAGAAGGTAAAAGTTTTTTAATTATTTCTTTTAACTTTTCAGTATTATTTACATTTAAGTTTTGATTATTTTCTGACATTATAAAATTTATTCATTATTTTAAAAAATATTTGCTTATACTAACTTAGGATATCAAAAAATTAAAAAATCTAATTAAATTGAATGGGAGTGCAATAACTTTCAAATTGTTTTCTTATATTCAAATATAGGAAATTGTAAAAATAATAACAATCATTTATTCCGTGCAAGTGCAAAGATTAGATAATTCATTAAATATGTTAAATCAAAACATCACACTCAACCCCACTCCTGGTGTTGTCATTACATAAAAATTATTTTCGCTAAGAAAAATAAAATCAAACGGAGCTTTGATGTCAATTGAAAAATTCTGTAAAAACCTATACTCAATTCCTCCAATCAATGTTCCGACAAATTGATTTTTTGATGCACTGTCAACGATGATAATATCTCTATTCGAATTACTTCCATCCGAATTAGATCTTAACTGAGAGTAAGCAAGGCCTCCTCCGAATCCTAAAAGTACTCTGAAATTTTTTTCCGACGTCCGGAATAAAAAATCTATTTTGTAAAAGTTATGGTTTATGTTTTTATTGGTGTTCTGATTCTTTAAAAAATTTTTCTGATATGTTATTCCTACACCAGAATAGTTATTGAATAAATAGGAAAATGAAAAATTAAATGCTTTTTCAAATTCTATAAATGACGGGAAATTATTAGTAACGCTTGATGTGTAAAAATTAAATCCGGTGCTCAGCGAGTATGAATTTGGGGTAAAACCTATAGCCGTATTTTCCTGTAATTCATTTTCAACTATATCAGGTTTGATTATTTCCTCATTTGGTTTTTTCTCGATAGGTTGTTTTTCAATAGGTCTTTTTTCGGGATAAGAAGTCGGCTTTTTGTATTTTTTTTGAAAATTAGGAAGTGAAACCGGTACAAAGGGACCATCAATTAAATCTGCAACATATTCAGAAGGAATTGCATAATTTAAATTTTGTCCATCGGGCCGGTATGATGTAGTTACACCAATCAATTTCCCGTATTCATTAAAAAGAGCTCCGCCACTGCTGCCCGGTGAAATCGGACTTGTAATCTGATATATATATCCTGATTTGTATGTTAATTTATTACTTACTATTCCATCAGAGATAGTATTTGCAATTCCTCTTGGTGATCCTATTGCAAAACAGACTGATCCAATTTCAACTTTATCGTAATTTTCAATTGTTACATATTTTACAAAACTTGGAGTAGTCTTCAAAGCAGCAAGATCCCATTCTTCATCATAGGCATAGAGCATATTTACATTAGATTCAGTTCCATCATAATAAAATATTTTAGCATAATAAGCATCCTCAATAACATGAAAGTTTGTAACTATTAAGCCATCATCATCAGCTATAAATCCGCTTCCCGAACCATTAATTTTTTTTTTGTCGTCATAAGTTTCTATATACACTACTTTAGAATTGTTTTCTTCATAAATTTCTTTAGCTGTTTTCTGCGCAAAACAATTTACACAAATAAATATTTGTAAAACTAAAAAATATCTATTCATATTAAATAAGTAATTTAATATAATTATGATCTAATATTTAAAATTTCCCAAATTGAACAGCTCACCCATATTAAATCTCATAATTTCCATTTCGATATTCGTCCTGTCTTTCAATGTGACTGTGCTATGAAATGTTTTGTAATTTTCAGTAGACTCAAGGGCGTTATTCAGCGAAAGTCTGTCTTTATTTCCTTCTGAGATCTTATCAAGTATCAGTTTCATACCGTCATATCCGAAAAAATAATTTTTAATTCCGCTTTCGGATAATTTTTCCGGAACATCTGCATTCTCACTTAAATTAAAATCTGAATCAAAATATAAATTCTTTATGTAAATTTTATTTTCATCAAGTACCACTTTATTATTCCAGTCGCTTGTACCGAGTACCGGAAGATTAATGTGCTCTGAAAAATACTGCGATATCATTTTCGGGATTTCAAGATAAGTGGAAATCGGAATATATATCGCCTCTGTATAACCGGGTATCACTGTTCTGCTTTTATCATATGATGCAGAAGGTTTAAGCTTAAGCGAATCCATAATTCTGTCAGCATCCCTTCCGAATAATTTATAAATACTCACAACCAACGATTCCATCTTCAGTGAATCCGCGTAAGAAAATTTAATATCATAATTTTTAATAATTTCAAAATGCTCCCTGGCTATATTTCCAAAATCTATAAATTTGTCCAGTGAAAAAATTTTATCTTCAAGTTCTTCAAGTTCCTGCGTGAGATCATTGTCATCCTTTGAATAATAAACAGATGCTGTTATCGCTCCGCCGTTTTTCAACGCCTCTTCGGAAAAACTGTCAGCAAAATTCTTTCCGTAAGAATCTTCCGAAAAAACTGCAAACCGCTTCATTTTAAGTTCATCATTTGCAAACTTCGCCATAGTCCTCCCTCTTACATCATAAGTTGGATTCAGCTGAAACAAAAAAGGATTTTTCTGCGCAAGAAAATTCTGCGTTGATGTCGGAGTAACAACAGGAATTTTATGAAAATCCGCTGCACCGGCATTTGGTGACAGCTCCGAACTGAATACAGGACCAAATACTGCAATAACTTTTTTATCGCTGCCAAATTTATTTATTATCTCCAGCGCGATTGACGGATCTCTTTGTGTGTCTTCTGTTATCAATTCCACTTTTGACCCGGGATTAAGTCTGTTATGCTCCTTAACTGCATCATTTATTCCCAGCATCATTTCAGCGCCGAGTTTTTTTTCTTCCTTACTCTCAGTATTATTCATCAAAGGTAAAGCTACTCCTATTTTGATCTGAGCACAGACTTTGTAAGAGAATAGCAGTAAAAAAATCAATAGTACAGTGTTTTTAATAATCATTCTTTTTTATTCCCATTCTATAGTTGCAGGCGGTTTAGAGCTAATGTCATATACAACTCTGTTTACACCTTTAACTGAATTAATAATTTTATTTGAAATTGATGATAAAAAATCTTTATCAAAAGCATAAAAGTCCGCAGTCATTCCGTCGGATGATGTTACAGCTCTCAGCGCAATTACATTTTCATAACTTCTTTCATCACCCATTACTCCGACTGTCTGTACCGGCAATAACACTGAGAACGCCTGCCAGATCTTTTCATATAAACCGTGAATCTTTAATTCATTAATATAAATTTCATCAGCTTCTTTTAATATATCCAGTTTTTCTCTTGTGACATCACTGAGAATTCTTATAGCAAGTCCCGGTCCCGGAAACGGATGCCTGTTTATAAAATTATCTCTAAGACCAAGCTTTTTCCCGATCTCTCTGACTTCGTCTTTAAATAATTCTCTGAATGGCTCTATGAGCTTTAGTTTCATTTTATCAGGAAGTCCGCCTACATTATGATGAGTTTTAATTTTTGATGAAGGTCCTTTTGAAGTTACGGATTCTATTACATCAGGATAGAGTGTACCCTGCACCAGAAATTTTACTCCTTTGATTTTCTTCGCTTCTTTTTCAAATACTTCTATAAATGTATTTCCGATTATTTTCCGTTTCTTCTCCGGGTCAAATACACCGCTGAGTCTATTTATAAAAAGTTCAGATGCATTTACAAAAATCAGATTGAGTTTATAATATTTTTCAAAAAGTTCTATAACTTTCCTGCTTTCATTTTTTCTCATCAGACCGTTGTCAATATGAATACATGTCAGATTTTCTCCAATGGCTTTACTGACAAGCAATGCAGCAACTGAAGAATCAACTCCGCCGCTGAGAGCACATATAACATGACTTTTTCCCGCCTTTTTTATTATCTCTTCAGTTTTCGATTCAATAAAAGATTCCGGCTCGAATAAATTCTTTACACAGCATACACCGAATAAAAAATTATTAAGTATCTTTTTTCCAAATTCGGTATGGTTGACTTCGGGATGGAATTGTAATCCGTAAATCCCTGCTTTAGGATATTCAAAACTGCAAATAACGCCGTTAATGCTTTTTGATGTTGCAATAAATTTCTGAGGCATTTTGTCCGTTGAATCACCGTGACTCATCCAGACATTAAGCTGAGTGTTAACGCCTTTATACAATTCTGAGTCACCGAATGTGTATATTTTCGTGTTTCCGTATTGTCTGTGTATAGATGAGTGCAAACTGCCATTGTATAAACTGCATAACAGCTGCATACCGTAGCAAATACCCAGAACAGGAATTTTTTTCTTTATTAACAGATCAAGATCTGTTTTTGAAAACTTCGGAGAACCTTTGTCAGTAACGCTTGACGGACCTCCGGAAAATATCACACCTTTGAGGATGTGTGATTTTTCTTTTTCATTAAGAAATTTTTTTAAATTTAATTTGAACGGATGAATCTCAGAATAGACTTTAAACTCTCTTGTCCTCCTTGCTATCAGCTGAGTATACTGTGAACCGAAATCAAGTATGAGGATCAGATCAGTTTTTTTCAATCTTAATTTTTGTTAAAAAATTTGTACTGCCGGATATCAGCAAATATGCTCCGTAAGCAGGAGAATGTTTTTTTTCAACTAATTTAACCTTCTTAAGTTTCATAATTTCTTTTTTTAATTTTCGTGACAATATATTTTCATTTTCCACTAAACTTCCGATCAAAGAAATATCCATGACAATTTCAGGTCTTGCAATATTCAAATATGCATTTATATGATACATTAAATCTGCAACTGCTTCACTTACTATATTTTTACAAACTTCAGAATTCTTTCCTGCAAGCTCAAGAACAACCGGAGTTATTTTTTGGATCTCAAATTTATTTTTAAAAATCCTGTCATTAAGATTTAATCTGTTTATTCCGAATTTAACTCTAAGTAATTCAGATAATTCACTTTCCTTTTTTGTGAGAAAGGAAGTGTCATATTCTTTTGCGGCTATATTCAAAGCCTTCTTTCCGATCCAGTAACCGCTGCCTTCATCACCAATAACTCTCCCCCATCCGCCGACTCTGTTTATTTTATTATTATAATATCCATACAGTACCGAACCCGTACCGCTGATAAGAATTATACCGCTTCTTCCCTCAAATGCCCCGTATAGAGCAGTCAAAGCATCACTAGTAATTAAAGTATTTCTAATGCCGGACTTCTTTCGGAAAAGACTTTTCAGTTTCCTACGGTCACTCTCTTCTCTCGCACCTGCCAGCCCTATACATAATCCTTTACAGTTATTAATATCAAAACCGGCTTTTTTTACAGCAGTAAATATGTATTCTGAAATACTTTCACAATAGCTGACGGGTCCGGAAACTGAATAATGTATTCCTTTGAATTTAAATTTTCTGATTAATCTGCCGTACTCACTGACTATAATCAATTCAAACTTTGTACCGCCGGAATCCGCGCCCAGGTAAAATTTTGTACCGGAAAAATTCATTGAGGCAAGTTATTAAATACAGAATCAAATTAAAATTACAAAGTAATAAGCACAGAATTTTCCTGACTTAATTTCGCTAGATTATATCCCAAAATTTTCAATGTTTGTTTTTCAAATATCAAATATTTTAAAATCCATTCTTCCGATTATAATTATTATATTTGTTCACACAAAAAAATTAAAATTGAAAAAAGAAGTTCTCGATAAAGGATTTATTGAAGTTTTAGATAAATTGGGTACAGACCTCACTGTTGTTAATTCCGCAAGGGTCTCATTCGGAAAAAGGAAAGAGAAATTTGACGACAATGACAGAAAGCTTGTTAAATTTCTTGCAAAGAACAAGCACTGGTCGCCGTTCAGGCATCTGATGGTACAGTTTCATGTCAAAGCTCCGGAATTTGTTATGAGACAATGGTATAAACACGTGGTCGGCATAGAGACATCTTCAAGTTCTTCGGCAAAAGATCATGCGTGGAATGAGATCAGTGGAAGATATGTACCCGTAAGTGATTTCTATGTCCCCTCCAACTGGAGGAGACAGTCCAAAGATAACAAACAGGCGTCAGAAGGAAGCATTGATGATCAGAAAATTGCCGGTAAAATATTTGAATCAGCAATGTCGGATATTCTTGATTCTTATAATAAACTTCTCGAAGCCGGTGTGGCAAAAGAACAGGCAAGAATGATACTTCCTCTTAATCAATATACTGAAGTATATTGGACAGCATCATTTCAGGCAATAATGAATTTTATTGAACTCAGGGATGAAGATATGGCTCAGTGGGAGATCCGTGAATATGCAATTGCCATGAAAGAACTGATGCATGAAATTTTTCCGGAGATAACGGGAATATGGTTTGAAGTAAATTCACATTGATTAAAATAATTCAATACTATCAGTAATTTTTAAGAAAAAATGCTTTTCAAAACCTGACCTGCCATATTGGGATTTTCTTTAAATCTTCTGATAGAATATTCGTACCATCTTTTACCGAAAGGCACATAGATTCTCATTCTGTGCCCTTTGGCAACAGCTTCTTCGCGAAGATTCTCTTTAACTCCGAGCAGCATTTGAAATTCGTATTCGTCTTTTCTCAGATTTAATTCTTTAACCAGATTAACTGAATCTTTAATAAGAATTTCATCATGCGTGGCAATACCGCAGTAGGATTTTCTTTCAAACGCAATTCTTAATATTTTCATAAAATTATTCCTGATCTCATCCGGGTCTTTAAATGCAATTTTTTCAGGCTCTATATATATGCCTTTACAGATCCTGAAGTTCGCATTAATTTCCGTTAGTCTTTTAATGTCGTCCTCACTTCTTCTGAGATATGCCTGTATTACAATTCCTACATTATCAAATTTCTTTTTTACTGTTTCAAATATATTAATGGTAGATTCAGTTACGGAGGAATCCTCCATATCAATTCTCACAAATATGTTTAAGCTTTTTGCTTTTTCAAGAATTCCGCTTACCTGCTCCAGGCAGAAATCATGATCGATATTAAGACCAAGCATTGTAAGTTTTATAGACAAATTACAGTCAAGATTATTTTTACTGATCGCTTCTAATGTAATTATGTTTTCATCTTTAGAAAGAACGGCTTCACTCTTTTCATTAATGGATTCACCCAATACATCGACAGTAGCCATAAGTCCTTTGCTGTTAAGAATCTTTACGCTGTGTACTGCATCTGAAACGCTGTCACCTGCAATATATTTATCAGCGAAAATCTTTACAACTTTTTTCGGCATTGCCTGAATTACAGGAACTAGAACAGTGTTTAGAATTCCCATTTTATTAATTTAATTTTTCTTTGCATAAATTTTAATTAAAGCTCATTTATATCTTTTCTTCCGCTGAAACCGTCGCTGATCGAATGCCAGAAGTTTAAACCATCCTCTCCTAAAAAATAACATAGATATACTTCTTCGCCGTTACTTCTGATATATGGAAAATCTATCAGTCCGGTGTCAATATTCTTTATCTGAATTCCCATGTCTGTTATTTTTTTAACATTTTCAATAAGAATAACCAGATCGTCGGGATATATACCGGATCCGTTTGTGCCGATCCCGCTGAAATAGTTATGTGAATAAATGTTATAACCGGTCTTATCGAGATTTTTTTTTAGCTGAATAATTTCTTTAAGGATAGTTTTCACTGCCGGCAGGATTGCAACAGCTTCATTAAAAGTGAAATGTATTTTGTGCAGCATCAGAAAATATATTATAGTTGCTTTAATACAAAAATATTTCTTAACGATTTGATTTATAAGGTAAAAAAAAAGCATTCCGAAATTGATCAAAATGCTTTAATGTACCGGTAAGAAAATTATTTTTAAATAGCTATGATGATTTTTACTTTTTAAAACATCCCTGAATCCCCTCCTTTCCCTGAGAGGGGATTTCACAAGCAAAGACCCAACCCTCATTAAATCTTACTTGCTTTCAAGGACGTAATTATTTTAAGAGCATCATTTTTTTGTTTTCGGTAAAATTATCTGTTCTCAAAGTATATACATAAGTTCCGCTCGGAAGATTTCCGGCATTAAATTCCAATTCATTCGAACCCTGTTTCAGTAATTCATTTTCAGCAAGCACAGCTACTGTTTCACCTTTCATATTGTATATTTTAAGAGAAACTTTATTACTTTCAGGTAATTCAAATCTTATTGATGTAACAGGATTAAATGGATTTGGGAAATTCTGTTCCAGATAATATTTCTTATCAAGTATGTTTCCCTGATCTTCATTTTTTATACCGGATGTCCTGTCTACTTCTATTACAATTTCAAAATCTATTTTATCAGTAAACTGCTTATTAATGAGACCGATTTCAGTCGGAACAAAAGGAATTTCGTTATTATCTACATCATTCGGATACGCCATTATTCTGATTTCGTCAGTGCTCAGTATAATTTTTCTGCTGACTTTAAAAGATCCGTCGGAATTAATACTGATAGTTTCGAGAACATTATATGTCCTTGACGATGGATCAATAGTCATGATTTTTACATTTCCTTCAGTAACCGGAGAGTGGTCATCTGAATAAAGAACCTTTCCGAAAATAAAATCGGGTGAAGATCCGGCATAAACCTGCCTGTTTACTAGTATCAGTGATAATCCTGTTATCAAGACCAATACTGCTGATGTAGCTTTTAAATTAAAGGTTGTCATTTTTTTCTCCTCAGGAAAAAAGTTTGTTGAAATGTATTTATTATATTAATATAAATTCTTAAAGTTCTTAACCGGTTTTTTTTGCTTTTACTTTGTTTGTAACAAAATCTTTTAATTCCTTTGAATCGTTCCAGTAAAAATCAAACAAGTCTAACATTTTCAAAGCAAAATCTTCATTTCTTATTATTATATCAGAATTATTATGCCGCGGAATATTCTTATCCTGAATATTTACAAAAACAATTTTTCTGTCAAAGATAGTCAGATTTGGTAATTGTTTCTCAGATATCCTGACCTGTTCACCAGCTTTTTCAAATTTTCTGCATATCCTTATAAGATCATCTAACGCAGCATTCTTTCTGGAGTTATCTTTTATTATCTTAAAGTTATAGCTTGCTTCGTATATTGATCTGATAACACCGCCTCTTTTATAAAATTCAACTGCAGTCGTATCAAGTTCTTCTGAGACATATCCTTCAAGTCTTATCATAAATAATATTTCTGATTCCGCATTACTGAAAAGTTCAATAAATTTTTCTTGTCTGTGCTTGTTAAAGCCTCTGATAAGTTCAATATTGACTCTCCTGTTTTCATCTGATTCTTCCGACCTGTATAAATTCTTAAAATCTCCGAACGTATCTTTAAGATTTTCAATTTTTGATTCATTCTGCTTTTTGATCTCCCTTTCTATTTTATCGCTAATTACTTCCGGATCGATCATTTCATATTTTAATATCGTATTGGTTTCGATCTCATTACAAAAACCTCTAACAGCAAATGATTTCAGAATTTCATAAACAGCGGTTCTTCTTACAGCAGCTTTCTCAGCAATTTCGGAAGCGCTTAATGCAGAACCTTTCAGCAGTACTAAAAATACCTGTGATTCGTTTTCTTTAAATCCAATCTTTTGAAGCCTGCTGATTAATTCCTGAGATTGCAATATTGTTGTTTTTTTGTTTAATGCAATATTGCATTATTTTATTTAATAAGTCAAGAACTTTTTTTATGACCTAAATTTTTAATTTTTGAACTTAATCAATATTAATTTTTAATTTAACAAATTTTAATAGTGCAGAATGTTTACTTTATTTGCAAATAAAAAAAGGCATGAAAAAATATTTTTTCCTGCCTTAATAAATTTCCGGAATGTTTTTTACTTTACAACTATATTCACCATTTTATTTTTAACTGTAATAATTTTGATTATCTGTTTGCCCAGTAGATATTTTTTTACATTTTCATTATCAAGAGCTTCATCTTCCAGAATTTTCTCTCCGGAATCAAAAGGCAGATCTGCTTTAGATCTGAGTTTTCCGTTCACCTGAAAAATTATTGTTACCGAATCTTCTTTAGTGAGTTCTCTATTATATGCTGGCCATTCTGCAGACTGAATGCTATCTTTATTTCCTAGTTTTTGCCATAACTCTTCTGTAATGTGAGGCGCAAAAGGAGAAAGCAATAATAGGAAATCTCTGATTACGTTTTTCGAGATCTCTTCGGTTTTATATAATTCATTTACAAATATCATAAGATATGAAATTGCTGTATTGAACTTCATATCTCCGTCTTCAATATCTTCTGTAACTTTTTTAATTGTTTTGTGCAGAAGTTTTTTTAATTTTAAATCCGGCTCTGAATCTGTAATATTATATTTCAGTCCGTCTGAATTTTCATCAATAATTACTCTCCATACTCTGTTTAAAAATCTGTTAAGACCTTCTATACCTTTTGTGCTCCAGGGCTTTGAAGCTTCAAGGGGACCCATAAACATTTCAAAAAGTCTCATTGAGTCAGCGCCAAATTCTCTAATCACGTCTTCAGGGTTTATTACATTGCCTCTTGACTTGCTCATCTTTACACCGTCTTCGCCGAGTATCATTCCCTGATTAAAAAGTTTTGAAATTGGTTCTTTATAATTTACATAACCAAGATCAAATAAAACCTTGTACCAGAATCTTGCATAAATAAGATGCAACACGGCATGCTCCTGTCCGCCGATATATAAATTCACAGGCATCCAGAATTTCTCAATTTCCTTATCACAAAATACATTAGTATTCTCAGGGTCAAGATATCTGAGGAAATACCAGCATGAACCCGCCCACTGCGGCATTGTATTTGTCTCGCGTCTTGCATTTC
>Ga0138256_10007909_pt1 | contig 11205 bp, 7 predicted proteins | sample KNB2016incub_MG_FD_105486 | JGI IMG/M metagenome (GOLD analysis project Ga0138256, IMG submission 105486) | Active sludge microbial communities from wastewater in Klosterneuburg, Austria - KNB2014incub_MG | ecosystem: Engineered > WWTP > Activated sludge > Unclassified | place: Austria...
CGAGACACGCTGCAGCGTGCAGGCGGTGAGCAGCAGGGCAGAAATGGCCGACAAACGATGCAACATGGGACGACCTCGAGAGGTGGGACGAGAGTGAGAACACCGCCGAGCAGGCGACCAAACGAAGGACGCAAGCGCGGATCGGGCGCGGCGTACTAACGAATAAGCCGGGACACCCCGCACGGCACTGTAGCGGAGCGCCCAAAGACTAGCCTCCGCGATCGGAATGCGCGAACCGCGCCCCCTTCCGTACGGAGGTCCGCAAAGCCCGTCCCGCAGATAACGCACGAATCCTCGTCATCGCTAACACGGCGCGACAGATTCGCCTCAGTCCCCGGGACAACTCCCGTCTCCCGTCTCCCGTCCCCCGTCCCCGCTCCATGCCCCGTCACTCTCTCCACCTCACCGCCGCTATCTGGCTCGCCGCCTCGCCGGTCGCTCTTCTCGCCCAGTCGTCGTCGCCGCGCCCCCTCCCGCTGCGCCAATCGACGCTCGACGCCAGCGCCGCGTCGTCGCCGCTGACGCTGCAGGACGTGTCGCGGCTCGATCGGTGGATCGGCGCGGGGGTGCGCGACGCACGCTGGAGTCCCGACGGCGCCGTGCTCTACTTCCGCTGGACGGAGTCTCCCGCCACCACCGACGACCCCGAGAACGATCCCTGGTGGCGCGTAGATCGGGCGGGCCGTGCGGCGCAGCGCGTCGCCGACTCGCTCACGTGGATGATCCCCAGCGGCACGGTCTCGTGGAGCCGCGACGGCCGGTTGGCCGCGTGGGAATCGCGGGGACGAGTGGTTGTGTGGGACTCGACGCATCGCGCCGCGCCGATCCGGGTCGTCGCCGAGGGGCCTCGCCCGGCGCGTCACGTGCGAGTGGCGGCGACCGGGCGCGCGGTCGACTTCATGCTGGGAGAGGACCTGTATCGGTGGAGCGCCGAGGCAGGGTCGGTACGCCGACTCTCGATGGTCGTGCGACGCCCCGCGGACGCGCGCACGGAAGCCGGCCGCTGGTTGGCCGCGCAGCAGCTGGAGCTGTTCGACGTCATGCGCGAGCGCGAGGCGAGGCGTCAGGCGGAACTCCAGCGTGATGCCAAACGCGACCCACTGGCTCCTCAGGCGATCCCCATCAGCGACGGCGTGGTGGAGGACGCCCAGCTTTCCCCCGACGGGCGGTTCGTCACGATTCGCACCGTCACCACCGACCCACGCCGGCTGCCGACGCGCTATGTGGACTACACCACGGCATCGGGCTACGCCGAGGTCAAGGAGGCGCGCGCCAAGGTCGGCGAACCACGCGACGTGCAGCGTTTGGGAATTGTCCGTGTGGATCCCTCGGTCATCGCCGACAGCGTCGCGGTGCGATGGCTGGCGCTCCCGGAGGCCTCGGGGCGAGCGGTCAACTGGTTCGGCCCGTGGTGGAGCCTGGAAGGAGATCGGGCGGTGATCCAGGTGGCCTCGCAAGACGCCCACGACCTCTGGCTCGCACGCGTAGACCTCGCGGCGGCAACCACGTCGGTCATCGATCACCAGCATGACGACGCCTGGATCGGCGGACCACCCATCCAGCCGAACAACACCGGTCCGGGGATGCTGGAATGGCTGCCTGGAGGGCGCGTGGTCTTTGCTTCGGAGCGCGAGGGGTGGAGCCACCTGATGCTCGCCGAGGCCGATGGGCGGGTGCGTGCGCTCACGAGTGGCGCGTGGGAGGTGCGGGGGGCGCAGCTGAGTCGCGACCGTAGCACGTGGCTGCTCACGACGTCGCGGGAACATCCGTCGGACGACCATCTGTACTCCATGCCTGCAGCTGGCGGGGCCATGACCCGCTTCACGAGTGAGGAGGGGCGAAGCGAGGGGGTGCTGTCGCCCGATGGCCGTCGCGTCGCCGTCACCTACTCGCGGACGGACCGGCTCCCCGACCTCTGGGTGCGCGATGCCGCGCCGGGAAACGCCGGTGTGCGGGTTACGGAGAGCGGGAGCGACCAGTTCTGGACACACCGCTGGCTCCGCCCCGAGATCGTCACCTTTCCCCACCCCGACGGCGGGCCGCTGTGGGCCGGGCTGTACCGGCCGGCCACGCCACACCCGCAGCGCCCCGCGGTCGTCTACGTGCACGGTGGCGGCTATCGGCAGTTTGCCCACCGTGGCTGGTCGGTCTACGGCTTCAGCCACGCATCGCACTACGGCATGATCAACTGGCTGGTGCAGCAGGGGTACACCGTGCTCGACTTCGACTATCGGGGGAGTGCGGGCTACGGACGCGACTATCGCACCGACATCCATCGCTCGATGGGGGCGAAGGATGTGGACGGTGCGGTGGCGGCAGCGCGATGGCTGGCGCGCACGCAGGGCGTCGATTCCGCGCGGATCGGGATCTACGGTGTCTCGTACGGCGGCTTCATGACGCTGATGTCGCTCTTCCGCTATCCGGGAGTCTTCGCGGCCGGCATCTCGGCGGCAGGGGTCACCGACTGGGCGCACTACAGCGATTCGTGGACGAGCCGCATCCTTGGCCTCCCCGCCGCCGATCCCGAGGCGTATCGTGCGTCGAGCCCGATCTATCACGCGGCCGGACTGCGCGATCCTCTCCTCATCCAGCACGGGCTGCTCGATGACAACGTGCACTTTCAGGACGCCGCGCGCCTCGTCCAGCGCCTCATGGAACTGGGCAAGACGTTCGACGTGATCTACCATCCGGTGGAGCCGCACGTGATCGAGACGGAAGCCGCGCAGCTCGACTTCCACACGCGGCTTGCCGGTTTCTTTCGGCGCCACCTGTTGGACCGATGATGCCTGCCTCGGGGTCGCGCACGCCGACGCGATCGCCGCCGCTCGAGCGCCGTCGTCATCTCCATCTCCACCTTCTCCCCGACACGCCATGACTCGCCTCGCCAGGTGGTCGCTGCTCGCCCTGTCCGTGACGCTCGCTGCGCCCCTCGTCCCCGCGCAGGGCGCGCGCTCTCAGGCTCCCAACGGAGCGGCGGTCACCATCGGACGCCGCGACTCGGTGGTCTCCAGTGTCCTCAAGGAAACGCGCAAGCTCCTCATCTACACGCCCCCCTCCTACAACGACACCACCTACCTCCCGCGCCGCTACCCGGTGCTCTACCTGCTGGATGGCGACGCCCACTTCCATTCCGTCACCGGGCTGCTGCAGATCCTTGGGACCGGGGTGAACGCCACCTTCGTGGTGCCGGAGATGATCGTCGTGGCGATCCCCAACACCGACCGCATGCGCGACCTGACGCCGACCCGCGTCACGACGGACCTGGAGGGGAAGCCGGCGCCGGCAATGAAGACCACGGGCGGCATGCCGGCGTTCCTGCAGTTCATGCAGACCGAGCTGCTCCCGCACATCGACGCCACCTACCGCACGATGCCTTACCGCGTCTTCGTCGGCCACTCGTTAGGGGGAATCACGACGGTCAACGCCCTGTACACGGTGCCGACGCTGTTCAACGCCTACGTCGCGATCGACCCCAGCTTCTGGTGGGACGACCGCACGCTGCTCAAGCAGGCCAAGGCGCAGGTGAGCAAGCCGGGGCTCGCTGGTCGCGCCCTGTACGTGGCCCAGGCCAACACCATCAACGCCGACGACACCACGAGCAACGTCCACTTCAACTCGATCGTCCAGTTCAACGCCACGCTCGAGTCGTACAACCAGTCCGGGCTGCGCTACGCCTACAAGTACTATCCGTCCGACGACCATGGCTCGGTGCCCATGATCGCCGAGTACGACGCGCTGCGCTTCATCTTCTCGTCGTACAAGGTCGAGCTGCTCAAGAGCCTGGAGCGGCCGGCGTACATCACGGAGCACTTCGCGAAGATCTCCGAAAGCCTCGGCGTGCGCTTCACGCCGCCGGAGCCGATGGTGGACCTGCTCGGCACGATAGAACTGGGGCGCGACACGACCAAGGCGATCGCCCTGTACCAGCTCAACACGGAGCTGCATGCCGCGAGCCCCAAGGCGTGGATGTCGCTCGCCAACGCCTGGATGGCACGCGGTGACTCGGCGCAGACGGTCGCGGCGCTGGACCGGGTGCTGGCGCTTCGTCCGGGGCATGCCGGCGCCACGGCGATGCTGGGCAAGCTGCGCGCGCGCCGCCCCTAACGGGAGAAGCGGGGTGAGGAGCCCGGCCGGTCTTGCGCCTGCGTCCGCTTGGGCCGATACCTAGGCATGGCAAAAGCCTTTCTTCTCGTCGCGGCGGCGACGGTCGCGCTGGTGGCGCTCATCGCCTGGTTCTGGCCCCCGATCCTTTGGGCCTTTGTCGTGATCGTGCCGGTGGTCCTGCGGGGAATCGCCGACATCGTGCAGACCCGGCAGGCGGTGCGCCGCAACTTCCCGGTCATCGGGCACGGGCGCTACCTCATGGAGATGATCCGTCCGGAGATCAACCAGTACTTCGTCGAAAGCAACAGCGACGGGCGCCCCTTCAGCCGCAACGACCGCTCGGTGGTGTACCAGCGCGCCAAGGGTGAACTCGACACGCTTCCCTTCGGCACGCAGCGCGACGTGTACGCTCCCGGCTACGAGTGGATCAACCATTCGCTCGCCCCTACCCACCCCGACCACTCGGCCAATCGCATCCACGTCGGCGGGGCCGCCTGCACGCAGCCCTACCTGGCCTCGATCTTCAACATCTCGGCGATGAGCTATGGGTCGCTCAGCCGCAATGCGGTGCTGGCGCTCAGTGGCGGTGCCAAGCTCGGGAACTTCGCCCACAACACGGGCGAAGGGGGGCTGAGCCCGTATCACCTCGAGCCTGGGGGAGACCTGATCTGGCAGATCGGGACCGGCTACTTCGGTTGCCGGACGCCGGATGGCCACTTCAACGTCGAGGCCTTCGCCGAGCGCGCGACGCTGCCTAACGTCAAGATGATCGAGATCAAGCTGTCGCAGGGGGCCAAGCCCGGGCACGGAGGGATCCTGCCGGCCGCCAAGCTGACGCCCGAGATCGTGGCGATTCGCGGCGTCGTCCCCGGCAAGGACGTGATCTCTCCGGCGGCCCACACGACGTTCTCGACCCCCATCGGCCTGCTGGAGTTCGTGCAGGCGCTGCGCCACGCGTCGGGGGGCAAGCCCATCGGCTTCAAGCTCTGCGTCGGCAAGCGCCACGAATTTCTCGGCATCGTGAAGGCGATGCTCGAGTCGGGCATCTGCCCCGACTTCATCGCGGTCGACGGCGGCGAGGGTGGGACTGGGGCCGCGCCGCTGGAGTTCTCGGATTCCGTCGGCACGCCGCTCAACGAAGGGCTCTCGTTCGTGCACAACGCGCTCGTGGGTGCCGGGCTGCGCGGCGACATCCGGCTCATCGCCACGGGCAAGGTGAACACCGGTTTCCAGATGGCGACCAAGGTCGCGCTCGGCGCCGACATGTGCAGCTCGGCGCGGGCCATGATGTTCGCGTTAGGCTGCATCCAGGCGCTGCGCTGCAACACCAACGCGTGCCCGACCGGTGTCGCCACCCAGGATCCCGACCTGGTGCGCGGGTTGCACGTCGGCGACAAGACGCAGCGCGTCGCCCGCTTTCACCGGGAAACCGTGGATTCGTTCTTCGATGTGCTCGGGGCGGCCGGGCTCGAGGAGCCGATCGACCTGAAGCCGTGGTTCGTGATGAAGCGCGTGCACTCGGGCGAGGTGCGCAGCTTTCACGAGCTGTATCCGCCCCTCGAGCCCGGAGCGCTGCTCGTGCCGCAGGTCACCGGGACCATGGCGAGCGCCTGGGCGGAGGCACGCCCCGACCGGTTCTGATCGCGTCCGGACAAGACAGGACCTGAGCGCACGGTCGCGCGTGCGCGCTCACCCGCGCCCGCCCGCGGGCCCCGCTACTGGACGGAGGTCCCCGAGGCGTCGTTCTCGGCCGGGGAGTCGGCCATGTCGCCCGCCTCGGCGTCGTCCGGCGTCGCGTTCGCCTGCTGCTTGCGCTGCAGCTTCGCTTCCTTCTTGCGCTGCCGATCCTGTTCCTTCTTGCGCCGTTCGAAGTCGTAGTTGACGCGCTTCTTCATGGTAGGGCCGTCGTGTTCAAGGGTGAGTGGTGCATCACACGCCCCGCGGCTCACCGGCGAGATCGGCGAGCGTGAGGACGTGCGGGCTCTGGTCGATGATCCGGCGGCCGAGTGACCAGCACATCTCGTTCGCGGCCTCTTCGCTGTCGGCGGTGTCTGGCGTGTCAAAGGCGCGCTTGGTCCCCCAGCGTCCGATGACAATACCGATCGCCCACTGCCCGGTGCCCCGCACCTGATAGATGCGTGGCGTGATGGCGAAGCCTCGATAGGGATGCGATGAAATGCGAGCGGACCTCGGTTGGGGGCCATGGAAGGTACCTCATCACTCACCCCTGAGGGGACGTTCGGCCATCTTCAGCGCCATTCGCACGGTCTTTTCGGGGAATTGGCGTCGAATCAGCGACGATGCCGCTCCGCATCCCCCTCTCGCCCGATCGGCGCGATGGTGACACCTTGGCGCACGACCTCGAGGCTCACCCGTGGAGGAGGCACATGCGCGACGACATGTCCCGGAAGGAGTTCCTCTCCCTGACCGCGCTGCTGGCCGGTGGGATGGCCATGCCAGGCGTCGCGGCCGCTGCCGGCCGGGGCCAGGCGCCGCGACCCGTGGGGCAGAAGGGGAGCGACGCCGACGCTGACCTTGTTGTGGTCAACGCGCGCGTGCGCACCAGCGATCCGGCGCTACCGCGCGCCGAGGCGTTTGCGGTCCGCAACGGGCGCTTCGTCGCGGTGGGGAGCAGCGCCGACGTGCGTAACCTGGCGCGCGCGGGAACGCGCGTGTTGGATGCGGCCGGGATGACGGTGACGCCTGGATTCATCGATGCGCACTGCCACCCGGGCGGGGTGCGCGAACTGTTCGAGGTGGATGGCAACCTGCGCAGCATCGCCGCGCTCAAGGCCGCCCTCGCGAAAAAGGCGTCCGAGACTCCGCCGGGCCACTGGGTCAACGCCTACATGTTCGACGACACCAAGCTCTCCGAGGGTCGAGCGCTGCATCGTCGCGACCTGGACGACGCGGCCCCCAACCACCCGGTGTCGGTGAACCACCGCGGCGGGCATACGAGCTGGTACAACAGCATGGCGTTGCGGCTGGCGGGCGTCACGCGCGAGACTCCCGATCCCGACCACGGTCGATTCTTCCGCGACCCCGACGGCGAGTCCAACGGGCGCGTGGCGGAGCGTGCGCGGCAGGCGTTTGCCGGGGTCGGACTGCGCACGCGCTACTCGCCCGAGCAGGAGCGCGATCGGGCCCGGCAGGGGCTGCGCCACATGTCGCGCCTGTTCACCGCGGCCGGGCTCACGACGGTCCATCACATGTACGCCGAGCAGGACGACCTGCGCGCATACCAGGATGTGCGCGGCGATGGGGAGCTGCGCCACCGCGCGTACCTCATGGTCGGCCCCGATGCCTATCGCCACCTGCGTGACGCCGGGGTGCGCACCGGCATGGGCGACGAGTGGGTGCGCATTGGCGGGACCAAGCGCTCGGCCGACGGGTCGGCGTCGGAACGCACCATGCGCATGAGCACCCCGTATGTCGGGACCGACGACTACGGGATCCTGACCATGACGCAGGAGGAGATCCACGACGCCGTGGACGATGCCCACGCACACGGCTGGCAGGTGGGGATCCACGCTAATGGCGACGTGACGATCGACATGGTGCTCCGGGCATACGAGCGCGCCCTGGCCCGGTGGCCGCATCCCGATCGCCGCCACCGCATCGAGCACTGTTCGCTGGTGAATCCCGACCTGCTGCGTCGCATCAAGGCCACCGGGACGATTCCCACCCCGTTCTGGACGTATGTCTACTATCACGGCGAGAAGTGGGGCGAGTACGGCGACGAGAAGATGCGCTCCATGTTCGCCCATCGGTCGTTCCTCGATGCCGGGATCGTCGTCCCAGGTGCGTCGGACTACGGCCCGGGGCCGTTCGAACCGCTGATGGCGATCCAGAGCATGGTCACCCGCCGCGACTACAAGGGGCGTGAGTGGGGGCCGAACCAGAAGGTGACCGTCGACGAGGCACTGCGCATCGCCACGATCAACGGCGCGCATGCCTCGTTCGAGGAGGGGAGCAAGGGATCCATCACCGCCGGCAAGTGGGCCGACTTCGTGCTGCTGGAGAAGGACCCGCACGACGTCGACCCGGACACCATCAAGGACATCCGCATCGTGCAGACGGTCGTCGGGGGCCAGGCGATGTACACCGCCCCAGGTGCCTGACGCGTGACGGGACCGCTGCTGGGAATCGTGACGATCGGGCAGTCGCCTCGCCCCGACCTGGCGTCGGCCTTCGGCGCCTTTGCGCCGGGCGCGCGCATCGCGGTGCGAGGCGCGCTGGACGACGCTTCCCTCGCGCAGGTCGACGAGTGGTCGTCCCTCCCCACCGGCTATCCCCTGCTGGTGCGCCTGTCCGACGGGACCACGCGTGAGATCGGGCGTGACCTGATTCACCCGCTCGTGGTCGCCGCGGCTGCCATGCTTGCGGCTGACGGTGCCACGGCCGTGGTCGTCGCCTGCGCCGGGGACTTTCCGGCTGTCCCGTGCCCCGTCCCCGTCGTCCTCCCTGGTCGCCTCCTCCCGGCGGTGGTCCGTGCACTCGTCGCCGACACGCGCATCGGCATCGTGACCCCGGTTCGGGGCCAGGTCGAGGCGGCCGACGCCAAGTGGCGCCGCGATGGCTTCGACCCGGTGGTGACGTGGGCCGAACCCGACGACCACGCCGCACTCGACCGCGCCGCCGCGATGTTGCGCGATGCGGGCGTTCCCATGATCGTGCTCGACTGCATGGGACACGCCGACCCAGCGGCCCGAAGACTCGAGGCCGGCAGCGGAGTTCGTGTCCTGCTGGCGCAGTCGCTGGTGGCGCGCGTGGCCGGTGAACTCGTGCGCGCTCCGGCGAGCGTTCCGGCGCGGTAAACTGCCGCGCGCTGCGCGGTCTCGTGTTTCACGACCTCACACTTCTCCCGTCACCTTCCCACTGCATGCCGGACGCATCCCCCAATCCACCCTACCGTCTCGACGCCGACTCGCGCGGGGTCTTCGTGATCTCGGCCACGCCGTTCCACCCCGACGGATCGCTCGATCTTGCATCGCTCGACCGTGCCCTCGACTTCTACCTGCACGCCGGGGTGCACGGCATCACCCTGCTGGGCATGATGGGAGAGGCGCACAAGCTCACGAGCGATGAGGGCGAGACGATCGTGCGCCGGGGACTGGCGCGTGTCGGTGGACGGGTCCCGGTCGTGGTCGGGGTCAGTGGCGGGTCGCTGCCAGCAATGAAAAGTTTGGCGCACCTGGCCATGGACGCGGGCGCTGCCGGCGCGATGGTCGCGCCGCCCTACGGCCTCAGGACCGACGACGCGATCGTCGGGTACATGCGCGCGGTCGCCCACGCACTCGGCCCCGAGGTCCCCCTGGTTTTCCAGGACTATCCCCCAACGACCGGCGTTTACGTCTCCCCCGCGTGCCTGCGCCGGGTGATCGACGAGGTCCACACAGTGGCGATGTACAAGGGTGAAGACGTCCCCGGCCTGGACAAGATCTCCAACACGCGTGCTGCCGAACGCGCCGGTGGCCGCCGCGTCAGCGTCGTGTGCGGCAACGGAGGGCTCCTGCTACCCCAGGCGCTCGCACGCGGTGCCGACGGCATCATGACCGGCTTCTCCTATCCCGAAATGCTCGTCCAGGTCTACGAGGCGCATGTGCGCGGCGAGCCGGATGCTGGCGAGGACCTGTACGACGCCTATCTCCCCCTGGTGAGCTACGAAAACCAGCCGGGGTTCGGGCTGGCGGTGCGGAAGGAGATCCTGCGCCGCCGCGGTGCCATTGCCTCGGCCGCCGTGCGTGCGCCGGGGCCCGTGCTGAGTCGCGCGGATCTCGGCGAGATCGACCGACTCCTGGCCCGTATCGAACGACGCAGCGCCTCCACGACGAGATAACACCATCGTGATCGTCACCGCGAGATCGCGACATCCCTCCTTCTCCTGCAAGCGAGAGCGCCATCGTGACTGATGTACTCGACCTGGTGATCCGCGGCGGCACGGTCGTGACCACCGACGGAACGGTCCGCTGCGACGTCGGGATCCGTGATGGAGTGATCACCGATCTCGGAGCGTCGCTGGGACCCGCGCGCGAGGTCCTCGATGCCGTCGGGCGCCTCGTGCTCCCGGGTGGCGTCGACGCCCACTGTCACATCGACCAGGTGTCGAGCACCGGGCTGGTCACCGCCGACGATTTCCATTCCGGCGGAGTCTCGGCGGCCTGTGGCGGGACGACAACCATCATTCCGTTCGCCGCCCAGCACCGGGGGCAGTCGCTCGTTCAGGTCGTGCGCGACTACGCGGCCAAGGCCGCGCCCAAGGCGTTCATCGACTATGCCTTCCACCTGATCGTCTCCGATCCGACGCCGACCGTGCTGCACGACGAACTCCCGCAGCTGATCCGCGAGGGGCATCCGTCGCTCAAGGTCTACCTCACGTACGACAGATTGCGGCTGACGGATGACCAGGTGCTCCAGGTGCTGCGCGTCGCCCGGCGTGAGGGAGCGGTCACGCTCTTCCACGCCGAGCACCACGAGGCGATCGCCTGGCACATCGCCCGGCTGCTCGATGCCGGAAAGACGGGGCCGCGCTGGCATGCGCAGGCGCGTCCCGAGTCGGCGGAGCGAGAGGCGACGGCCCGCGCCTGCTTCCTGGCCGAGACCACGGGGGCGCCGATCCTCATCGTGCACGTCTCGGCGGGGAGTCCGCTGGACGAGATCCGGCGCGCGCGCCGACGCGGCGTGCACGTGCTGGCCGAGACCTGTCCCCAGTACCTCGTCTTCACCCGCGACGACCTCGACAAGCCGGGGTTCGAGGGGGCCAAGTGGATGTTCTCGCCCCCTGCACGCGACGCGGCGGCGCACGCCGCGCTGTGGGAGGGGCTCGCCGACGGCACCTTCGACATCTTCTCGAGCGACCACGCCCCCTACCGGTACGATGACCCGCAGGGAAAGAAGGCGCACGGTGAAGATGCGCCGTTCACCAAGGTGCCGAACGGCGTTCCCAGCCTTGAGCTGCGCCTCCCGTTCCTGTTCTCGGAGGGGGTCAAGCGCGGGCGCCTGTCGCTGGAGCGCTTTGTCGCGCTCACGTCGACCAATCCAGCCCGCATCTACGGACTCTTCCCCCGCAAGGGCGCGATCGCGGTCGGAGCGGACGCCGAC
>Ga0138256_10007910_pt1 | contig 11203 bp, 14 predicted proteins | sample KNB2016incub_MG_FD_105486 | JGI IMG/M metagenome (GOLD analysis project Ga0138256, IMG submission 105486) | Active sludge microbial communities from wastewater in Klosterneuburg, Austria - KNB2014incub_MG | ecosystem: Engineered > WWTP > Activated sludge > Unclassified | place: Austria...
CCTTCCAGCTTAACTGATCAAGATTTTTCCTCCTACTCCCCAGAAGTTATTCTTGTTTTTACAGGGGATCAAGGCCGTATTCCTAAGGCCCTCGAAATTGCTCAACGTTTTCCAAAAGTTTCTGTTTTTGTCACAGGAGTAAAATCTACTCTTCCTAATAGAGTGATCAATCAAAGCGAAGTCTATTTGGATATACAAGCTGAAAATACCCTTCAAAATATCGCTGAAAGTTTAAAATTTTTAAAAAATGTACGCCCTGATGCTAATCGAATTTTACTGGTAGGACATGACTATCATCTTCCAAGAATAAATCTTTTATTAAAAAAACTTTGGCCAAAACCTCTCTATACAAGCGTTTCTTTTTATAAAATATCCTCTCCAAAATTTCACATCAGAAGATGGCCAATCTACATAAAAGAGTATTTTAAATACATAATGGCCTTTTTCTTCCACTGGGCCATCACACATTCCTAACCAAATTCTAAATTTTTACACCAGAAGAAGGCCATAAGCGTTCGGCCTCTAAGACTTCTTCCATGGCCAAAATTGAACTAAGAATCTTAGAGAGCTCTTCTACATGTCTGACTTGTATTTCAAAAACAAACAACCCTCTATTTCCAATAGATTTTGCCGAAGCACCCTTAATATTGACATTTAAGGATGTAAGATGACGGCTAATTTGAGACAAAATCCCTTGTTTATCCACTGTAGAAACTTTTATTGAAACATTAAACAACCCCTGATATTTGGGGTTCCAGTCACAACAAATTCCTTTATTGGAAGAATGAGATTGAATAATGGCCACTTCAGGACAACGAGAAACATGAACCGCTATTCCACGCCCCTTTGTCACATGAGCAAAAAGTGTATCCCCTAAGATAGGGGAACAACATCTTGCTAAATGAATCTCAATATCCTCATTGCCTTCAATTAAAATAGGCCCTCTAAATTTGGAAGAAACAGAAATTGAAGAAGAAGGCCTCATTAACCCTTCCTCTAAAACTTGTTCTTGCAGCGAAGAATCTTGTAATTCTTTCCATTGCTTTTTAAACGCACTAATCAATAAAAGGGCATCTAAGGCTTTTACACTTCCCTGGGCCAACATCAAAAAAAACTCTTCTTCTGTTTGCAAAGAATAGTGAGAAAGTATTTTAGAAAGATCACCACTTTTTTGTAATAATTTTAAATTTTGGGCCCCAAACTTTTGCAAACTTTTTTCTAAAATGGCCCTTCCAAGATCAATATTTTTTTCTCTTTCAATTTTTAAAAGCCATTGTTTAATCTTTGTTTTGGCCCTAGAAGTTTTAACAATTTTAATCCAATCTTTTGTAGGAGATTGTGTTTTATTTGTTAAGATTTCTACTGTTTCTCCTGATTTTAGAGAATAACGTAAAGGGACTATTTTTCCATCAACCTTTGCTCCAACGCACTTATTCCCAATATCAGTATGAACAGAATAAGCAAAATCCAAAGGAGTGGCCCCCATCGGTAACTCTCTCACATCCCCTTTTGGCGTAAAAATAAAAATACTATTAAAATCTAAATCATTTTTTACTAAATCTAAAAATTCAGTACTATTTTCAGGCCCTTGTCCCTGATTATATTCCAGTAACTCTTCAACCCATTTCAACTCATTTTTTACATGGGCCGAAACACCTTCTTTGTACTTCCAATGTGCCGCAATTCCTCTCTCTGCAGTTTCATCCATTTCTGTTGTTCTAATCTGAACTTCAATTCTTTCTGCACGAGGGCCTATAACGGCCGTATGTAAACTTTGATATTTATTTTTCTTAGGGATAGCAATATAGTCTTTAAATCGCCCTGGAATAGGGGTAAAAGAAGAATGAATAACTCCTAAGGCCTTATAGCACTCAGTTATATTATTTACGATAATCCGAAAGGCCAAAAGATCTTGAATCTCTTCAAATTCTAGTTGCTTGGCAGTCATTTTGCGATAAATCGAATAAAAATTTTTAGGGCGCCCTTTGACATAGGCCTCAACAGCATACTCACTTAATTTTTCCTGAATCAAAGAAACTGTTTCTTGAATCTGAAAATCTCTCTCTGATTTTTTTAACGTAATCTTATCCGCTAGTAGATAATAAATATCTGGACGCAAATATCTTAAAGAGAGATCTTCTAATTCTGTTTTGATAGAATTAATCCCCAATCTACTTGCAAGAGGAACATAAATATCTAAGGTTTCTTGTGCTTTACTTAATTGCTTGTCCTTTTGTACGTATTCAAGAGTACGCATATTGTGAATTCTATCGGCCAACTTAATAATAATGACCCTCAAATCTTTGGCCATGGCCACAACCATTTTTCTAAAATTTTCGGCCTGCCCCTCTTCTTTTGTTTTAAATTTAATTTTAGAAAGTTTCGTAAGGCCATCCACAAGATAAGCAACTTGAACAGAAAATTCTTGTGCAATTATTTCAAGAGTAACGCCACAGTCTTCTACTACATCATGTAAAATTCCTGCTATAACCGTTTCTAAATCCATTCGCAACTTAGACAAGGTCAAGGCCACATTCAAGGGATGAATAATATAAGGTTCACCAGAACTTCTTTTCTGCCCTTCATGGGCCTTAAGAGCAAAATTATAGGCCTTTTCTAATAAAGCAGTCTCTGCCTCAGGATAATACCCCAAAATTCTAACTTTAAGCTCCTCCAAGGGTACATCCTTGCGATGCTCAAAATCTAAACCAAAATCTAAACTAGGATACATACTAACAACAAGTTTTTCCTAAAATGGTTTTCACTAAAACAGAAAGTTCTTCTAAGGCCACCTCTAACTGAGAATTGACAATTCTCGCATCATAATCATACTGACGAGAAAGTTCCTTTTCTGCATTTTGTAATCTTAAATTTTTATTTTCTTCTGATTCCGTCCCTCTTTTTTCAAGTCTCATTTTTAAATCTTCTAAAGAAGGTGGGGCCAAAAAAATAACAAAACAACAGGCCCCAAAAAAGGCCTTTAAAGCATCTGCCCCCTGAGTATCTAAATCAAATAACAAATGATGCCCACTCTCTAATTCTTTTTCTACAAATGACCTAGAGGTCCCATAAAAATTACCATGAACCTCAAAATACTCTAAAAATTCTTTCTGCCTTGCCCTTTCTAAAAATTCTTCTTTAGAACAAAAAAAATAATTTTTTCCGTGAATCTCTCCTTGCCTAGGGTCCCTAGTTGTATAAGAAATAGATTCTTTTAATTCAGGAAACCGTTCTTTTAAAAGGGGTAAAAGAGTAGATTTTCCCGTTCCTGAAGGAGCGCAGATCACAAGCAGTTTACCCCTCTTCATGCTTTTCCTTTTTGTTTACATAGGCCAATGTCTGATTCCCCATTTTTCTAAATTTTTCTAATCGATGAGAAACAAGCTCTTCTTCAGTCCATCCTGTATATTTCTGCAAGGTTTTTCCTAAGGTGACTCGCAAGGATTCAAAAGTCTTTTCAGGAACTCTATGGGCCCCTCCAAGAGGTTCAGGGACAATTGCCTCAATCACTCCAAGAGAAAGTGCGGTTTTAGGGTCAAGTTTTAAAGAATTGGCCGCAGTAGAGGCCATTTTAGCATCAGACCATAAAATAGAAGCACAAGATTCTGGAGAAATAACAGAATAAACAGAATATTCAAGCATTAAGACTTCGTTGGCCACTCCGATTGCCAAGGCCCCACCAGAGCCACCTTCTCCAATAACGACAGAAATAACAGGAACCGTAAGTCCACACATAAATTCCAAATTTTCTGCAATGGCACAGGCCTGCCCTCGCTCTTCTGCATCAATTCCCGGATAAGCTCCTGGTGTATCAATAAACGTTATAATAGGTAGGTTAAACTGTTGGGCCATCTCCATTAGGCGATAGGCCTTGCGATACCCTTCAGGACGAGGCATTCCAAAATTTCTGAGAATTTTTTCTTTTGTTTTTCTTCCTTTTTCTATGGCCACAATGGCCACTTTTTTTCCTTCAAAAATACCAAGCCCTGTGACAAGAGAAGGGTCATCGCTAAATTGACGATCTCCATGTAACTCATAAAAATTTGTAAAAAGCGAGTGAATAAAATCAAGAGAATGAGGCCGATTAGGGTGTCGTGATAAAAGAACCTTTTGCCACGAATCTAAATTTGCATAAATTTCTTGTGTAAGCTGGCCGACTCTTTTTTTCAATTTTAAAATTTCTTCATCAAAATTTATCTCTCCCGCTTTTGCCGTTTGCTCTAATTGTTGTATTTGATGTTCTAACTCTTTAACGGGTAATTCAAAATCTAAAACATATCGGTCATCTTCCATGGGCCTACAACCTCCTTTCTTTTTCTAGCATGTAGACAGTGAAAAAAGAACGGTTTTTACAAAGTCTCTTGTTGATCTTAGTTGATCTTAGTTGATCTTAATTCCTATTCCTATTCTTGCTCCCAACCAATAACACGCCCTTCTTGAAAATACACAATTTTAAAAAATCCATGCCGCTGATAAATCCACTTTTCATTTTGCTTTTCTTTTATTCCTGCGTACTCGACTTTAAATGGCCCTCCCCATTTTTGCCTTACTTTTTCTTTGCTCATTCCTAACTCTAAAGGAAATCGCTCAACATCTACTTGATAAAAACGATGCAAAGGAATGGCCCTTTCCCTCTTTCTTTCTTGCATAATGGCCAAAATGTATTCTTGACGCTCTTGCCTTGGTAATCTCAAATAAAAAAGACGTTGCCCTACTGTTGATAAAAATTGGCCATGTTCCCAATAGAGACCAACCTCTTCATCAGGCAACATTTTTTCTAATAACGATAATTCTTCTTTATTTTCTTGTACTTCTTGATCATAAGCATATTCTTTTCCTTCTTTTGGCGTTTGATCCAAGACTTCTTTATAAGAACGTTGAAAAGATTTTTCATCCCCTGAAACTACTTCAAAATCTTCATTTGGAGCAATAAAGAAAAATCTTTCTTCTTCCATTTGTGCCTGAAATCTTCTTTGTCCAAATAAACCAGAACAACCAGAGATCGTTAAATAAACTCCCGTAAGAAAAATTCCTTTAAAGAAATGCCCTCTCAAATTTATTTTTTTCATACGCCTTTTTTATTCGGTAAAAATCACCTCCTGTTCAAGGCCTTTCTTAAAAATCTTAATTGAAAGGAAAAAATTTCCGAAAATAAAAAAGTATGAAAATATGGAAAAAAGTTGAAAATCACCTAAATTCAAAACTTGACTCTTTTATAAAAAAACAACAACAAAAACTTAAGATCTTTTCTCCTCTTTTTTCTTCTTTTTCTTTTTCCTTGCCCTCACTTTCTCCACGCCTTTTCCTTCAACATTTTTTATTGATCTTAAGTCAGTTAAAAGAAAAAATTAAAAATACAGGATCTTTCATTCTAGGAATGATAAGAATTTTTTTATCTAAAATTTTATCAAAAGAATATTGGCAACTACATTTCAACACACTTAAAGAAAATAAACTTCTTCTTTTCGCATGGGCCAGTTCCTGTCTGTTTGTTATTGTTATGGGTTTTCTCTCTTCTTCTCTTTTTTACACTCAAAAAGGAGGGCCCTCATTAAAAGAAAATTCTGAAAGAACTCTTGCCAGTGACTCCACCGTCTCTTTGCTCTCTCCTAGAAAATCCTACTATAATTTAGAAAAACGCCAGATTCACCTGGTTGGATTACTTATCCCTGTATTTTTTGAAAATATTCATGATTTTAAAACAATTTCTCTTGATATCGTTATTACATTGAAAGATCGATATTCCACTGAATTTTTTAAAAAAAGAGAATACCTGCTTTATGATCTCTTTAATTCGTCTTTATACCCTATGGCCTCCGTTTTTCCTTTAGATGAAGAAGGAAAGCGTGTTATAAAAGAAAAGATTAAAGAAGAAGTAAATTTATTACTCAAACAACAAGGCCTTGAAAGTAGTACCGAATCAGTGGAGATTGAAGGAATCATTGCGGCCTAAAGATTATTGTTACCTCAATTTATTGATTTTAAAGAAAAGATAGGATTTTTTATGAGTTTTTCTATTGATAAAGGGCAAACCAAATACCTTTATAGTTTTACCAAGGCCCCTGAACTTAGATCATGGTGTCATGCTTCCCTTGCTCAAAGTCCCGCAATTGCGGTATGGGGGCGTTCCAATGTTGGAAAATCCAGTGTTCTCAATGCTCTTTTTGGAAAAAATACAGCAAGAATCTCAAAAACACCTGGGGCCACTAAAGCGGCGAATATTTTTCAGGCATATTTAATTCAAGAAAATTCTTCCAAAGAAAATGCCTCAAAAGAAAATACCTCGAATATTGTTCAAGGTATTCCTTTCTATCTTATTGACCTTCCTGGTTATGGATACGCTAAACGCTCACATTCCATGGCAGCACAGTGGAATTCTTTGGCCCTCATTTTATTAGAAAGTTTTCCTCTTAATCTTCTTCATTTATGCTTACAAGATATGAGACATCCTTTTATGGAAAAAGATAAAGAATTTTTATATTTTTCTCAACAATATCTAAAACAGGCCTTTCTTGTTTTTAATAAAAAAGATAAACTTAACCAAAAAGAAACTGCCTTTTTTGAAAAACAATTAAAAGAGCAAAAAATATTAAGTTTATTTCAACAAATTTATTGTATTTCGGCCCTCACAAAAGAAAATATTCCTCCCTTAGAATTAGGCCTTATTCAATGGATTACCAAACCAAGAAAAATAGAAATGACAAAACCAATATTCTAACTAAAAAAGAAGGGAATTAAGAAATATATGTCATCCTATACAACTCCAAACCACAAAGAATTAAAAGAACTCTTAGATAAAAATGGGCCATTAAAAAATGATGCTCTTGGACTAGATCCTTGTGCTCTTGAAACCTACTTTCTTAAGGCAGGTCATTTTATTTCGCAACATATGTTAAAAATGAAAGTAATAGGGCCTGATCTTTTACAAGGCCCTGGGATTTTTTTTACTCACCATAGTGTTTCAAGTTGGCAGGCCTTTCTTGCTCTTGAATCCCTTGGGTTATTCTTTTCTCATCCTCCAAGAGTCATGAGAATAATGGCAAACCCTAAAATTTTCAGTGCTCCTTTTTTATCTATAGGACTTCAAAAAATAGGAATCTTTCCTTTTCATAAAAATAACTTGGAATATTTATGTAAGAGAAATTTTTCTCTTGGATTTTTATTATCTTCAAAGCAACTAAGCTCGCTGAAATCTTCGGCCATAAAAAAATCTCTTCTCTCACAAAAAGAAGAAATAGAGGCCCTTTTACATTTTGCTAAACTTTACAATTATCCCATTTACCCCTTAAAAATTTTACTCAATGAAACCAAATCTCTTTCGATCCAAGTTTTAAAACCTGAAATAAACCCTTCTCTTACAAAAGTTTTACATCTTCTTTCTTGAGACTACCTAAATGGAAACAATCCCTAATATCCCTAAGAAGCAAGTTTATCATAAACTTCCTCAATCAGTTTTAATTACAGGAGCAGCAAGTGGACTTGCCACTGTTCTTGTAGATAATCTTCTTCTTCGCGCTCCACACATTCATATCGTAGGACTTGATTCTCGAAAAATAGAAACACCTCCGCCAACGCCAAGAATAAAATATATTCATTTTCAATATTCTCGCAGTGAACTAGAGAGAATTTTTCATAATTTTCGTTTTGATATGGTTATCCACTTAGGACGCTGGGGGTTGTCTCATACCGAAACCAAACGAGACCTTTTTAAACAAATTAACGTAGAGATTTCAACCGTTGATTCCTTGCTTGATCTTGCGGTTAAGTACAAACTTCGAAAGGTTATTGTTCTAAGTTCCTATCATGTTTATGGTGCCAAAGCTTGCCAAGGAATTTTTCTAAAAGAAGACACCCCTATTTTAACAAAACATGAGGAAGAAGAACTCAATAACCTCATTACCATGGATAGCACAACGACAAACTGGATATGGAAAGATAATAATGGAACAGAAATTATTTTATATAGACCATGTAATATCATAGGGCCTCATATAAAAAATGCCATCACACAAATTTTGTGTGCCCCTTATGCCTTTTGCCCAATTGATTATCAAACTAAATTTCAATTTATTCATGAACAAGATGTCGCAAGACTCATCATCCTTGCAATGAAATATTTAAGGGGTGGAATTTACAATATGGCCCCTGAGGAAGTCTTTTCCTTTTCTGAGGCAAAAAAACTTGTGGGAACACAAAGCCTGCCTTTCTTTTTGACTCCTACTTTGGTTTTACAAAAATTTTGGAAAGGGGCCCTGCCTTTTCTTTCCTATCCTCCTTATTTTTTAGAGTTTTTGCGCCATTCATGTTTGCTTAGTAGTGAAAAACTAGCACATTCCTTACCCCATCATAAAATTTTTGAATATTCTTCAGAGACGAGTTTAAAAAATCTTCTTCACTCTTAATTCTTGCTTTTCATCCCCTCTGTTTTTATGATATTTTTTTGCCTTATGCCCGAGTGGCGGAATGGTAGACGCAGTGGATTCAAAATCCACCGATGGCAACATCGTGGGGTTCAAGTCCCTTCTCGGGCACCATAAATTTAAAGCTTCTTTTTCAAGAGGCTTTTTTTGCCATCTCCTTAAAATCTCGTATTTTTCTCAAAACTTGAAATGGTGAATGTAACGAAATTTCAATAGCTTTGCCGTTTAGCTGTTGGTTCGAGAGTAGCAATTTTAGAAGTTCTACACGTTCTTCCTCACTTCTTGATTTCCACAATGATTTCATGTTGTTGGCCAGTTCGAGAATTCGTACCCTTCCGGTAAGCGTGAAAATTAAAAAAATATTCACGCTTACCGAAAGGATACGATAATCGACCACTAAGGGGCACCAACTTAATAATCTATTAATGCGCTTGTTTCATTTTTGAAATACTTGCTTGGTTTTTAATGCACCTTAGCCTGCTTTCAAAAACACTTCAATAGATCTTATGGATGAATATAAATCCATCAAGCGATCAATTGTAAAAGTATCTATCTTATGATTGACTATTTTATTCACAATGGCCTTATCAACGCCTAACTTATGCGCTAGTTCTATTTGGGAAAGATTCTCTTCCTTTAAAACTTTTACGAAGGCCTGACATAATTGATATTTTAAAATATCAGATTTTGATGCAGTCTTATAATCAATTACAAGTGTAGGATCTACATTTTGAATTTCATTTAATATCTTTTCAATATTTTTTTTATTCGGGAATGTCATGTTTTACTCCTTTTTCTTTAAAAGAGGTTATTACGCCTATATAAAATTGGTTATTTTCTAAAAGCCAAACTAATCGATAAACTCTTTCATTATACAAAATTCTTGAGAGAAAATAATTAAACCCATCTTTTTTGGTTGTTGGGATGAATGATTTTCCATCAAGCAGTTCAACAAGAGACAAAATTAACTCATCTGTAATATGATCTCTATGCTTGTCAACATGTGGGTCAATTACAACCTCGGTGATTACTACTTCATTAACCGTTATGTTTTGCTTTAATGTATATTTTCTACGCTTTTCTTCCATTCATGATGATCATACCGCAAGTAGACAAATTTGTCTACTTGCATATCAACAACCGATCCCATTCAAATAGCCCCCTGTGTCAGGAAAGTTAGGCTGAGTGGCCAACTATCCTGAAAAATACCGAGTTTAATCGCTCTTTTTAAATTATTTGGAAGTAAGCAGGGAAGAATAAAAAACCCTACGAAGTTCAAAAAACTGGAGCAATACCATGTGGCCATATTTGAATTTAAGGATTATCAGGTGCGATTGGCAGGTTTTTGGAGACCAGATTATAATTTTAATTTGGTCTATGGTTTTAAGAAGAAAAAAGACAGTTGGCCTCAATCAGACCTAAATGCGATGAGAAAGAATTATGATGATTTTATTAATGAAGAAAAATCAAGAGATAAAACAAATTAAAAGGAGGGGCTTATGAGTACTTTGATGAGAATTGAAAAAAAGAATGAAACGCTCGTCCATGAAAAATATTTGCGTCTTGAGATTATTGAAAAAATTTTTGAGATTATGGAAGAAAAAAGAATTAAGCAAACTGATCTTGCTAGAAAAATGAAAATTTCAAAATCTCAAGTTTCCAGATTGCTTGCGGATGATCGAAACTTAACTCTTTCCAGTGTTGCTAAAATATTTGCAGCACTTGGGGAAGAATTGGCAATTTTGACAAAGTCCGAAGAGGTATCTCTTGCTGAGCAAAGCAAGAAAACACAATCGGTAATTCATTTAAATGTTTCATATGAAAAGATGCCTTCAGTAATGGGGACTAATCCAATAGTTCCTTCCGGTAATGGGTACTCATATGGAGCAATGATTTTTAAAAGGTGAGGATATAATGGGTGATATTAAAAAATTTGTAGGTTCAATAGCTTTGCTTGATGTTTTTTTAAAAGCTCAAAACGGAGCTTGTCATGTTCTTCCAAGAACAATTGATCCATCTAAAATTAATCTAAGTTTTGACTTTAAAGCCGGATTTGAAAAACTTGAAAAAGACAAGATCGTTTTGGTAATTGTTTCTTTAAAGGTAGTCGGTACTGACAAAGAAACTAATGAACTACGATTTGATGCCTTTTCGGAATATGTTTTAGCGTATGAATATCATAATTATGATGGAAGTGTTACAGAGAAACTGTTGAAAGATTTTTCAGGAACTACTGGTGTTTTTAATGCTTATCCGTATTTACGAGAAGCCATTCAGACGATGACGACGAAGATGGGAATTCCTCCTGTAGTCGCTCCATTATTAAAAATAGAACCACCAAAAATTAAGGTGGAGACACCTGTTGAAGAGGACAAGATTGTACAAAAGAAAAAGAGCAAAGTTAGTAAAAAGAAGTAAGTTGAGGATAATATGAGTAAAGCAGCATTTATAAGTTTTGACTATGACCACGATTCATTTTTACGAGATGCAGTTGTTGGGCAAGCTAAGAATCCAGATTCACCGTTCAATATTGTAGATAGATCAGTAAAAGAACCACTAACTGGGGACTGGAAAACAAAAGTTAGAGGTAGAATCAGCAGAGCAGATTTGGTGATTGTGATTTGTGGTGAACATACTCATACTGCCACCGGAGTCGATATTGAGCTTCAATTTGCGAAGGATCTTAATAAGCCATATTTTTTATTATGGGGCTACAAGGATAAGCAGTGTACCGCTCCCAAGTGCGCAAGTTCCTCCGACAAGATATATACTTGGACTTGGGA
>Ga0138256_10007911_pt1 | contig 11202 bp, 7 predicted proteins | sample KNB2016incub_MG_FD_105486 | JGI IMG/M metagenome (GOLD analysis project Ga0138256, IMG submission 105486) | Active sludge microbial communities from wastewater in Klosterneuburg, Austria - KNB2014incub_MG | ecosystem: Engineered > WWTP > Activated sludge > Unclassified | place: Austria...
CAAACTGGATAAAAATCGTAGCTGGATGGTATATAAAGCCGATGCAGAAAGCACCAGTTATTCACCGCTTGACCAAATCAATAAGGAAAATGTAGGCCAACTCAAACTGATTTGGAAATTCGTCCCAAACGACTCACGCAACAACCGCATCAGCAGCAGCGAATGCAATCCCATTGTAATAGATGGTATTCTTTACATGACTTCCGCCCGCCACAGAGTGTATGCTTTAAACGCCAGCACCGGGGATACTATCTGGACTTACGATCCTTTTGAAGGCGGCGAAGGTGGAGGAATAAACCGTGGTGTGACCTATTGGGAAGATGGAGAGGATAAGAGGATATTGTATACAGCAGGAGACCAGTTGTTTGCCAACGAAGCCCTAACCGGCAAACTGATCACTAGTTTTGGCAAAGACGGAAAAGTGAGCATGAACGAAGGATTGAGAGGAGATCCGTCAGCTATTTCTGTTATACCCACTTCTCCGGGTATCGTATTTCAGGATTTATTGATCCTCGGAGCTGAAGTTTCCGAATTGTATGGAGCCGAACCGGGATATATCCGCGCTTATAATATTCGTACCGGGAAACTGGAATGGACTTTTCATACTATTCCACATCCCGGAGAACCGGGTTATGAGACCTGGCCAAAGGATGCCTGGAAATATGCAGGGGGAGCTAACGATTGGGGGGGCATGAGCCTTGATCTCAAACGTGGATTAGTATTTTTAGCGCTGGGTTCACCAACCTATGATTTTTATGGTGCCGACCGGAAAGGGCAAAATTTATTCGGCAACAGTGTGGTCGCATTAGATGCACGGACCGGTGCCTATAAATGGCATTTTCAGACAGTACATCACGACTTATGGGACTATGATTTGCCAGCACCACCCAATCTCATTACTATAAAAAAAGACGGCAAAACCATCGATGCATTAGCTCAAACCACCAAGTCGGGTTTTCTTTTTGTATTTAACCGGGAGACGGGAGAACCTATTTTTCCGATTGAAGAAAGACCGGTACCCGCTTCATTGGTTCCTGGAGAAGAAGCATGGCCTACCCAGCCTTTTCCGACACTCCCCAAACCTTACTCCCGACAGTTTATGACTGAAGCTGACCTCATGAATTATTCTCCGGAATCCCATGACAGCCTGGTGAAGAGGTTTAGAAGTCTTAGATATGAAGGACTGTTTACCCCTCCGGACATCCGGGGTACACTGATGTTGCCTGGCACCCGGGGTGGTTCAAATTGGGGAGGCGGTGCAGTCGATCCTTCCAGAGGAATCATTTATATCAAGTCATCCGACTCGCCGGAGATCGACCTGCTCCAAAAAATAGAACCTGCTAAAAGTTCAGCAGGCTCACCAAATAAATACAACCAGGGTATGACCTTGTATACCAAACATTGTGCATCCTGTCATGGGCGTGACAAGAATGGAGACGAACCCAACTTTCCCTCACTGGTCGGATTATCTAACCGAATGACACAGGACGTTGCGTTGAATAAGATTACCCAGGGCTCTGGAAGGATGCCGGGATTTGCTGCCGTGCTCCAGGGTAATGAAGACGCAATCATCGCCTATTTATATGAAAAAGGGGAACGTATTTCGCGCAAGGAATCTTTTTTGCTGGAGATCCGCGAAAATCAATTATCTGCTAAAGACACAATAGCCAAAAAAGAAAAGACCGATACCTTTCCTATTTATCTCAACATCACAGCATATGGTCATTTCAATGATCATGAACGTCGTCCTGCCCTCACCCCGCCTTGGGGTGAATTAAACGCGATTGACCTCAACACCGGAGAATATCTATGGAAAATACCAGTCGGCAATCATCCTGAACTGCAGCAACCGGAAGCACCGATTACCGGTTCTGAAGGGTATGCCGGTCCAATAGTAACAGCGGGTGGATTGGTATTTCTCGGAAGCACTCACGACAAAAAATTCCGTGCATTTGACAAAGAAAACGGCAAACTTCTATGGGAAATCGATCTCCCCGGAATTGCCAATGCCACTCCAAGTACCTATTGGAGCAATGGAAAACAGTATGTGGTCACTTCGGTGGGTGGGGATAAAGAAAATCCATCGGGGTATGTGATGGCGTTTGCAATTGAGGAATGATCCGATTTACGAATGATCCGAATGACGATTTACGATTAATCTGATCTACGAATTATAAAAGACGAGAGTGCGGTCAGGCTCCCTTTAGCCCGTCCGACCGGAATACAAGGTTATAGGTCATCCGGGCGGGGGTTGGGGCGTGCGGCAGCAAAAAACGCTTTAAGAATAAATTGATTTACAATTTACGAGAGTGCGGTCGCGGCAGCAAAACGATTTAAGAATAATTTGATATTCTGATCCTATCCCCGTTATCACACATAACCCAGCTAAAGCCACACCATTTACTCTAAAGTCAAATTCAAAGCATCAAGCATATCCTTCAACAGTAAAATGCAATGTGCTTAAGGAATTTTTGGGTTTATTTATACAATATTATGTAAATCAATTACTTGTAATTAAACTTGAGGTTTATTTTTCCCTACGAGGTTAATAGCAAAAGTTAAATTTCTATATTTTGTTTAACTTTTTTCATTATAAGTTAAACAAAATGCCGGATCCTCCGTTTGATTGATCAAATAAAACAAAAATATAGATCATGAAAAATCGTATCCTGGCTTTTGCTCCGGCCATTTTATTAACGGCAGCTGCTCTCTTTTCTTCCTGTTCGAAAGATGAGGACATTTCACAGGCCAATGTCCTGGTCATTCATGCTTCGCCTAACGCTCCGGGAGTCGATCTCCTTGTGGACGATGTAAAACAAAATACATCCGCCCTTACCTATCCTCAGAACACCGGATATCTGAAAATTAATTCTGGTGCTCGCAATTTCAAAGTAAATGTCACCGGCACCACCACAACTGTAATCAATGCCAATGTGACCCTGGAACAAGACAAAAGCTACAGCGTGTTTGCCATCGATTCCGTATCGAAGATTTCAGCCATCGTGGTGGCCGATGACCTGAGCACACCCGCACCCGGAAAGGCTCATGTCCGCTTTATCCACCTTTCGCCCAATTCACCGGCCGTAGATATCGCAGTGGATGGTGGCGCAGTGGTTTTCCCAAACACCTCTTTTAAGGTGGGCACTGCCTTCACACCCCTGAATGCAGGCACTTATGATCTCGAAGTCCGGGTAGCCGGTACACAGACCGTGGCCTTGGATCTTGATCCCATCAACCTGGAAGCAGGTAAAATTTATACCGTGTTTGCCAAAGGGTTTCTGACTGCAGAGGGATCCCAGGCACTCGGAGCTGAAATCATTGTAAACAAATAATTACCCTTTTCGACCATTTAAAGCCGCTTCAGAAATGGAGCGGCTTTTTATTTATTGTCCTTATTAATCAAACTGCATATTATACAACACGGCAGATCGGCTGGATAAAAACGGCCGGTTTAATATTAAACTATCTCTTCGGATACCCCGCAATCCCCTTAGCCTCTTCGATCTGCTGAGTATGCCTATTGGTATGCCCTGCTAAAAATAAAACAAACTGATACGCATCCATTTTTCCAAAAGTCCTGACGACGATATGATTGCGCATATCAATATCGGTTGTTTTTATAAAATCTTCCAATAGTGCCCGTTTAGCTTTAAAGGAATCCATAGCCTCGTCAAAAGATTTAAATCCCGTATTCAGCGGCTCGAAAGGTGTCGCCGTTTTAAATTTACTGCTGCGGTCCATGATATTGTTTTTGATCTGAATATCCGTGGTCTTGAGGCTGGCTTTGGTGGCCGGGTCTGCCGGGGATTTCAGGGCTGCATCCAGGGAGGTGCGCAAAGCACCTTCGGAATAGGCAATATGATACAGACATTCCTGGGGTGACCATGCATCCTGTCCGGGTTTAAAATTTAGTTGGGCAGGAGAAAGTCCCTTAAGGCTGTTTTTAAGTTCTTTGGTAGTCCATTTGAGGAAGTCGAGGAGCTCTTTCCGCTCGTCTTTGGTCATCGGCTGGGCATAACTGAGACTGATCAATAAAAATGAAATGCAAATGAAGATAAATTTTTTCATGAGTTCGGAATATACCTGACGAAGATAATTTGAATTGGGTTAAAACAAAATAATTGAAAATAGAAGTAATATATTTATTACTTTTGTTCCGAACACGTTTTTATGAAATCCAGTGAACTACTCAGGATTCTTAAAAAAGACGGCTGGTATGAAGTAAGGCAAAAAGGCAGTCATTTAGTTATGAGACATCCCACTAAAACTGGTGTTATCATTTATCCATTTCATGCAAATCATGAAATTGGTAAAGGGTTAGAAAGAAAGATAAAAAAGGATGCAGGTATTTTATGAGTGAAATATGAAAATTACCATAATCATTGAGAAAACTAAAACTGGATATTCAGCTTTTGCAGAAAAATATCCTGTATATACTGTTGGAAAATCACTGGAAGAACTGAAAAACAATATTTCAGAGGCTATGATATTATATTTTGACGAAAATGGTAAATCTGGTTCCGGGATTAACCTCAAATTTGTTTTTGACCTTACTCAATTTTTTGCATTTTATCGGGTCATTAACGTCAAAGCACTTTCAGAACGGATAGGCATGAATCAAAGTCTCCTGGCTCAATATATAAAAGGAATTAAAAAACCGTCAACCCTGCAATCTAAACGGATAATTCAGGGAGTCCAGAAGTTAGGAAAGGAACTTTCTGAAGTTGAGTTTATATAGTGGTTGCAAAGCAGTGCCCCGAATTAGCTCTGGAGGAGGTTGGTGATTAGTGATTGGCTGAAGAGTCAGGAAAACTGAAATATTTGGAGGAATGCTCGCGGCTCGCTACTCATAACTCATTCACGATTTCTTCTTAATCAAATACTCATCCATCCACTCCATATTCGTCTGCATCGTTTTAAGCATCATCCTCGGTTCCTGTGGTCCATGCGGTTGTCTTGGCAAAGCCAATAATCTGACAGGCACATTTCTCCTGCGCAGGGCATTATAAAACATGACGGCATTGCTGAAAGGAACCCGTTGATCTGCCACCCCATGTTGAAGCAGCACCGGTGTTTTTACATTTTGTACAAAACGCAAGGGAGAATGAGCGTCGTATTGGCTCCAATCGTCCCAGGGATTTGCTTTAAAGTAAGAAGGAAGAAACCCCTCAATATCGTCGGTGAGATTTTGATGAGCGAGATCAACGACAGGAGCGCCGATGCTCGCCACCTGGAATCGATTGGTATGCCCTACAATCCAACTACTCATAAAACCTCCGTAACTCCAACCCATGACACCCATTTTGGTCGAATCAGCAATACCCATTTTGATTACCTGATCAACCCCTGTCATCAGGTCCTGATAATCCATACCGCCCCAATCCTGTCTGTTGGCCATTCTGAAAGAAGCGCCATAACCCGAAGATCCACGGGGGTTGGGTCGCAGTATTGCATAACCCTGTTCGGACAAAGCAGCAAGAGGATACACGCCTCCATTAGCCGCGACACAGGTTTGTTGAAAAACACCCGCGGGGCCACCATGTACATTTAATAAAAAAGGTACTTTGGTGCCTGCCACATAGTTCATGGGATAGGTCAATAAACCTTCAATCTCCTGCCCGTCGGTGGATTTCCATTTGATTACCTCGGTTTTTGGTAAGGGTTTGGAAGCCCACTCACTATTGATATTGGTAACTTTTACCGGATTAAATGCCGATACTGTACTAACATAGGCTTGTGGCAAAGAAGAAGTAGTTTGTATTAAAAAAGATAAGTGAGTACCTGTGGAATTTAAAACCGGTGCACCCAGGTGCCGGGTTGAATTGATATTCCAGGTTTTAACCGAATTGCCATCCATTCCAAGGAGATAAATACTACTCAGGGTTTTATTCGATTCACTCCAGATCACAGAGCGGCCGTCCGGGGTCCATCCTAGGGGTCCGCCACTCTCATCGGGGGTTGCTTGTAATCGCCAGGTTTTACCGTCAGCCAGTGAGTAGATCTTTGCATGATTGGGACCAGACCAATCCAGGGGATCAGTGGTACTGTGATATACCAGGTATTTGCCATCGGGGCTAAAGATGGGGCCTGATTCTCCGGCGGCAGTATGGGCAATAGGGGTTATCTTATTTGTTTCCAGATTGACTAAGGAAATATCGCTGTATACATTGTCATTGACTTCGGGTGATTTGCCGTGACTGAAGGCGATGTTTTTTCCGTCTGCACTCCAGTCAAAAGCATTGATATTATAATTTTCAGCGGTGATTTTTTTAGGCACCCTTTTTCCTGAACTATCTTTGACATGAGGGTTCAATACATACAACCGGTTTTGTTTGATTTTTTCATCCATAAAATACCAATCGTTTTTTGATTTAGTATTTTTTTCATCGTCCTCTGCGGTGGGATCCGCCATGCTCATGGCTATGGATTTACCATCCCTGCTCCATTTATAACTACCAACACCTGATTTTACATCGGTGATCTTTTCGGCCTCGCCACCTGCTACCGGTAACAGATACAGGTTGTTTTTGCCATCCCGGTTGGATACAAAACTGATCCATTGTCCATCCGGACTCCAGGCAGGTTGGCTATTGTTTTTATCTCCCCGGGTCAATTGTACCGGTTTATTTACAGCCTTTAAATCAACCAGCCAGATCTGATTGATATATTCGCTGTGATCATCTGTCATCAGGGCTTCGCGCTCCGCATACAACATTTTGGTACCATCGGGTGATACTATGGTGGCGGTTATGTTTTTTAATTTGAGGCACTGCTCGGGGGACCAGTTGTTTTGCCCGGTCAGGGATAGAGCGGCAACTGAAATCAGGAACACACAGATACTATTTTTCATGGTGGGTCTATTACTGGCCTGAAGATAGGAAGAAGGAGGGAAAGTGTGGATCTGTTTTCAGGGGAGGAAAAAAATGATTTAACCCATAATGGATGCCCTCTGGTTTAGTATCTCAGGAAGTTCTTTTTTTCCATTGGTTTGCGAATCTATTTAAACATAACCACTGGATTTTTTACATTCTGTGAAAGCACAGAACTACCTGGAAGAACTGGAAATTTATTGTACATATAATACTAAATTATGGAAGAAATATCTCAGGTTTACGCAATTACATTTATTTATATTTAAGGCCTGATGAAAAAAAATAATTTGGACACTTAAACCCGGACTTAAGATTAAGGTCTAACCAAATATCTAATTCCTATGTATTCAATAAAACCTGCGGTAATTGCCACCACCCTCGTTTTTTTAGGGTATCATCTTCTGGCTCAAACACCACCTAAGCTATATATCCAGATTGTCTCACACAATGAACCCAATGATAATTTGAATCAACCCCTGCGTTATGCCAAAGCCAAAAAAGATCTCCTCCAATTGGCTGGTATTGTAGATAATAAAAATGTAAAATGGAACCTGCAGACATCAGATGGGCTGGTGGTAGGGGCCAGGCAGGACGAAATTTCAACAGGTAGCAACATTTTTAAAGAGCTGGCCAGTTCACCTTACAGGGATAATATCGAAATTGACCCGCGCAGTAAAAACAATCCGGGTCGGAATATTGCTGATCAATGGTATCTCCTGGATTCTTTAGGTGCCAGACCGACCAAAACAGTAGGTGGATTTATTTATCATGTTTGTCAACCTAATAACAATGCACTGATCGATTGGTGGCAATACACCGATACGCTCACCGGACTTTATTACCGGAATAAAATTAAATTCGAGCTCTTGTCCGGGGCCGGAAGCCTGGCTCCTCATTGTAATGATCTCAACGATTTTGGCATATTTAAACCGGACACCATTACTAATTTTTATACGCACAATCCTGCTCGTAATCTTTGGGTAATCGGAACCGGTTGTGCACCATTGCTGGACTCTATGGCTGATGAACAAATCGTTATAGACCTGATACAATCTCAGGTCGAACTGATTCAAAAAAGAATCTGGCCCTCAGATCGGTTTTATGTCACCCGAATCATGACTGGACAAAGAGAATATGGTCCTCTGTTTTTTCAGAAAATATCCCGGCTAATTGACTCCCTCCAACAGATACCATCCTCCATGCTGAAATGGGCCACATTGACGGAGACCTTTGCTGATTTTCAGAACTGGCAGAAATCCAGCAGTCGTGAATACAGCCAATGGTTATGTAATCAAACCAGTACCCGGATAAATCAGCGATCCGTTGAGACTTCATTTAGATTATATCCTAACCCTTCTAACGATATATTTAACATCGAGTTTGATGATATGCTGGAACACAGTCTTCAAATCTACGACCTTACCGGAAGGCAAATGGCCATTAAATCAAAAATGGTTTCAAAAGATCGAATAGATCTTACCGGATCACCAGACGGTATTTATTTTATTAGGGTGGACAACAAATGGTTGGAGAAACTGATTAAGTTGAAATAATGAATCCCGATGTAGGTCGATCAAAAATAGGAGGATAGTTTAATAAAGTTGAAATACAGGAATTTATTTCTGTATGGGATTAAATTTAGTCTAACTTTTGATTGCACACGGATATATATTCGTAATGAAAGGTTCCGATATCCGTATAATCCAGAAGGTTGCCATCTTCATCTTCTTCGTAGTCAGCGTAGAATGATGAAAAATTTACATTCACAGGAAGATTGTTTTTTTTGGTATAGTAATAAAAATTGATTGAGTAAGCAGTTTCCCCGGGTGAACCATCGGGGTTCACATTGTATCCTTTAAAGTGTATTATGAAATTTTTAGGTAAAATCAAATAACCTCCTTCTACCGTCGTACCAGGATAACCCGCGGAAACAGAAGTATAGGGTTGGATTACATTTTTATCAACGGTCTGTTCTTCCACGAATACCAATGTCCATTCATTTGTATGAGTCCCTCTTAATGGTGAAGCTGTTCTATTTGATTTTTGTAAGTTTTCAAGAGACTTCAGGATCTTTTCTTTTGCTTTATTTTTGGAAATTTTATTAAAGCCCAACTGGTGATAATTTAAAGAATTTTCAACTGAACTAAGCGCTGTGGTAGCCTGTATAAAGGTCTTGATTTTTGTAACATTATCAGCCTTCCATACATATTCCGTCCTGGTTCCGTCATGGGTATAGCTTAAAACCTGTCCGCTTGGACTGATTTCTATTTCTTCGTCAATTACTACGCCGTTAACTGTAGTTATTATACCTGTCCATTTATTATTTGAATCATACTGAAAGGTACGCACGATCTCATCTCCGATTTCCATGGCGTTTTCTACTGACACCATAAAATTATCATTGTAGGTCATCGTGCGTGAATTATCCAAATATACGACACCATTTTCTTCAAGAAAATCTGTGGAGGATATTGCGCGTCCCACGGGTCGTGTACAACTATACACGAATTTATTCAGACTAGTTCCACTACTGCTAAAACTATTCGTAAGTGTATACTCCCATTGACCGGTGACCTGGCTCAGCTTATAGATTTTATGGTTATCATTACTCGATTGTACAATTTGGTCTGCCGGATTGTCTTTAGAACAAGCTGAAACCATAAGAAGAGCAGTAAAAAACAGTAAAAATTTAATTTTCATAGTATTAAATTAATGGTTTAATAATGATTTTAAATTAATTTAATTTTAAAGAATTAGAGGTTCTGAATTAAAGATAACTTATTTTAAGCACTAATAAACTAAACCCGTACAAATGTCTGTTACTGCTATGTGGAAATAGAAGAAAGGATCAATTAAATAAGGAAAGGCCGGATATAAACAAAGAAGCCCGGGGCAGACTGCACCGGGCTTTATTTGTTGGATGGAATTAAATTTAGTCTAACTTTTGATTGCACCCGGAAATATATTCATATTGAAAGCTTCCGGTATCCGTATAATCGAGAAAGTTGCCATCTTCATCTTCTTCGTAGTCAGCGTAGAAAGATGAAAAGTTTACATTCACAGGAAGATTGTTTTTTCTGGTATAGGAATCAAAGTTGACTAAGTAAGCCAATTCCCCCATTGAACCATCCGGATTTACATTATACCCTTTAAAGTTTACTATGAAATTTTTAGGTAAAGTTAAATATCCGCCATCTGTAGTGGTACCTGGATATCCTGCGGAAACAGAAGTATAGGGTTGGATCACATTTTTATCAACGATCTGTTCGTCCACGAATACCAATGTCCATTCATCCGAATGAGCGCCCCTTAATGGCGAAACAGTTCTATTTGATTTTTGTAAATTTTCAAGGGAATTAAGGATCTTTTCTTTCGCTAAAGTATTAGAGATTTTATTAAAGCCCAATTGGAGAAACCTTAATGAATTTTGAACTGAACTAAGCGCTGCAGTCACTTGAACATATGTCTTGATTTTTGTAATATTATCTGCTTTCCAAACATATTCCGTCCTCGTTCCGTCATGGGTGTAGCTTAATACCTGTCCACTTGGGCTAATTTCTATTTCATCCTCAATTACTTCGCCGTTGACAGTAGTTATTATACCTGTCCATTTATTGTTCGAATCATACTGAAAAGTACGCACGATCTCATCTCCATATTCTAGGGCGTTTTCTACGGACACCATAAAATTTTCATTGTAGGACATCGTACGGGAAATATCCCAATATACAACGCCATTTTCTATAAGATAATCAGTGGAAGCTATCGCCCTTCCCACTGGTCGTGAACAACTGTAGACAAATTTATTCAGACTAGTTCCGCTACTGCTAAATCCATCCGAGAGAGTATAATTCCATTGGCCGGTGACCTGGCTCAGTTTATAGATTTTGTGATTATCATTGCCACGCTGTTCCAATTGATCTTGTATTACCGGATCTACATTGTCTTTAGAACAGGCTGAAATGATAAAAAGAGCAATAAAGAGCGATAAAAATTGATTTTTCATATTAAATTATTTAAGGTTTAAAATTATTATTATGGTTATTAGTGTATTAATAATTAAAGTCTGAATTCAATTTAAGCTAATAAGTATTAAAACGACCCAGAATTTGTTGACTAAATTGGTGCTTGTTTATAATTCATTGGGATACTATTGTTATATGTAATGAAGGTGATTAAAGTCGGAAAAATATTACATTATTAATTTATTTTTATAAAACAAGGACCATGTTTACATCTGAAGAAAAGCAGATTGAGTCAACTAAATAAATATACCAATTTATACCCAAATTATATACCCACTCTGCGGCCGCTCGTTAACTAATTTTTA
>Ga0138256_10007913_pt1 | contig 11201 bp, 7 predicted proteins | sample KNB2016incub_MG_FD_105486 | JGI IMG/M metagenome (GOLD analysis project Ga0138256, IMG submission 105486) | Active sludge microbial communities from wastewater in Klosterneuburg, Austria - KNB2014incub_MG | ecosystem: Engineered > WWTP > Activated sludge > Unclassified | place: Austria...
AAGGCCCTTATTATAAGATTGAGGAAGTAGAAATAAAAAGATTAAAAACAAAAACTTAAAAAAAGAAAAAGAAAAGGAATAAAAGAGAGGAGTCATGTTTTTATAATACAATGACTCCATTTTTTTAGTTTAGTTTTTTATTTGCAAGTTGGTCTAATTTTTTCATTCTTAGAATCTAATTGAAACATTCCTCTAAAAATTGTAAGAAAAGCATGTTGAAAAGTTGGCGCTATAGCGTTCATAGGGATAAAAAAAGGAACTTCTGGCGCAACACTAATGAGGGCTTGAACATAAAATAAGTCATTTTTTTGATCTTTTAAAATTCTCAGTTTACCCATTTTATTATGAAGCCCTGTTTGGTTATCAAGGCCTCTTGTTGGGGGATTTCCTTCCTTATACTGATAGCTTTGATTTGTATAGGCGTGATGATCCATGACAAAATAGAGTTGTTTTAGTAGTTTTAAATTTGTATCTTTTGGAGCAGGAGAGGAGTTATCTGGGTAATAAATAGATTGCTCTAGTACGTTTTGACGAAAAAATCCCGCAAACCACATAGAATATTGAGCATAATGTCTTTTTAGAGCATTCTTTAAAGTGCTTTTTTTATCAAAAAAGACGGGATCTTTTGTCTCAGAACTGTCATAAAATCTAATATATTTTGACTTAAAATTTGTATTTGCTTCGTCCACATATCGTTTCCAAGAATTTACGTCATAGTAACGCTTAAAAAGAGCTTCTGCATAATCGTTATCAGTTATAAGGGATGGATCATTTGTCATTTTCTTTATTTCTTTTTTTGTAAAAAATGCCCTAACATGAATATCTAAAATAGATTTTTTAAGGCACTGAATATTTCGTTGATAATAACTTTTAACTTCATCATACCGTTTTTTCGTTAAGATATTGTATTTTTTATAAAATCTTTTGCACGTGAAATCTTCATAGGGAATTTTTAGATTATTTTCCGGACAAGTAGACCCTCTTGCTTGATTACCCATAAAAAGCAAAAGTGAAAAAAAAGCGGAAAAAATTAAAGGTTTTAATTTCATGTAAAAAGCTCCTTTTTTGAACTTATGGTTAGGGGCAAAAAAACCATTTTTGTGAAAGCTGAAAGTTTTTTTGCCAAAAATTGTGCTTATCTTCATCATTATCATTTGTTAATTTAAATGCCCTTTTTAGTAATCTTTCTTTTTCATCAATTTTTTGTGAGTTTATAATTTTTGAGAGAAAAGAAAAAAAATCTCTGTTTGTACTGGTTAAAGATTCTTGTTCTTTTAAAAAAGAGCAATAAAAAAGATGATTTTTATTCCACAAAGAAGAAGAAAGATCTGTTATGGTTTTTTGTACGAGAGGGGAGAATATAAAATAAGACCAAAAAGATGGCCAGCTTGGCAGATTTTTGTCTTTGATAAAATTGAGTAAGATTTTATCTTGTTGCCCATTTGTTTTTTTAAAAGGGTCTAAAATAGACGTTAAAATCTCTTTGTTTTCTTTTGAATGATGATGGTTTAATAAAATAAAAGAATGAATATTTTTGACTAAAAAGGAAAAAAAGGTTTTAAAAGAAGAAAAGAAAGGTGTGGCATTTTCTGCTTCGTATGGAAGAGATTTTGATTGATAAGTAATTATTTTTGCAAGCGAGTTCCAGAAAGAGTCTTGTTGCTTAATTTTTAAAAAAGAATTTGCTATAGGAAGTATTTTTTGAGTATTGGAGTTTAAGGTAATTTTTAGAAAAAAATCAGAAAACTTTTCTGTTATTAAGGAAAATTCTTGTTGAGAAAAAGAAAGCAAAGATTCTAATAAAAAAGGAAGTTCATTTACTAATTCAGAGTCTTCGAGCAAGGATGTTGATCGAGTGATTCTTGCGCTCCATTCTTTTTTTCCAAATGATTTAAAAAGCATAGCATCTTTATTTTTATTATCTTCTAAAGAAAGCAAATAATGAAAAGTATTATTAAATGTATTTACAGAAGGATAGGAAAAGGATTTTAAAAAACCTGTGATAAAATCTTTTAAAAGAATACTAAAGTTTATCTTCTTGAAAATATTGTAAATTATTTCATGAATAGTTTTTGTTTTGGTGTTGTTTAATTCTCTAGAAATTGTAGAAAGAAATTCTGTTATAGCAGAAGAGGAATTATTTAAATAAGTAATGTTTGAATAAAGAAAAGTATTGAAGAGAGAGTTTTTTTTGCCAAGCTGAAAAGGTGAAAAAAAAGAAATTTCATCACTAAGAATACTTAAGATAGAAGAAGATAAAATAAAATCATCCTCTAGTAAATCTCCTACTGATAACTGGTGGGGCAGAAATAAAATATCCTTTTTGGGCCTCTCTACGTTAAAGTTAGCAATTTTGAATGCCAATTGATTAGCAAGGATATCTTGAACAGGGAAACTTTCTGTACAGATTTTCTCTATGAATTCCTGTTTTTTCCTAGTACCTAAAAGATTTTTAAGTAAAGAATTATTTTTAAAAGGACAATAAAGGGAGGCCTCAACAGTTAAAAGAAAATCTTTGAATTTACTTTCTGAGTCAAATACAAGCGGGCATTCTTCTTCCATTCCTGTTTCTGATTGGCAATTTTTTTGTCCTTTTATCCCTGCTAGAACATTTAATTTAGTTGAGTTTGGTTTTGAAATAAAAAGATTGAGTGTGTGAAAAATTTTTGTCATTATTTCAGGAAGATTTTTACTTTTAAAATTATCAAAAGAAGTTTTTTTAATTTCTTGCTCAAGACTGCCCAAAATAGAATTTTCTTCTAATTTATCAAGAAGTTCAGGTAATGTATCAAAATTTTTATTAAAAAAAGAGCGATGAAGGATAAGATTTTCTGAGGAAGTAACTGAAATATTTTTTATTGCTCTGGTCGGGAAGTTTGAATAAAGAGCAGAAAAAGGAAATAAAAATTTAAACGTTTCATCTTTATTTAATAACTCTTTCTCAAAAAGAATTTCTGCGGATAAAAAGAGTATGTTAGAGTCAAAAAGTGCTCTTTTTGTAACTTCTTTGTTATTTATTAAAGATTTATAAATATTTTTTTTAGATTTTTCAAAAAAATTGCTTAAATATTCTCCTTCTTTTTTCTCAAATAGATAAGAAAAATTAGGTCTTAACATTTTTTTCCCATCCCCAAAAGAAGATGAATTGAAAATAGAAGAATTTTCAATCCAAGCTCCTAAAAGTTCTTGTTGGTTAGAAATTTTTACAAAGCTTGGAAGAGAAAGTATCTCAGAAGAGGCATTTGAAGTCCCCAAAAATGGAATAAGCGGCGTAGAAGGGTTGAAACTACTTTTTTCTATATCAAAAAGATACTTTGAATTTTTTTCATTTAGAAAAAAAACATTACTTAAGTTTAAAGGAGTTAAGTTTTCTTTTAAAGAGTGCGCTAAAAAGTGGGGATAACTTAACGAAAAATGTCCAAGAGGAGTAATGCCTGACATGAGAAAAGTAAAGGTGTGTTCTTCTGCAAGATACTCTTTAAACATCTTTGCTTTTGTATAAACTTTCAGGATGTGTTCTTTAATAAAATAAGAAATGAAGTTTGAAGACAAATGAGGTCTTGATTTTAAAAATTCTGCTATAGAATTTTTTATTTCCTTTGCAGAAGATAGAGATTCAATATGAGTGAATAATTTTTCTATTTCTTGTATCTCTTTCATTGAAAGTTTTTTGGTTGACATAGAGTGTTGGTAGAAATAAAAAGCATCTTTTTTTAAATTTAAAAGAAGATTTTTAAAAATAAGTGATAGAAATTTTTTAGAATTAGCTGAAATAGTTTCAAGGTTAGTTACAGGTTGTTTCTGCCATAAAAAAGTAAGTTTATCATTTTCATTGACTGTAGAAATTAAAAGTTCTTTCCTGTGTTCATATAAAAAAGCGTAAGCAGGCGAGACTTCTTTGTGTTGAACTTTACATACGGGATTTTTGCTAAAAAAAAGAAAAAGATCAGAAGATGTTTTAAGAGGAGAAAGGGCCATGTTTTGGCAAAAAGATAGGGCCCCTCCTGTTTTTACAAACATAATAAGTTTTTGCTTGGCCTTAGCGATCAAAGGAATTTTATTGATTCCTGTTAAAGAATTTAATATTGGAGTATTTTTGACAACATTGTTTATAGAATTACGAATTGTTTTTAAATCTTCTGGTTTTAACGAATTACTAGAAAAGAAAAAGTAAATAAAAGGCAAAAGATCTTCTATCAAATGGGAATCATAAGAGAAATTATGTAAAATATGGTTAATTTCTTTTAAGATTTTTGCTTTCTTTTCTTCTGGATAGGAAGCAAGTCTTTGCATATAGGAATTTACAACAGTAGATAATTTATCAATTCCCTCTTCTCCAATTTCTTTTAAAAACGTATTCCAGTGATCAACCCCTGTTTGTTCTTGTGCACCTTTCTTTAAAGTTGTTGAAGAATTTTCTAGAGAACAGGAAAATCTATTGTCTTGAGAAGAATAACGAAGCCAATTCTTGAGACATCGCTCCAGGGATTCTTTTGTAACAACTTGAGAGGCCTCTGGCCGCAAAAGATTTTGTAATGTTTGATACAACTCTTTGTTTTCCAAAATAGAATAAAGAAAATTTAGAAAATGATTTTTATAATCCTTATTTCTTAAAAATTCATGAAAATGTGAAAATGTTGTTTGATAGGGTACTGCCTCAAAATATAATTGTAATATTTTAAGCAAAGGAATAAGTAAGTTTTTACTGGATAATTCTCCAAGAACCCTCGTAAGGGGAAGAAAATTAAATGTAGATAAAATACTGTCTAATTCTCCAAAATAAAGAGAACTGACTTCTTGTCTAAATTGGCCCTTTAGTTGTTCTTCTTTTGCTGGCAAATAAAGCCCTCTCTCCATAAGAGTCAAAAGTGCTTTTATAACAGGGTATTCTTCATTCTTGTAAACAGAAGGATTTGGGTTATATAATAAAATGTCACTTAGCGCCTGCAGACCGTTTATCCCTAAATGATTAACTAATTCAAGTAAGAGAGGAGAATTTAAATTTTTTTCAGTATTGTTATTAAAGCAGCGAATGGCATGGTATAAAAAATGCCCTGAAAGCCATTTATCTTTAACGATATCTATATTTTTACAAGAAGCAAAATACTCTTGGTTTAGTTTTGATTGATAAACAGGATGAGCTGTTAACTGTGTTTCTTGCTTCTTATTTCCACAAGAAAAAAGAAACAAAGAACAAAAAATAAAAAAGGTATAAAAAAGAGAATTTGACGAGCGTTTCATAAAAATTAAAACTCCAATCCAAAGCTAGCAGAAAGGCCCCAGATATGCCCCCCAACTTCTAATTCTTGAATAGGTGCCTGAGAAGCTGGTGCAGTGGCCCTTAAAGTTTTAGAATTAAGCTTTATATATTGGCCTCCAAGGGAAAACCAAAACGGTGTTTTAATAAAATCACCTAAACGATCTCTTTTGAAGGTTGCCCCTAAACCTAGCAATATTTTTTCAGTATCAAGAATCATTAAAGAAGGAGGCGAAGAGGTAACGGCAGAAGTTTGATATCCAAATCCTAAATGTGGAGAAAGAAAAAATCCTGCGACTTGAGTTAAATTATTAAAAGTGTGGCCAATTCTTAAGGTATGGGTATCTTTTAAATCCAATGGAGGGCGTAAGGTTGAGGTTCTATCAAGTTTGACAAGCGTGTCTCCTGACAAGGTAATTGTCGGTGGAACATACTGTGACCACCAAGTTAAATCCCATTGGATAGAAGTTTGTTGGTTTTTTAAATAAAAAAAAGTGGCCCCTAAATTAGCTTGGGCAGGCGAGTAATAGGGAATAAAATCAGAAAGTCCTTGAAGAGGAATTATTCCCCCTTCTGTTTTTATATCAAAATTAACTGTGACAGGTTGTTTATCTGCAAAACGATAACTTCCCCCAATATTCCACGAAAAATTAGAAGAATCTTCTTCTCCAAATTTTTTGCTCGTATAGAAAAAACCAAACTGAGGAATAATCACAGGCCTTAATTCTAAATAAGCACGCGATTCCGCATTGGCCTTGGAGATTCCGGCCTGAATTTCCCCATGGGCCTTAAAGCTATAAAGAAAACTTCCTCCAAAAGAAAGATGTTCAAAAAAATTTAAGGCCAAAGAAGTTGCAATTTCTGGACGCTGAAGTTGACTATTAAATAAGAGATAGTTTGTTTCATGAGAAGTAGAGGAATAAATCTTTGCCAAGCTTCCCGTTGGAAGAGTGGCCGTGACGCCAATATTGATAAATTTGGCCAAAGAAAAACTCCCTCCAAGATGTAACCAACTAGGGGCCTTTTGCTCTGAAGGATCTTTAAAAACAGTCGTAATTCCTGAGTTTGAAATTGGAGGGTTAGAATTTAAGGCCTTTTTAATTGAATGGGGATAATATCGAAGGCCAAATTCAAGTATTCCGGATTGCTCATAATTTGCCGCAGCGGGGTTTGTTAAAGCATTGTACGCCGTTGCAGAACTTGCTCCATTTGCCCCTAGAAGAGAAAAACTTTGGCCTCCAAGTCCTAAATTAGAAAATTGCCCCCAAGAAGAAGAAAAAGGGGCCAACCCCAAAAGGGTACTTAGCAAAATTGTTAAAAATAAAAAAACGCGTTGCATTGTAAAGATTCCTTCTTTAATTGTGTAAACCTCAAAAGAAGTAAGAAAAGCATATTTTTACAAGAAAGAGCAAGGGAGATGACTTAAACCCTGTAAAAATGGGAAAATTCGTTACAATAGATTTAAGTAAAAAATATAAAATAATTTTACAAATCATGGAGAGAAAGATGATTGCTAAAACAATAAATTTTGCAGTGTATATGGGGATTGTCTTAATTATGCTCTTAACGGTATACCTATGGCCTTCTTATAAAAAAATAGAGCAGGTGTTTAAAAACGAAAATCCTGTAAGAAAATTTAAGAATTTTGTGGGGATTGTACCCCTTGTAAGAGGGGAAAAATCTTATTGGGGGTGGCGTCATCGCAAAGGCCAAGAGGTTTTATCTCGAATTACGCAAAGCGAAAAATTTCTTCTTCTCTTAACGGATTCTCGTTATCCCCCTCGTTCTTGGGATTTTTTTTCAGGTTTTTTTCCTTTTATTCTACAAAATTCCTCCTTTGAACAAAAACTTCTAAGTGACTATCATCTTTTTTTACGAAATTTCTATAGAATTCCCCTTCAGGCCAAATGTGAAAAAATAAAATTTGAAACATTTTTAGTGAGATGTTTATGGGAAGGGCCAAAAATTTCTCAGATGTTTATAAGTTTTTGGGAGTCAGGAAAAGAAAATCCTCCTCTTCTACATTTCCAACTTCGGGAATAGAACGCCAGAAAGAGGGGCAATGGGATGCCCTGCTCGCGGGAGTTCTAGGGCCTTTTCCCAAGCTAAAGTCTTTGCTTTTTCGCTTTCTATTCCAAATAAAGATAAGATTTCTTCAGATTTAGAAGGTAAAAAAGGACGCAAGAGGTGGCCTAAAAAATAAATAGACTGTAAGGAAAGGGCCACTGTGATATAGGTAGTTTCTGTTTCGTTATTTTTACGAGAGTTCCAAGGGGCCTTATCATTAAAATATTTATTACATTGACGAGCAAAATGAAAAATGGCCTCTAAGGCCTCTTTTGTAGACCAATTTTTAAAACTGTGTTCAACTCTTTCAAAACAGGTATGTAAATGTTCAAGGTGTTCTTTATCAAGAGGTTGTAAAAAACTTTCCTTAAAATCTGGTATTTTTTCTCCTAAAAATTTATGTAAAAAGGCCACCGTCCTACTGATAAAATTTCCTAAAGTATCCGCTAAATCTGCATTACAAGAGTGAAAATATTCTTCTTTATCAAAGCTTGTGCGTTCTTTTTCTGGAGAAATTTTCGTTAAGTAGTATCTTAGACAATCAGGAGAGTGCCCCCATTCTAAAAAATCATAAATCCAGATAGCATTTTTTTTAGATTTTGAAATTTTTTCTTCAAGAGCACCTTGCTTGAGATTCATAAATTTATTTACTAAAACCCCAGCAGGAAGATTGTATTCTCCTTGAATTTTAAGCATGGCCACCCAAATAAGGCAGTGAAAAATAGTGTTATCTTCTCCTACAAAATGATAGATTTTCCCCTCTCCTTTTTTGCACCACTTTTCAAATTTTTCAGAATCACCTAAGGCCTCTTTAAAAAATTCTTGAGTGTTAGAGAGATAGCCAATGGGAGCATCAAACCAAACATATAAAACTTTTCCTTTGGCCTCTGGATCTGCTAGGGGAACAGATAAACCCCAGTCGAGATCTCTTGTCATAGAGCGTTTGACAAGTCCTTGCTTTAAAAGTCCCTTTACATAGTGTTTTGTCACTTCTTTTACTTCGGCTTGTGTAAGCCATTCCTCTATTTCTTTTTCTAATTTGGTTAAATCTAGGTACCAATGGGACGTTTGTTTTTTTAAAACAGGGTTTCCAAAAAGGACATTTTTAGGATTTTTTAAAGAATGGACATCTAATAATTTTCCACACTGATCGCACTGATCGCCATTTTGATCTAAGGCCCCACAATAACTACAGTCGCCTTTGACGTATCTATCTGGCAAAAAAAGTTGTTGTGTTTCATCATAAAATTGCTCACTTGTTTCTTTTGTAAGCAATCCTTTCTCATGAATTTTAAGAAAAAACTGATGAGAAAGGTTTTCATGTCTTTTATTGCTACTTGTATGGCCAAAAATATCAAAGTCGATGGAGAGGGCCGCAAAGGCCTTTTTTTGTCTGTCGTGATAATATTTTACAATTTCTTGAGGAGACTTTTTGAGTTCAAGTCCTGAAAGGACGATAGCAGCACCATGATCATCAGTCCCGCAAATATAATAAGACTCTTGTCCTTTTAATTTAAAATAACGATTAAAAATATCTGCAGGGAGGTAGCAACCTGCAATATGCCCTACATGGATATCGCCATTAGCATAAGGAAGTCCTGCCGTAAGTAGAATTTTTTCTTTCATGAAAAGAATATTGTCTTCTTTCAAGTCTACTGGCAAGTTAGGCAAGGAAACATTGGCCATGAAAAAAATCAACAAAATTCTTGATTCTGAAATTTCTGTTATTTCCTTTACGAATGAGGCAAAGGGGCTTTTATTTGAATATCTTGTGGCCTTTTATTTTTCTCTTTCTCAAGCTGATTCTAAAAATTTTTTGACAGTAGAGTCCTTGCCCCAAGTTCTTAAAAAACGGTTAGAGGATTATGAATCTTTTTTAAGACAATATAATTTAGAGTTACTTAAAAAATTGGATAATTATGCCCGCCAAATGGCCGAATATTTAAGGGAATATTTGGAAAAAAGAGGATATTTAGGAAGGAAAGATGATTTTCAAATTTGCCTTGAAAAAGAAAAGAAAAGTTGGAGAGAGGCCGATTTTTTTATTTATTCTTATGGGCCTTTAGATGGGACTTTAAAAAAAATAAAACAAGAAATACCGATTGGGCTAAAGCTTACTCAGCAAGGGGCCTGGGTGAATACTAAAAGTGGAGGAATGCAATCGTTTTTTACAACCTACTTCTCAAACTTCTCAGATTCCACAGAGATCCAGAAAAAAATAAACCAAGAAAGTGCTCTCCATCATAAGGTAATGCAAGAAAAATTATTAGAATTTCATAGAGGAGAAAGTCCAACAGAGGAAACAACAGGGTGGGAGTGGGAGAAGGATTTTTATTCCGAAGAAAAAATAAAAAAAGAAATAAAAGAAGAAACACAAATCTCTCAATTGCCTGGGCAACTCCCAAAGGAATTAAAAAAAATAGTTCTTTCTTATTATGAATTTTTAACCTTTCTTCTTTCATCTCATTTGCAGGAGCTGTATAAACAATCTCCTGCAAAATTTCTTGAAAATTTATTGCCCCTAATGGGTTTTTCAAGACCTGATCTTTGGAGAGTGATGGCGTTAGTCAGTAGATCTCAACAAGAATTATCTTTTAATATTTCTCATGGAAAAGATATTTTATTAAAAGAAAATAATCTTCTCTTTATACCCAAAAAACATTCTTTAGAAATTCAGTTAGAAGAAAATTGTCTTTTACAAATTAGGCCTAAGCCCATGAGGAGTTATTTAACTCCTTCTTTTAAAATTAACTGTTCCTTGAAAATTTCTTAAAGTGTCCGAAAACGATTTTGAGTGAGGAAAAAAATAAAATGAAAGAGAAACAGAGTATTTTTAAATTCTTGTGTTGTTTAAGTATATTTGCAATGACTCTATCCGTTTCTGTAGAGGCAAGGAAAAAAGAACAGGTAAAAGATTTTGTTATTGGAAATAACTTTTATCAACAATTAAATAAAGCTAACAAAGGGGAGCGTTTTGTTCTTTATTTTGATGATGGGGATAATTGGGTGATCACATCTCCAGAGCTTCGTGTAAAATCTATGGAAATAGAACCTAAGTGTAATTGTCAGTTTTTTGATCTTTCTTTTTTCTATAATGGAGGAAAAAAATATTCAGTGACATTTAATTTTGGCGAAAAAGAAGTTCGGTTTATTCCAAGCAAAGAAGAGATAAAATTAGATCAAGAAAAAATAAGAATGTCTTCAGGGTATGGTTATACCTATATTGGAGACGCTAATCTTCTCAAGATAGAAAAAATAAATTCTAGCTCGAGCAAAAAATTAAAAAGCAAGGAAGTCACTTGTCGATACTTGGAGCGTCCAACTCTTACGAATGTTTATGAGGCAAATAATAAGGTAACCAGTCTTTGTCATGGGCCTGTGACGAAAGAATGCTTTGGAGAAGAAAATAAGAAAGAAATCCTTGTTTTTGCTTCATGCTTGGTAAAAGAAGGTAAGGATGGCCGCGAAAAAGTCTGTCCTTCGGCCTTAGAATGTTCTAACGATAAGCGAGTTCAAATGAATTATAAACAAGGAAAAGTCGAATAAAACTCAACAACTAAAAATTAAAATTCATAGGGATTTTGATAAGGATTAAAGACAAATTTATAAACGGCATGAGACCCTTCTGCTAGCATAGAAAATGTCCCAATATCGTTAACGGCCTTAATCCAGCGAGGAATACAACCATCCAGTGTTTCTAGGGTAAGAAATAACGTTAAAAGAATTCCTCTTGTGCTGAGTTTATTTAGAATAGGGGCACCGGCCATTTTTGCAAAAAGAAGTCCTTTGGCTTGAGAATTTAGGAGTTGCGAGACTACTCCTGCCTGCTCTTGGAGGGCCTTAAAGGCCTTTTTCTTTTGGCCAGAACTCATCTTAG
>Ga0138256_10007915_pt1 | contig 11199 bp, 10 predicted proteins | sample KNB2016incub_MG_FD_105486 | JGI IMG/M metagenome (GOLD analysis project Ga0138256, IMG submission 105486) | Active sludge microbial communities from wastewater in Klosterneuburg, Austria - KNB2014incub_MG | ecosystem: Engineered > WWTP > Activated sludge > Unclassified | place: Austria...
ATTTTCGGCCCCTTATCACCGATCCATGAAGAGCGCGCTCCTGCTTGTTGTCATACTCGCTTCCATAACGGCATGCGAAACACCCGCTCCGAAGAACACGGTTCCAGTTGGCGATCCCCGGGATAACTGGCAACGGCCCCAGGAAGTCTTCAGCAACATGGGAGGTATCCAAGGAAAGATCGTGGCCGACCTGTTCGCCGGGGACGGATATATCGCCTTCAACATGCTGCAGGCCGGCGCGGCCAAGGTGATCGCCATCGACACCGACCCGGCCAACGTGGCCCATATGCAGAGCAAGAAGGAGGAGCTCAATATCGGCGATGACCGATTGGAGATCCGTCAAACGACCCCGGGGGAAACGGGTCTTGGACCGGAGGAAGTAGACCTGACGTTCATCTTCAACAAGTACACATCCATTCAGGATCGCGCTTCCTATATGGCCAAGGTGAGGGCAAGTACCAAGTCCCCACGAACCGTCTATATCATCGACTTCCTTGTCGCGGAAACACCAGTGGGGCCGCCTATCGAGCAGCGCATGAACGATGCCCAGATGATGGACGAACTCGGTGAATTCGAATATTCGGACATGGGCGCCCGTAGCAATATCCTTCCCTATCAGTACATCCTATTTGCGCAGGACTACGTCGATGGCGCCGAGACTGAGGTGGGGCCTTTGCAGCCCCAGTAGATCATTGCGCAGGCCCTTTGTAGGTGTAGAACATGTTCGCCCAGGATATTTTGCTTAGGGCGTAGAACCAAGGCGCCAATGTGATCAGTAGAACTGCTATGGTGGTGAATGTCACCCATAACGGCAGGTCCGGCCAGAGTGCCGAAAACGACACCCAAACGGCCACGAAAACCGCTACCGAAAGGCCGTAGGAAATGTACATGCCGCCGTAGTAGAACCCCGGCTCCTTGCTGAACGCCCTTTTGCAGCTCGGGCAGGCGCTCAGCACGTTCCCAGCGCGTTGGAGGTGATATGGATTCCGATCCACGAAGAACTCCCCTTCATGGCAGTGAGGGCACTTGAACTTAAGAATGCTATACAGTTTCGTGCCTTTAGCGAGCATGCGGTGGTAGGTGCAATATGACCCCAAAGAGAAGCAGCCTTAGGCCATTCGTGGATGCTCGATCGAAAAAAGAAAAGGGAGAACCGAAGTCCTCCCCTTTCCCATGAGATGAAGTCGCTCTATTCCCAGAAGTTCACTTTGAATTCCACCCGACGGTTGGTGGCACGGCCAGCTGCGGTTTTGTTGTCCGCCACCGGTACCGTTTCACCGTGACCTTCCGAGCGCAACCGCCTTGCGTCAACTCCCTTGCTCGTGAGGTATGCGCGCACAGCTGCTGCACGGTCATCGCTCAACTTCAGGTTCTTGGCATCGTCCCCTTGGTCATCCGTGTGGCCATGGATCTCAAGATCATAGTTCGGGTTGTTATTCATCACAGTAACAACATCGTCGAGGATGCCGAAGCTGACCGGTTTGATCGTGCTCTTTCCGGTATCGAACTTCACACCGGTCAGCGCCTTAGCGAACAACTTCTTGGTCGCCTCGGTGATCTCTGGGCAGCCTTTCATGCTGGCGACGCCCTTTTCGTTCGGGCATTGGTCCAGATTGTCGGTGATACCATCACCATCGGTATCCGGGCAACCTTGCTTGTCAGCGGGGCCCGCTTTATCCGGGCATGCATCCATGGCATCAGATACGCCATCACCATCCTTGTCCGGGCAGCCCTGGAGTGTTGCCAACCCAGGAGCGTTCATGCACTTGTCCAATTTGTCGATCACTCCGTCGCCATCGGTGTCGGGTTCGGGATGCAGCACCAAACTCACGCCATCAACGAAGTAGTACGCGCGTTGGCTGTCACCACCTTCGATAACCGTGGCTTTGTCCATGCCCGCGGCCGGAAAGGCGCCGATCACGATGAATCGTTCTCCACCATCGGCTTTGAAGGTCCCTTTGATCTCGGTCCAGTTTTGTTTGTCCTTGACCACCTCCTTGCTCCAGATCTGGGGCTTCACCGTTAGGAAATGGCGGTGGTTGTTCTCCAGCAGTACCGGCGAGGCGTATGCCCCAACACCGCTCACTGCGCGATCGCTTTGCTCACCAAGGCTGATGCGGATACTGATGTCGTACTCCTTGCCCGCTTCCAACGGCCCTGACAATTCGATCTGCATGTATTCGCTGTAGTCTTGATAAGATGCGACCCACCGCTCGTGGTCTTGTGTGCCAAGGAACGTCCGTTTCCAATTGTGCTTGCGCTCGTCCTTATAGGCAACGAAGCCTGCATAATGCTCGCCATCATGTGGCGCCGCGCTTCCCAGTTCGTTTTCGGGGATCGCAACGCTCTTGTCGTCGCAGTCCTTTTGGAAGAGATCACAGCTTCCCGCGTTCGCGTTGGTCCATCCGGTTGCGTGGTCCAACTGGTCCCATGTTGAAACCGGGGAGGCCACTTCCTCGAAACCAGGGTTCTTGACCAAGTTCTGTCCGTACGCGCGGTCAGTGGTCGAACACGTCAGCAGAAGTAAGAATGAAAATGTCGGAATAGGTTGTTTCATAGCGGGTAAGGTTTGTTGCAACAAGCTGTGGACGACGTCCAAAACCGGAAGTCACAAATCGACCCGTCTATTACTTGGCCTCCGTCACCTCCTTCACGCTGATCCCATCGATGTAGTAGTAGGCGTACTTATTGTCCAGACCTTCAATGATCTTGGTCTGGTCCATTCCCGCGTGGGGGTAAACGCCAATGCAGAGCCAGCTTTCCCCACCGTCGGCAACAAACGTCCCCTTCACCTCCACCCAGTTCTCCTTGTCCTTCGTGATCGTCTCAGTATAAACGACGGGCTTCTCGGCCAAGTAGTGGCGATGGTGGTATTCCATCTTCTGAGGACCGAAGTAGGCGCCGATGCCGCTCACTGCCCGATCGCTGTTCTTCGAAAGCCGGATGTTGAAGACCACCTCGTAGGTGCGGTTCTCGAACAGCGCTTGTTTCAGCTCGCACTGTATGTACTCCGCATACAGATTCCAACCGGGCTTGAAGAGTTCTTCCGGGTCGGAACTGCCCCAGTCGAAACGTGCATCATCCTTCCAGGCATGGAACCCGGCGAAGTGCTCTCCTTCCTTCGGGTCGCAGGATCCGTATTCATTGTCCGGTATGCCAACGGAATTAGCAGGAGCACTTTTGCTGAACAATTCGCTCATGCCGAGGGTGGCATTCCCCCAGCCTTCGGCCAAGCGGATCTGGTCCCAGGTCTTGGCTTCCTTGCTGATGGTCTCGAACCCACCGTTCGGCACCAGTTCAATATCGGGGACGGAGTGACCGAAAGGAAGAGCGCCGATCACCAGCGCAGGAATGACAACTGATCGCTTCATAGGGGATGGATCTTCGAACTGCAAGTTTACCGAACGGAGTTCCGCTCAAGGCTTCAATTTCGTGCCAAAGGCTTTTCTGAACTTATCGATCTTCGGCCGTATCACCATCTGACAATACCCTTGGTCAGGGTTCATGGCGAAGTAATTCCGGTGATAGTCCTCAGCCGGATAGAAGTGATCCAGCGGCACGATCTCGGTAACGATGGGCCCATGGAATGCACCACTCTTGTCGAGCACGTCCCGCCAATGCTCGGCCCGTTCGCGCTGAACGTTGTCGATGAAGTACACCCCTGATCGGTATTGGTCCCCGATATCGTTGCCTTGTCTGTTCAACGTGGTCGGATCGTGTGTTTGCCAGAACACCTCGAGCAGTTCGTCGAAGGTGATCACGGCGGGATCGAAGACGATCCGTGCTACTTCGTTGTGCCCTGTTTTGCCGGTACAAACCTCTTTGTAGGAGGGGTTCTTCGTGGAGCCGTTGCAGAAGCCGGGGGTTACCGAGACCACGCCCTTCAACTCCGCGAAGACCGCCTCCACGCACCAAAAACAGCCAGCGCCCAGGACGGCCGTCTCCGTTCCACCAAAATTGCTGCTCATTTCCGGACCACTGTTTTCGTTATGCCCAACGAATCGGCAATGAAGGCCAGCGCCTTGGCATTGGCTTCGCGGGTTGCTTTTGCATCATGGTGAGGATTGCTCGGGTTCGCGAATGCGTGATCGGCTTTGTATGACTCCACGGTAAACGTCTTTCCGGCTTTCTGCATGGCGGTAGTGAAACGGTCTACAACGTCCGGGTTGATCCACTCATCTTCAGTGGCGAAGATGCCGAGCACCGGAGCATGCAAACCAGCAAGCTTCTTCGCATCCAGCTCGGGCATGCCATAATAGATGACGCAGCCGACGCCCTGCTCACCCAGGGACAACGAGGCCTGAAGCGAAAGTGCACCACCCATGCACCAGCCCAATGTGACCACGCGCGCTTTTGCTCCGGCATAAGTTGCGGCGCCTGATATGATCGCGTCCGATCGTTCCTTGTCCAATGCGCCCATAAGGGCAGCGGCACCGTTGCGGTCCGAACTCGTCTTGCCGTTGTACATGTCCAAGCAGAGCACGTTAGTACTGTCGAGCAACCCAGCCAGTCGCGCGCCTTCCGCGCGTATATGGTCGTTGAGCCCCCACCACTCGTGGAAGACGAACAGCCAGCGGTTACTTGAGTCCTTGCTTGCCACCAACCAAGCCTTTGCCTGTGAGCCATTGCCAAGCGGAAATTGGACCCACTCCCCAGCTATCGGGTCTCCGGCATAGGGCATTGGCTCCATGTGCTGTTTACCGAAGGACTCGTTGGTGGCAAGTTCAGCAAATTGCGCGGCGTTCGTCGATGCACAACACGATTGCCCAATTGACCATGAATGGATCATGCCGACCAGGAGGAAAAAAACAGCGGATCTCATAGCACACGTGGATCGAGACGAAGGTAGCCGCAACCTTTTGCCACCGCAGCGGACAGCTTTCTGGCGATGCGTTCCACAACACCCGTAACCAGTGCGTTACCCATAAAGAAGGCCCGGCGGTTCGGGCTGGCACCTTCGGTATGACCTGGAGGGAACATATTGATCAGCTCAAGCTCTTCCGGCACCAAGCGACGGTATCTCCCTTCCGGTGTCACTACAACGTGCTTGAACCGACTGGCGCCTGAGCCCCCCTCACCCGTTACGATCGTTCGGGCGGGCCGATCCAGGTGGTCAGGAAAAGCCATGGATCCTTCCGAATAGGAGTATTTGAAACCGGTGCTACGGGAGATGCGCTCTTCGCGCTTGGCATTTTTCAATGCCCGCCACTTGGGAACTTCCGCACGCGGGATGAAGAACTCCGCGGGTATTTCCGCGCTGGGCTTCAACAGTTCGCCCAGTGTCACCCTTGTTCCTGCGTAGCGCGGGTCGACACGTGCGGTTAGCACTTTGCCGTTCACCATGGCCCCACATTCCTTAAAAGGGCTCTTGCCGCCTACCGCATTGAACGCTGCACTTATGCGATCGATGCGGTCGTTCAATTCGAAACGGCTCTCGTCCCGGGTGCTTGCGCTCACCGGAAAGGCCTCTTGAAGTATTCCGTCATGAAGCCCCGCTTCACTGGTCAGCATTCCTTGGAGCCTGTCGAACAGGGGTGATGTGGCGTGGCACCCCAGAATGAAAACGCGCTTGCGCCGTTGGGGCATGCCATAATCAGCGGCGTTCACCACCCGCCATTCCACGGCGTACCCAAGGTCGCTGAGGCTGCGGAGCAGGATGGCCATATCGCGCCCGCGTTGCTTGGCAGGTGAGCCGAGCAGTCGGTCCACATTCTCCAACAACAAATACTTCGGTCGGTGGGCCTTCTCCCGCAATATCCTATGGATCTGCCACCATAGAACACCCTTCTTCCCTTGTATGCCCTTGGAAGCCTTCAGTGTGCTCGCCACGGAATAATCCTGGCAAGGGAACCCACCGACCAGCAGGTCGTGATCGGGGATGTGCGCCGTGCTGACCGTACCAATGTCCTGGTTACTATGCCCCTCACTGCCGAAACGGGCCTCATAAATTCTCGAGGCATCCTGTGCGTTCGTGCTCGGCTCCCACTGATTGCTCCAGACCACTTTATAAGCCGGGCCATTGCGTCGTTTGTTGGCCGCTTGAAGTCCGATCCTGAAGCCACCGACCCCCGCGAACAGTTCCGCCACGCGCATTTCCTTCAGTCCAGCGGAGGAGGTCTTCCCTTTTCTTGGCATGTGCGGGCAAAGTTGTCCGCTGCGTTTACCGGCAGACCGACCCTATCGGTCGCTTCGTCAACACCAATGCGTTGAAGGACATGGCCAAACGAAAGAAGGAGGTCCGAGACCTCCTTCTTTGAGCGGGAAACGGGATTCGGACCCGCGACCCTCAGCTTGGGAAGCTGATGCTCTACCAACTGAGCTACTCCCGCTTGTCTCGCTTTTCAAACGACGGTGGCGAATGTAACAGCCCCGATCGCTCATTCTCAAGGCTCAATAGCTGTATCACGTAACCTACTTTTGACCACCGCTTAACACCCGTCCCGACTTGTCGGGATTCCTTTGCCGCATGAGATGGAAGAACCGCTGAGCATGACAAATGCAAAGGTGTTGTTGGTTGATGACGAGGTGGATATCCTCGAGCTTCTCAAGTACAATCTGGAGCGGGAGGGTATCCAAGTGATCACCGCCCAGAACGGAAAAGAAGGGTTGAAGAAAGCCAAGGAATTCAAGCCACAGTTGATCGTGCTTGACATCATGATGCCCGGCATGGACGGCGTTGATGTTTGCATGCAATTGCGTGAAATGCCTGAGTTCAAAGACGCGCTGATCGTTTTCCTTACGGCTCGCGGTGAGGACTATTCCCAGATCGCGGGTTTCGAGGCCGGTGCCGATGACTACATCACCAAGCCCGTTCGTCCTAAGGTCTTCGTGAGCAAGGTGAAAGCGTTGCTGAAGCGGAAGGTGGCCGGGCACAGTGACGACATGGTGCTGGAGGCGAACGGCATCCGTGTGGACATGGAGAAAGTGCTGGTCTACATAGGCGATCGCGAAGTGCAACTGCCCAAGAAAGAGTTCGAGTTGCTGACCCTGCTCTTGTCCAAACCCGGCAAGGTTTTCAAGCGTGACGAGATTTACGGCCAAGTTTGGGGCAATGATCTCTTTGTAGGCGACCGCACCATTGATGTACATATCAGGAAGCTACGCGAGAAGATCGGCGAGCAGAACATCAAGACCGTGAAGGGCGTAGGGTATAAGTTCGACGCATAGGAAGGGGTACCGAGCGATCATCCGGATCGGTTTTCACGCGACACTTTTCCAAGCCACCTTTTTTGGGGAAGCCCTGACGGGCGTGATTTTTTGCTGCCATTCGGTGCGCCTGAATGGACAGCACGTAGCACATTGCCGCTAACGCTTGGTTGCCGTAAAGACAAAGCCCTCACGACTTTTCGCAAGGGCTTGTGGTCTTGTCGGGGTGAGAGGACTCGAACCTCCGACTTCTACGTCCCGAACGTAGCACTCTACCGGGCTGAGCTACACCCCGAATGACAAGGCTCCAAATATAGACGCCTCCATCAGCGCTCACATGCGGCAGCCGACCAACACAAGTCGTGGGGAGCATCACTATGCCGTCAGAAGCCGCGATACATGTGCGATCTTCAGCCGCAGACCAACACTTCGGCCACATGCGTATCGCCATACTTATCGTTCTCTTCTTCATCTCCTTTCAATGCCGATGCTTTGCCCAAGCCGGTTCTCTCGACACCGGTTTCAGCGGCGATGGCCTTCTGGTTTGGGACCTTTCCGCTTTCGAGGATCGGATACAAGCGGTCGTGGTGCAGCCCGATGGTAAGATCCTTGGGGCGGGTTGGATCACCGACGGTACCACGGCCACGATCACGCTGCAACGGCTATTGCCCGATGGTTCTCCGGATCCCTCGTTCGGCTCAGGCGGAGTGGTGTACACGAGCGCAGTCGATGGTGTTCACTATGCGTATTCGGTTGGTGTGCAAAGCACCGGGCATGTGGTGGTTGCCGGTTTGTCCTACGACCTCTCTTTCGATGCAAACGTGGTTCTTGTCCGGTATATGCCCAATGGTTCGCCGGACGGTTCATTCGGTACGGGTGGCCTGCTGCTGACCGACTTGGGCGGCGGGCCGGGGTTTCAGGCTGCGTATGCCATGCGGATCATGAATGATGACCGCATCGTCATCACCGGCCAAGACGACGAGAACGGGATGACGTGCGCGCGTTTCAGTCCCGCTGGCGTTCCGGATGCTACGTACGGTTCCAATGGTGTTGCCATTACCGGAGTGATCGCCAGCACAGGGCTTTGCATGGATCTTCTACCCGACGGTTCGGTTGTCGCCGGAGGGTATGCCCTTCCGGTAGGCTACCCCGATTGGATGCTCGCCCGTTTCGACCCCAATGGCACTTTGGATCCCGGTTTCGGTATCGGAGGAATCGCCACGTTCGACATTGGCAGTGATAACGAGAGCATGAAGGGCGTTAGCGTTCTCTCGGATGGCAGGATCGCTGCTTGTGGTTATCGTGGGTTCAATGGTCAGGACGATGAACCTGCAGTCGCTCTCTTCAACAGCGACGGGAGCCCTGATCTCAACTTTGGGGTCAACGGCGTGCTTGTCTTTCCGTTCACCGCTCCGCAATGGGGGCAGGCTACTGCGATAATCGCTGGACCGGACGATAAGCTTTTGCTGGCGGGCTTCCGGGTGCAGCCGGGTGGTGTGGCGAACAATGACTTCTTCCTCTGCCGGTTGCTCGACGATGGTATGTTCGATGGGACTTTTGCCGGAGGCGCGCAGGTGTTCACCGATGTAAGCGGGTCCTTCGATCGCGCCCATGCCATGGCTTTAACACCGGTAGGGTCGGTCGTACTTGCCGGCCAAGGACAGGTTACGGAGAGTTCTACGGCGTACGCGGTTTACCACAACGATCTCAGCTTGGCTGTTCCGACGACCGGTTCCAGCAGTATCGCGCTATCGCTCCATCCAGTGCCTGCAAGCGATCATGTTGTGCTTGCTTTCGGCGCCAATGCCACCGGACCGATCACCGTTGAACTGCGAAGTACGGATGGCCGATCGGTATCTACCACCGTGATAATGCTGGAAGCCGGTGGACGAGCACCCCGATTGGAGCTTCCATCGGACCTTCCCGTGGGCTCATACGTGATTTCTGCCAACGGCGAGTTCGGAAGGATCAATGCTCCATTGATCATCAGCGCGACCGCCAGGTAGTCATGCACCCAGCGGCACTCCACTTTTCCCGACTCTGGTTGTTGCATAAGGACACTCTGTTGATCTTGGTGTCATTGCTTGTCGCTCAATGTGCTACCGCCCAACAAGCCCGTATGAACGAGGCCGCTGCGAAGGAAGCCGTCCATCGTGTGGTCCGGCACAGCGGCCTGTTGCCGAATTTCACCGTACTGGAAGATGACCAAGTGCCCACAGCGGTCGCGTACATCAAGGGACGCGAGCGCGTGATCGCATACAACCCGACCTTCATTTCAGGTATTCTGGACAGCAGCGGCACCGACTGGGCGGCAGTAAGCATCCTTGCGCATGAGATCGCCCACCACTTGCTCGGGCACACGTTGGCCCCTGAAGCGCTTCACCCCGGCGACGAACTGGCTTGTGACCGTTACTCCGGTTTCATTCTGCAGCGCATGGGGGCCACAATGGAGGAAAGTATCGCAGCCATTGCCGTTGCGGGCAATGTGCACGGCACCCGCGACCACCCACCGAAGCACGCGCGCAGCGCTGCTATCTCGCATGGTTGGCTGGAAGCTGAACGTATCGCCGCAAAGGCTTTTGACCCGCCGTTCATCGTTGAACGGTCATTCGTTTTCGTCGTGCGGTTCGCCGGTGATGAAAACACCTACTACGTGAATGCCGAGAACCAACTGGTGTGGTTCAACGATCACGCCGAACCGATCGGTTTTGGCACCTGCACGAAGCTGGAGAGCAAGGAGTTCGCCTATGAATTGACGTGGGATGGATACTCGTTCATGGTGGACCGCAACAACATCATCTGGCGACGGACCACCCACGGCATGCTCATGCAGGTGGGGCAGATCGAAGCATTCATCAAGCAATAACCTGAGCGCCTCATCATGCCGTGTACCAACGCACATTTGTTCATCGCAGGCTCCGGCGTATCGGTTAGTTAGCATCCAGAGTACCATTGAGTGCTTTGAAGGCACTTCCTTTGAGCCTCACCAATATCCAATGAACCTCTTCAGGAACTTCAAGTCGGTTACCAAGACATGCTACGGTCGCGGAAGCTTCGGCAAGCTCGGCGAGATCATTGAGCCGCAGCGCACAGCGAACGACGGCTTCTTCGTTTTCGTGGTGGACGACTACTTCGAGGATAAGCCCGACTTCGTGAAGCGTATTCCCGAGTTGAAGGGCGACGAGATCCACTTCATCAGTGTGCTGAAGGAGCCGACGACGGAACTGATCGACAAACTTCGAGATGACATCCTGAAGCGCCGCGGGCTCCCTGCGGGGATCGTGGGTGTTGGTGGTGGCAGCGTGATGGACATTGCGAAAGCCAGCGCGTTGATGTTCACCAATGAGGGCAGCAGCGTCCAATACCAAGGTCTCAACCTGATCAAGAAGCCGGGCATCTACCATTGCGGTGTGCCGACCATCAGCGGCACCGGTGCTGAGGTGAGCATGACAGCCGTGCTGACCGGTCCGGTGAAAAAGCTCGGGTTGAAATGCGACTGGACCGTCTTCGACCAGATCGTATTGGACCCGGATCTGATCGCTTCGGTTCCCCGTGATCAGTGGTTCTACACAGGCATGGATACCTACATCCACAGCGTGGAAGCCATCACCGGCACGAAGAAGAACACGTTCGCCGAAGCGTATAGCGAGAAGAGTTTGGACATGTGCCGCGATGTATTCCTGAAGCGCGAGCGCACCGACCCCAAGAGCGACGAGCTATTGATGGTGGCCAGTTACATGGGTGGCCTCAGCCTCACGTACAGCGAAGTGGGCGTTTGTCATGCGCTCAGTTACGGCTTGGGCAAAGTGCTGGAGATCCATCACTGCATCGCCAACTGCATCGCCTTCGACAAGCTTGAGGATGTCTACGGGGACTACGTGCAGGAATTCAAAGGCATGGTGAAGCACCTGAAGGTGAACATCCCGCAAGGACTCGCCAAGGATTGGAGCGAGGATACCATCAATGCCATGGCCGAAGTAGCGTACAACCTGCCACATATGTGGGATCATGCCTTTGGTCCCAACTGGCAAAAGATGCTAGATCGTGAGCGTA
>Ga0138256_10007916_pt1 | contig 11198 bp, 9 predicted proteins | sample KNB2016incub_MG_FD_105486 | JGI IMG/M metagenome (GOLD analysis project Ga0138256, IMG submission 105486) | Active sludge microbial communities from wastewater in Klosterneuburg, Austria - KNB2014incub_MG | ecosystem: Engineered > WWTP > Activated sludge > Unclassified | place: Austria...
ATAAACACCAAAGGGAACATGCATACGTTAATCCCCTAACTAAAGGTCCGAGAAGAAAGGGAAGAAATGGAGGAACCGGCGCATGCTGGAGTTGTTGAATACAGGTAGCAGAAGCAATTTTTGAAATGTGGTGTTTCATGGAATAATAATTAGACTTATTATTTTCAGTGGATCTCATTTACAATGAAGAATCGACACTTGATTGAACATCACAAAGAACGCACGGAAGTTTCCCAAAGCAAACCACAAGTGTACAATTGGTCAGTTTAAAGGATAACTGGATTAAAAAGAATTGCAAGCGGAATTTCAAGAAGCGATTAGTGAAACTATTGAAAAAAGAAATCTGTCAATTCTTGCCATCATTAAAACACAGTCCTGTACTGAATCCGCATTTTTATGTAGTTTGTACTATTGAAATTTTAGATACTTTTCTTTCGCCAATTTCATGCATGTTAACACTTTTGTCAAATGGATTCCTCCTCCAAATTCAGACTGACCATGCTGATTTTTCTACTTTGTAGAACTTTTGTATTTGCCATCGACAATAAAATTGATTCCCTTCGAACTGTACTTACAAAAAGTCTGGACGACAGTAGCAAAGTGAAACCCTGAACACTCTTTCCTGGGAGCTGAGTTATCAGGATCCGGATTCAGCACTACTGTATTGCATACCAGCACTAGAATTGGCAAATAAAATAAACTGGCAACGGGGAATTGGGGGATCCTATCATCAGATCGGATGGGTGAATTATCAGAAGGGAGATTATTTCCTTTCTCTGTAAATCAACCATACAGCCATTGACCTCTGGGACTCACGTATAAAAAATTCAATTTCCATCCATTTTCCATTATAACAATCCGTTCAACATTTTCATCTTATTCCGGTAAACTGTCAATTGCATGGATTTACTGGCATGTGAATTATATAACTAAAATCAAAAATTGTGTAACACGCGATCTTTGAAAGCTCAGGATCTTTGTTGAACGATAATCACTCACAATTTAAATCCAAATCAGATGTCAGAAAATCAAACCAACACCAAAAATCAGCAAACGGACAATAAGACAAACCAACCGTCACAGGATGGTAACAAAAAAGAAACCAATCCAAACAATCCGACTGCGAATCAAACTCCTAAGCCAGGAAGTCAACCGCGTACAGATTCCAATTCAACGTCTGGGAAAGTAAGTACAAGCTCTCCTGAAACCGAAGAAAACGACGAAGAGACAGCGGACACTACTCATGGCGCACAAAAAACAGGAACTCCTGACACCCGTAAAAATCAGGATAAAACAACAGGCGACAATAGCTCTAAAGGCGGCATGTGAAAATGCTTTCTTTAATCAGGAAACGAGGATAATCTCTCCTCGTTTCTTTTTACACTAAATAATAAAAACTTGCTCCACAACTGGATCGACCAATGAAGAATTTGGAAGACAAGTTTGGGAACAATTTTACGTATTCAATAAATGTTACAGGGAACTGAGACTGAAAATTGAATTTCGATTTGACTTTTAGCTGACGAAAGATCGAACTTTAAATAAATTATTAATCCGCTTCAACAACAGTCGAATAGATGTTGCAGGAGTCCAAACCAAATAAATTATGAGCACAGGAAAAGTAGTATTGGGAACATTGGCAGGATTAGCCATCGGAGCCATCGCAGGTATTTTATTTGCACCGGATAAAGGTTCAAAAACCCGTAAACAAATTATGGATAAAGGGGATGATTATTTGGATGAATTAAAATCTAAAGTTGATCAAATCAGCGATTTCCTTGCCGAAAAATTTGAAAGTACAAAAAAAGATGCCGAAGAAATGGTAGACAAAGGAAAAGCAAAATATGATGATGCAAAAAAAGAAGTTAAAAATGCAGCATCAGATTTTAAGCAGAATTCCGGAGCAGATCATAAACACGCCGTCTCTTAAAATATCGTTTAACCGTTTCTAAATTTAATACTGTATGCCCGACGATGCAACTCCTATAGAATCACTATTTGAAAGAGCAGAAGATTACAGCAGAACAACAGTTGAATTGCTTAAACTTCAAGCTATCGATAAAACAGCTGATGTTGTTTCATCCTTAATTTCACGAATGGCAGTTTTTATAACTGTTGCATTGTCGGTTCTTATTGTCAATATTGGTCTTGCCCTTTGGATTGGTGAGTTACTTGGAAATGCATTTTATGGCTTTTTTATTATCGGTGGGTTTTATGGACTTGTTGCCCTGGTCATGCATTTTGCACGCCATTTCTGGTTAAAAAATCCGATAAGTAATTCAATCATCGAACAAATGCTAAAACAAAAAAATGCATGACAAATAAAGATCAAACACAAGTCTTGAACGAGACTATTCTTTACATGCAAAACAAACAAGCAACAGAATTGTACTTGTTAAAAGAGCAGTTTCATATTACACTTGAAAGCTTGAAACCAATCAACTTGCTCAAAAGCACTGTTAAAAAGTCGACAGAATCTCCTGAAATAAAAACGAACATTGTCAACAATGTCATTGGATTGACGACCGGCTACTTGTCGAAACTAGTTTTATTCGGGGCATCACGCAACCCAATAGCCAGAATGTTGGGTACGGTTTTCCAGTTTGCCATTACAAATTTTGCATCAAAAAACGGGACTTCAATTCAAACTGCTGGAGAAAAAATCTTACATCGGATTTTACAAACAAAAAAAAGAAGTTCACAAAATCATCAATCAACACTTTCTTCCAACGATGAATAACATTTTCAAAGGGCTCATTGCAGGTTACGGGGCCAATAAATTAGGTGGTGGTTGTTTGGGTACAATTGTAGTGTTCGTACTGATATGGATGCTACTCGGGTATTGTAAATAAAGGGCACCTCTAATAACCTCTTCCGGGTGCTGTTAATTTTTTCACAATTTCTATCAATAGCTTGCGTTGCTTGATCTTTATTTTGCAATGATCATTGTTCATCTTCTGATACTTAGTTGAAGGTTCATCCTTCCTCACGCCTTTCCTTTCAAAAATATCTCAAAGCACATCAGCCGGAAAAGGTAATTAGATTGCCCTATAATAAAACCGTCCAGGGATATAAGTCTGCAAATTTTTCAATCTCAGGAATGAAGGAAACCTTTCCAAGCTGACAGTGAAAGTTCAAAACAATCTCCTCATCCTAAATTCCGGAAGTCAGAATTCAAGGGTTCAAATAAAATACTTCATTAGATCTGGAGACGTATTCCTGCTGACCAGTAGAATCCATTGTGAAGATCCTCTTCATAGGTATCCTGATCAGAAATTATCAAAGATGGATTAACCGGAAATGTCCAGGTATAAAGCATGAAGTAACGGATATTTTTTACCTGATAACTTACGTTTAGTCCGGCCTCATAATCAAGAATTCCAAATTGATTCGACTCTTCAATCTTAAGAACCGGTAATGCAACCGGATTCTGTGAGTGGCCATTTACACCTGTTCCCATCACTGTGCCGGTTTGACGACTGCGGTTGGTATAATATTCACTAAATACTTCCCGCGAACCAGCATTGGCATAGAACGAAGGTGTAATTCGCATTTTCCTGTGCAGTGCCCTGAAGGTCTTGTTAATTTCGAGCCCAAGGAATACATCAGTATTTTCACTGAAACCCAGACTTGCATCAGCAAACAGGGTGAAAATTTTAAAATCGTATCCTGCGAAGGCATTCAGCGAAGTATTCAATTCAGAAGTCACTACATAGCTACTTTTGTTAAAAATAAACTCTTTGATAGATATACCTGTTGCGAACTTTTTAGAAAAATACTCATATCCGCCTGCAACTGTATACAAATCAACCCGGCTTTCTTCATTTGAAATCAGATAATAGACAGAACTGTTCAAAAAGAAACCGGACTTATGATAATAGCCTGCAGAAAAGGAAAGATAAGGAGCCTTTGCAGAATCAGCTCTTCCCATCGAATAATAATCACTTGTATACCGCAAACTAAGTATGCCTTCAGATTTGACTACGGTACTATCTGTAAACCGATTTTGATTGTCCTGCGAATACATTTTTTCAGGATACAATTGGGACAGACCAATCATGATATAAAGAAAAACCCGAACGAAGAGAATTGATGGCTTATGTTTCATTGTTCCTCCCACCTGTTCATTCATAAGTAAATAAATAAACCAAGAAGTAAATCAGACTCCCGATATTCGCAGAGTCTGATTTACCATTCATTCAAATTGAATTATTTCTGTTTTGGATTGCGGTTTTCTTGTCTGTTATTTTCACGGATTTTATCTCTTTCCATCCGGTCCATATTTCGCTTCTCCATCCTATCTCTGAAACGATCCTGTGAATCATATCGATTCCCTTGCATATCCATGCATTCGCCGTCTCTCAATTGAAGCCTCTTGCCATCCCTGATTTGCAAATTTCCATCAGGATAAAGAATTGAACCATTTTGTAAAACATACTTGTCCTTCAATTGAGTTTTCTCCTTATTCTTCATTTGATACATTTGTCCGTTCTGCACTACGAAGTGATCCTCATTCATCGCTTGCTGCCTGCTTTGCATACGCGCATTAAATTCATTCTGAGATTTATAACGGTTTCCGTCTAAATCCAGGCACTCACCGTCACGCAATCTTTGCTGCTTTTGATTTTGAACCTGAAAACTGCCATCCGGATTCACCATTGTTCCATTTTGCAGTCTCATTTGCTCCTTCAACTGCTTTTGATCCTGATCTTTGATCAGATACATACTACCATCCCTTAGCATCAAATGTTCTTGAATCCGGGTCTGGTCACGATCCTGTACTTTGTCCTGAGCATTGGAATATCCAACAGCTAAAAAAAGGCCAATTAAAAATAAAATGTTCTTTTTCATAATTCTGTTTTTTAATGTGAATTCGAGTACAAAACTATACGTCAATGCGAAAACTCTGCGTGATAATCATCACCATTCATAGTAGATATTTACCTTATATCATATTTATCATATAAGGACCCCTCTAATAACTTCGTTGTTCCTCTGGCTTATACTTAAATACTGCATCACCCGTACTCACGCCTTGTCTTACAAAATTCCTCAAACCATATCAGCCCTAAAAGGAAATTAGAAGTGCACACTATAGTACACTGGAGAATGAAAATATTTTTCAGAAATAAATTGTGATGATACAAAGAGTATCTACCGAAAGAGAAGGATTCGGAGTTGAACGAACTTTGATTTGTCAATTAGAAATCCTCAGGGCAATCTAATAACCTATTCTGGGTGATGTGCTTTGATATTTTTTTGCAAGACGAGGCGTGAGGATGGACGATACTGAATCTAAGTATCAGAAGACGAACGACGAAGTATTGCAAAAAAAGATCAAGCCTCGAAAGCTATTGATAGAAATTGTGAACTAAATAAATACCACCCGGAAGAGGTTATTAGTGGTGCCCTTAATTACAATGGAAAGTAAGGGTGAAGTTATTACTCAGAAATAAATTGTCGCTATTCAGGATGATTAACCAGAAGCAAAGGAAGCGGAGCAGGAGGATGATTGATTTATCAAACAGACATGTTCTTTCAATTTAATTCAAATGAAAAATAAATCCTATGCCATTTGCCATTCAAAATATTTTATAAAAATTCAGTGACAATAATCTTCGAAATCGGTCCGGATAATTTACTTGTATCATCAATAAAAAAGCCGCTCCCTGAACAGGAAGCGGCTTTCGTAATCAAAGTGAACTCTTATTTGTTTTTCAATTTAGGATCATCCATTGGGTTGCGGACAAGCTTTACCGGCGCACCTTTCTCCAGGTAAGAAGGTTTGTGAGCTGCCTGATCCATCGTCTTTCCATACAATTCAGGAACAAGATAAGTACCTTTCTCACTTTCGGGTTTATCAACTACATCTTTGATCCTGTATTTATTGGCCAGCGGATCCTGGCGAACACCGGTAACCATCCAGCTTACTTCTACATTTGGTTTGTCGGTACGAATTGTAAACTGGTTGTTTCGGATTTTTTCTCCAACAATGGCCTGAGCAAATTCATTGATACATGTTAACTGGTATCGGAAATCTTTGTTCAAAGACTGAAAATATTCCGGCAGCAGTACAATTGCATTCCCTTGAGCATCTGTAGTCACATTACCGCTGTAAACATTCATCATTTCATTACTTTCAACTGAAGAATGGAACAAATATTTGTTTTCCGGATCGAGGGGATAATCAATCTTGAAGGCTTTGATTCCTGAACTGGCAGTTGTAGCATATAAGTTTCCAAGAAAGTAGCCCGCATAATCGCTAGCTGTACTAGCCATCGTATATCCAAAAACACCTATCTGGTCAGTCCCGGAAAGTACATCGCCCTCCAAACCATGACCATTGCTTCCTCCCACCGGATCGGCAATTCCAAGAACTGCTGCGGCTGAATTCGGATCATCAGAGACACCCAGTACTCCCCAGTTGCGGGCATTCGTACCTGTTGCACCACGGGCATAACCGAAAATTCCGGTATTGTATTTACTGCCACCGCTGGTAGCCTGCCCAACAACTCCATAACTGATACCGTTGGTTGTGCTGTTCACCTGGCCAAAGCCAAGAACACCTACATTTTCCAGAAATGAACTTCCATAATAGGAAGTGATTCCTGTACCGCTACCAGTACCAGAGCCAATCACACCAACCTGATCACTATATCCAAACACACCATAATTGCTTCCTGTACCTCCAAAAGCGCTTCCGTAAACTCCATGATAATACTGAGAACCGGTTGGGGCAACGACACCTGAAACACCATGGTATCCTCCGCGGAATTCACCGCCGGTACCATAAAAGTCATCCACCGTATTTTCTCCATAGATTGCATATGCATCATTATAACTTCCGGAAGCTTGTGTAGCTTTGGATTGAATAATTCCGGTATTGGATGTTGGTGATGAATGATCTACTTCCAGCCTGTGAGAAGGTGTAGAAGTACCGATCCCAACATTTCCACCAGTATTCGAATTCCAAATATCGATTGAATTGGTTGACCAGCGGTTATCAAGTGACATCGCTGAAGTCAATGAATAAAAACTATAAGGAACACTCAGAAGTTGGGATGTTCCCATATCGATCCATGAAGTTCCACCATTGGGATCGAATTCAACCTGGAGATAATGGTCAGCCGATGTCCATGTAATTGCACCCCAGCTACCGGAAGTTACAGCACCCGCTCCGATAGCGGTAGAGAAAAGTCCGAAAGCATTTGTTGTCAAGGATTGCGTTTCCTGGTATTCGATAGTTCCGGACGCCCCGGTAGCACGGATGGAAAACCGAACACTGATGGGCTGTGAAAGAAGCAAGGTCCCTCCTGCATCGCGGGCAACTGCCTGGTAATTCATTTTTTCAGGAGTCATAAATCCTCCTCTCATTTGAGCAAATAAACCGGAGCTGAAAAGAATGAATACAACACAATTTATCAAGCTAAAAATGAATATTGATTTTTTATTGAATTTCATGATCTTGATTTATTAAAGGTGTGTTAGAATTAAGTTTATTTCAATGAACAAGCTGGAGTCGTTCAGTCTTGCGAATTACTTCTTTTCCCGATTCATCAAAAACACTTAGCTGGGCCATGTATACTCCATTGCTCAAGGCTGATAAATCGAGAAGATGGCGCCCGGCAACGCCGACAGAAAGAATTGGGTTCGTCCAAACCGGTTGTCCGATAATATCCATAACACGAACGGATACCTTTGTTGTATGCGAAGCTTTTATTTCCAAATAAAAATGTCCGTTTCCGGGATTCGGAAAAACTTCTATTGAATATCCGCTATTCATTATTTCCAGAACCCGCACAAATCCATCCTCAGCTTGCTGGAATCCCTGCGTTAATATTGCAGAACCTGAAGTAAATGTTTCAACCATGCTTGATTCACCGGTTGTCTGCGAAAGAGAATACCCACCATTACTACTAAAACTACCTCCCGGTGAAACAACCGAAGGAGAAAGTGACTGTGCACAAGTTGCATGCGTAATCGCAAGTAACACAGGCCAAAGAAAGATGTTTTTCATGGTTGACTGAATAAGAATAATCGCAAATTAAATTCTACTAAATGTATGAAATAAAATTGAATTCAAACTAAAGAAAAAATCATTCTACAAGGAACAGCTTCTTAATATCCGGCATCGAAAAATTCAGTCTTGCTATACTTTACCCTGGTTAAGAGTGAAATCTGCTCAAGAAACAGGACCTGGTTTTTCAAATTTTTTACTCCTTTACAAATTTTCCGATCCTATCATTTAGCTTTAGAAAATAAATTCCACTTGCCAATCCGGAAATATCTATTCTCGATTTCTCGCCTGTTATTCTCTTTATTAAGAGACCTGTAGAAGTATAAAGCAGTAAGTCTACCCTGGCAGATTGTTCCGGAATTTTTAATTGAAGAATTTTTGAAGCAGGATTCGGATAAACAACAATCTTGTTATCATACTGGTCGTGTTCAGGAATTCCTACACTCAAATTACTCGTATCTCCGTACAATAGGATTGATCCCCATTCGCCACAGATGTAAACACGATTTGTGTCTGTCATCCACAATCCATTGATACTGTATCCGAAAGGCAAATCAGTATTCTCCCAGGTATTGCCGCCGTCTCTTGTGCGGAATAATTTACAATTGTAGTTTACCGTTCCGCCACCGGCAAAGCCATTCCATTCATCATAAAAATGAAATGCACTTGCAGGTGAAAAACAGAACGCATTCTGTATCGTCCAGGTTTGTCCTGCATCGGTTGTTTTCATGATGTCACCATAGTCGGAAGTAGCCCAACCTGTATCCGGATTCAGAAACTGAAGTTTGACGATACTGTTCACTGAAGGAAGATTTGGAATGGTATTCCATGTGCTTCCGCCATCAGTTGTCTTATAGATTCTGTTTGCCCAGCTTCCGATGTACCCTGTAAATGCATCCGTGAAAACAATATCATATGCTCTGCTTGTGAAAGACGGTAGTGTTTCCGGAACCCATGTAGTTCCGCCATTAAGTGTTTTGAAAACTGTGCTGTTGGTACCACAGACCCAGCCTGTGTCTGAATTTAGAAAATAAACTGATAACAAGTCATTGTTGCCTCCGGCATTTACATTTGTAAAAGAAAGTCCACCATCAGTTGTTTTGATCACCGATCCTGTTTCACCAACAATATATCCCAGATTTGTATTCAAAAAAAACAAATCGTTAAGGTCATATGTTGTAGAAGTTGGAAGGTAAGACCAGGTTTGCCCACCATCTGTGGTCTTTTGCATTTTTCCATGCTCGCCAACACAATATCCTGTACTTGCATTTGTAAACTGAATATTTTTAAAATGGTAAAAATTATTTTCTGCAGCGATATCTGTCCAGCTATTCCCACCATCAATAGTTTTTTGAATATTTCCATGAGTCCCGGAAATAAACCCATGCTGTGCATCTGAAAATGCAATCGTGGTATTGTAATGATAAGTCTGATTTTCAGTTTGCCAGCTTTGTCCGCCATTCGATGTATGATAATAAAATGCAGTCGACAAAGCATGACCATTCAAAGAATCAACAAAACAAACAGAATTCACCGGAGAAGTTCCTCCTCCATTCAATTGCCTCGTCCATGTATCACCACTATTGTCAGTACGGAAGATTTGTTCAAAATCAGTAGTACACCAGCCAGTACGGCCATTGAGAAAAAACAGAGAATTGATAGCATTGCTGGTTATTGGCGGCTTCGAAGTCCAGCTATTTCCACCATCGAAAGTACGATACAGGAAACCACTTTCCCCGCAAACATATCCGGTATCAGAATCCATCATGACAATCGAAAGTGCATGTTCCGTTGCAGTAAATGAGACATTGTCCCATGACAATCCACCTGTATACGTACGAAAAACATTTCCACTATCTCCGACAACCCAACCGGTATCCGCGCTGATAAAATCTACGTCAGAAAAATTAGCATCAAAAGGAACACTCAACGTATCCCATGTATTTCCGCCATCATTAGTCTTTAATAAAACTCCCTTTTCATAGTAATACATATTTCCATTACCGCAAGCATATCCAGTATTGTAATCCGTAAAATCAACTCCGGTTAAATGCATAAGCGTATTCGTCCATACGAATTTCCAAGTACTCCCACCATCGTTAGTACGAATAAAACTACCTGTCAGTCCAACAGCTACAACACTATTACTATCGAGCATTTGCATGTCGTCATAGTCGTAACTTGTGGGAAGCTGACTTTGCCATTGCATGGGAATTTGAGCTACGACAGAAGTACCGAAGATTAAAATAAAGAAAAGAAGAAGCTTATTCATGGTTTAAATTTGAAATGAAGATATGGAAATAAGGGCAATTTTCTAAAAACCATTTGTATGATTCTAAGATTGCACTGAAAACAAATGGAGCCAGCCTTTGTACAAAAAAGTCAATTAAACTGATTGAAATACAAAGCAGAATCGAAGTATTTGCGATTTTGGATTTATATGATACATTTATACAAATTTACCTTGCGCACAATTTGATTTTGATTGGCTTAATCTTACAAAATTTTATTCAATTGTTTGCCTCTTAAAACTTTCGATTCAAAAAAATTATTTATCAATCCCAAAATAAAACTTATGAAAACTATTTTACACATTTCATCCAAGGCAATTATCATATTCGCGCTTCTTTTACTGAATCAATTACATCTTCAAGCCGATGGTTCCTTTCAGAAAATCTATACATCAAACAAGATTCTCGATATCGCTCAAACAATTCCTTGCACTGGAAGTGGATATCTTTTGTGTGGAACCGCTATCGACTCATTGAATCCGTCCAATACCGACATCGTGCTCATCAAAACAGACAACCTGGGAACCGTTCTTTGGGCGAATACATACGGCACAAGCAATCGTGATGATGCTAAATCTATTTGTTTAACTTCCGATGGAGGAATGGTTATCGCCGGAAGTACTGATAATAATGCCAACAGCCGCCTTGACGATTTATTAATTCTTAAAACGGATTCTGCAGGACTGTTGGTATGGTCAAAAGGAATTGGAAGTTTTGGAAATGAAAGAAGTATATCGGTTGTTGAAACCGCTGATAGTGGTTTTGCCATCGGTGGAAATTATGATAATGCCAGTCCGGGTTCAAGCGATTTTTTTCTTGTAAAACTCAATCGAAACGGCAACAAAGAATGGTCAACATCGATTGGAAATCAGCGTGAGGAAATACTCGTA
>Ga0138256_10007917_pt1 | contig 11197 bp, 8 predicted proteins | sample KNB2016incub_MG_FD_105486 | JGI IMG/M metagenome (GOLD analysis project Ga0138256, IMG submission 105486) | Active sludge microbial communities from wastewater in Klosterneuburg, Austria - KNB2014incub_MG | ecosystem: Engineered > WWTP > Activated sludge > Unclassified | place: Austria...
GACAGATGCGGTAGCAGTACATCCTGCTGCGTCTGTAACCGTTACGGTGTGGGGACCGGCAGCGAGATTGAGGGCGGTAGCGGTCAATTCGCCATTGTCCCATTTATAAGAGTAAGCGCCGGAGCCACCCGATGCGCTGGCAGTAGCGCTGCCGGGCTGGTCGCATTTAGCATTGGAAGAAGCCACAATCACCACATTCGGCGGAATAGAAGCAGCCACGCTAACCTGTCCGGTTGCAGTACAACCGAGCGCGTCTCTGACGGTTACCGTGTAGGTGCCGGCGCTCAAGTTGGAGACTGTAGCGCTCGTAGAACCGTTGCTCCAGAGAAATGTATACGGTCCAGTACCACCCGAAGCGCCTGCCGTTGCAGAGCCGCCACCGGCAATACAGTTGGCTGGAGATCCTGGTGAAACGATCACGGAAGGTGCTCCCGGTTGTGTGATGGTAGCCATTCCTACAGCTGAACAACCGGCTGCATCCGTAACGGTAACTTTGTGTGCACCAACACTCAGGTTGGTAGCAGTAGCAGTAGTTTGCCCATTATCCCACAGAAAAACATAACCGCCCGCTCCGCCGGTTGCACTGGCAGTAGCGCTGCCGCCGCCTATGCAGGTAGCATTGGAGTTCACTACTACCGTTACACTAGGTCCTTGCGTTTGTCCGATAATAACAATGGCAGTGGCAACACAACCTTTTGAATCTGTTACCATAACAGAATGCGGCCCTGCACCCAGATTGGTGGCAGTGGCAGTTGTCTGGTTATTGTCCCATTTGTATGTGTAAGGTGGCGTTCCACCGGCGCCTGTTGCCGTAGCGCTGCCGCCGACCAAACAAGTTGCGTTCGTTACGACTGTGGTGCTAACGGTAAGCGGAGGTGCGGTTGGAATATTTACTGTTCCAACCCCGGTACAGCCTGTTGTAATATCCGTTACGGTGAAAGAGTGGTTGCCTGCGCTCAAATTGGTAGCAGTAGCAGTCGTGTTGCCATTGTCCCAGCTAAAAGCATAGTTGCCCGAACCGGCACTGGCAGTCGCAGTGGCGCTGCCGCCAATGGTACAGCCGGCATTGCTGACGACCGTTGCACTGACAGTCAGACTTGTATTGGTACCACCGATCGTAACGCTGACGGCTTTTGTACAATTGTTCGCATCCTTCAATGTGGCAGTATAGGTGCCAGGCATACCGGAAATGGTAAAATTGGTGGAACCGGTATTCCAGAGAATCGTGTAAGGTGGAGTGCCGCCGCTCGGAACCACAGTAGCGCTGCCTGCCAAACCACAGGCTGCATTGACAGTTGTAGAAGTACAGCCTAATGCAGGTGGTTGAGTAATAGGAATATTCATGAAATTGGTGCAACCGTTGGCATCCCTCACCGTTACGGTGTAGTTACCCGGAGCAAGACCCGTAACATCCTGTAAGGTACTTCCGGTACTCCACAGATAGGTATAGGGCGGGGTGCCTGACATAGCGCTGATGTGAGCCGTACCATTATTAAGGCCGAAGCAGGTCACATTTGTATGCGTCTCCATCAGCCAGATACCCTCATCCCAGAAATAAACCGTGCCGCTGCCGACCGCTGTGCAGCCCTTGACATCCGTAACAGTTACCGTATAGGTGCCTTGCGGGAGTCCGGTTATCTGTGCAGTAGTCGCGCCTGTGCTCCACAGGTAGGTATACGGTGGGGTCCCGCCAAATGGGACTGCCGTTACTTTACCATCGGGCACAATGCCGCAAATCTGGCTTTCTCCGTACACCTGCACACCCAGTTGAGGGGGTTGGGTAATCACGACGGTACCGACAGCATATCCGAGATCTATATCAGTAGCTGTTACGGAATAAGTGCCGGGAGCCAGGCCCGTAATGGTGGCGGTGGTTGCTCCTGTGCTCCACAGATAAGTGTAAGGAGCCCAGCCGCCGCCGGCAACGGCAGTAGCCGTACCGTTGTTTAAGCCAAAGCAGGTAATATTCGTGCTGCTTACAGTTACGGTAACTTGCGCTTGTATTACACTGCTAAAAAAAGAAAAGAAAATCAACAATGCGGCCAAAGGCAGCACACCGTTGATTCGAAATCTGGAAAGTGTTGAATTTTGTCCCATGGGAAGGATGTTTTAATTAAAAATGAAAAACGAAAACGGTGAAGGGGGGATTAAAAAAAATAAAAGACGGGGTTACCATGGAAAGGTAACCAATCATGTATGTGTGTGTAAGTGGGAGTAAAAAAAGAGAAAACTGGCGAGATGTCTGGCTTATGCGTGACAAAAATAGCAATTCTTAGTCGTTGTACAGGGGTTTAGGTGTTAATATTTATAATAAATTATGTCTCTGTCGGCTAAATTACCCTTTTCCGGGTAAATTGCAGACAGGCTTATTGTCGTTTTGCTGTTAATTTGAAGGTAAGCAGTACCGTATCTTCAATTAATTTATCTTTTACAGTACCGAGCATTCCCGACCTGAACGTAATGCCCCAGTTCGTTCGATTGATGGGGAAAGCTGGCGACCGCGCCGTAAGCTCCCCATTCGAGATGTTGACATCAACCGCAATATTCACAGGATGGGTTTTTCTTTTTATTGTTAATGCCCCTGATACAAGCTGGTTGAAATCCGGTGTTTTACCGTTCGGTAATACTTCATCAAAGCGGAATTCGGCAGTCGGAAACTGATCCACTTCAAAAAAATCGACATCTTTCAGGTGTGATTCCAGGTCGCGTTTTTCTCCGCCGTCTTTGATACTGGTGACGCTGAGTGAGTGCATATTCAGGATGATTTTGCCGCTTACAAGGCTGCCATCATGGACTGATAACTCTCCGGAGGCGATGTCTATGGCCCCCTCATGCGTAGTTCCCATCGTTTTTTTTGCAGACCACAAAACGGCGCCTCCGGTTACTACATAAGTGAAGTCGCCTTGCTCCCCAGCCGGTTTATCCTCCATCGCATCCGTACTGGAAGCATCGCCACTGGCAATTTGTACGGGAGGGTCATTTTTACAGGCTGTGATGCCGGCGATTACAAAAAATAAAAACAGACTCGAAAAACGCAACATAGAGGGTTGATTTGGCAATAATAAATCGGTTCTGGTCAATCGGGTGGCAAAAATACAGTTTTGAAGGGGCTTCGCAACCGCGATTTTTTTGAGCGTGTTCAAGAAAGTGTGGCACACCTCTGCTACTACATTGATTATCAGCACCCTAATTTAGGTGTGCCACACTTTTCTGAACATGCTCATTTTTGTTCGAATATTATTTATTTTATTTCTGATACGTGCAAAGCAGCCAATTACAGGTTTGCTTCGTTTTTGTACCGTTCATTCCATGATACAACCATGACTCATTTTTACCGCCTGGCATTGCTGCTATTCTGCTGTGTTTTTCAGTATTCCTGCCAAAAAACAAAGGAAGATGAAACGATAATCGTTACAACAGCGCCGGAATTTACAGTTGATTTGTTTGAACAGCGTGACCCCGGGAACGGAACCCCTTTGTTCGGACTCTGGATCAGCAGCGTGGAAACATTTCCCTGTTCCAATTATCGTATAGAAGGTACCGTGCAAATGAGTGGCCCGAATATCAATATCCGCCTCGATGATGTCCGGCAGCCGGATACCTGTGTGGGTGCTGCGGGCCCGGCCCGCTCTTTTATGGCAATCGGTCAGTTGCCCGAAGGCACCTATAATATATCACTTTCCCTGGGTAATGCGATCGAGAATACAGGAACTTTAACCGTGTACCCGGATCGATATGAACTGTCTGTGGAATACCCGCAAGCGGTAGATTTTCAAAATCGGGTATTGAAAAAAATACCGGATGGTTTGGTGTGGGGATACATTGCCACGCCTGATGATGCCGCACTCACGCTTGCCACGGCTTTTCTGGCAGACCTGAAAAATATCACAACGGAAAATAATCTGTTGCCTGGCTTTTACGGATATTTCACCCTCAGCGGCGCCGGATTGGTGGCGCTGCATCCTGGTTTTGCACCGGCCGGTTCGATACAGGTATTTGTCCGCCAGTTGGACACAGCGCCGGAAAACCTGCGCCAGTTACTTCAGCAGTATCGAAGTGCGCCGCAGCACACGGCCCAGATTCGCTGCCTCACTACTTTTGGAGAATTTTAAGACAAAATTCTTGCCCTTCGTACTGCATCTTTGCGGCAGTTTTTAACACCATATTATGGCCAAAATACTGCTCATCGAAACAGCTACGGAGGTCTGTTCTGTCGCAATCGCTGTCAATGGCGCCGTCGTGGCCCTTGAAGAAGCGCCGGATTCGCTCAACCATGCCGCCTTGCTTACACTACAAATCAGTCGTTGCGCCCAACAATCCGGCCTGGCACTTTCCGAACTCGACGCGGTTGCAGTCAGTGCCGGGCCAGGCTCATATACTTCGCTTCGTGTTGGGGTTTCAGTTGCCAAAGGGCTTTGTTATGCCTTGAACAAGCCGCTGATCGCGGTGGATACCTTGCTGGCACTGGCGATGGCCGGCAAACCGCCTGTGAAAACAGATAGCAAAGGCAAAAATGGACACCTGTTTTTCCTGCCTATGATCGATGCCCGGCGCAATGAAGTCTGGACGAGTATCTACGATCACCATTTCCGGCAGATCACGCCACCGCAGCCACTGATATTAGAAAACAATTCGTTTGTTAATTTCATCACTGACTTTGTACCTTTAGCCGATCAAGACCTGCTGGTCGTGTCAGGAAACGGCATGCATAAGGTTTTAAATGTGACATTTTTTGAGAATACGGTTATGAGCGCCGTAAAAAAATGTTCTGCCCAATATTTATCTGATATAGCATTAAAAATGTTCCAAAACAGTGATTTTCAGGATATTGCATACTTCGAACCCCTGTATATGAAGCCTCCGAACATCACGGTATCCAATAAATCTGCATGGCATGAAAAATAGCGTTTTTGATCCATTTGTTAATTTAAGCGATTGTTTTATATTGTAAATCACCTTTTTTCGCATTATCTATTTTTTTTATTTAAAAAACGATCGTACAAGAAATGGCACAGTTTTGGAATATGTAAAAATGCATAAAATGGGTTTATTCATTTTTCAAAACAAATAATATGAGAAAAGTAAAAGGGGAAGCAATAGTCTTGAAGAAGGGACAACAGGACATTCTGCTCGACTACAGCGAATTGCGGAAAGCCGTACTGGTGCTTCGCGCAGTAAACCACAAACTCCGCCAGCGCATGATCGACCTGTTAGAGGAAAATCAACGTATGACCGTGACAGACCTTTACGTAAAATTGCGCCTCGAACAGAGTGTTGCCAGTCAACACCTTGCGATTTTACGGAAAGCGGGCGTGGTCCAAACAGAACGGGATGGTAAATTTATCTACTACTCGCTCGACAAAAACCGCATCGGTCAGATTTCTAACATGGTGGAAGACCTGGTAGCATGACCAATTTGGGCAGCCTGATACTGCCCGTTTAGTAAAAGAGCCATGATTGCTCCGCAGAAACGGGGCAAGATGGCTCTTTTTTTGTCCGAAAAGGGGCTGGTAAAACAGGAAATGTGCATATTTGCCCACCCTACTGTGTACATAGTCGGGTCAACGAAACGAAAGACATGAACACACCACCCCCTTTTTCTTCTATCAACCGGCAAAGGTTGAAGGCCTCTAACGGTATTATGCGCGCTTTGGCGCACCCCTTGCGGATACAAATGATCCACTACCTGGACGAACAGGAAACCGCTTGTGTCAACAACATCTTTGAAGCCCTCGAGATCAAACAGGCCGTCGCATCTCAACACCTTCGCGTCTTGCGACAAGCAGAACTGGTTTATACAAAAAGACAAGGCAAATTCATTTATTACGCCCTTCATTACGACAGAATTGAACTCGCCGCAAGGGCGGCACGCATTGTATAAGTGCGAAGTCTTCAGTCCGAAGTGCGAAGTCCGTTGCAAGTGCGAAGTCTTCAGTGCGAAGTCCGAAGTCCGTAGAGTACACCGTTTCATGTTGGAAAACCCAAATATGCAGCGGTGTACTCTACGGACTTCGGACTTCGCACTGAAGACTTCGCACTTGCAACGGACTTCGCACTGACGACTTCGGACTAGAAAAAGATACCTATTCGAATTGAAAGCATGCGCTGGGTGCCTTTCGAGTTTTCTTTTTCATAAACATTGTTTTTCAGCACAGAGGCGCTATCCGATGTAGTATCGGTAAACAGGTGCTGATAGGAAATACCGGCTACCAACGTTGCGCTGGTGGCAATCTCGTATTCGATGCCGCCGCCGAGTCCCCAGGATAACGAAAGCCCGTTGACATCTTCCCTGATATCTTCGTCTTCTGTATTCTGGGAATTGGTTCCGCGAATATCGCCCAGACTTTTGGTGACGAAACCGAGGGTGAACACAGGCAGTTCGGCATAAAATTTAATACGCGAATCTTCGTTGGAACCTCCCCGCATACGCAGTCCGATTGGAATTTCGACATAGTTGATGCGGTAATGCAGTTTGGCATTCATGGATAAGGTATCGAATTTTGGCTCGCTTAAATCTGATTTGGGCCAAAAAACACCTTTCTCATAACCGTTTTGAATAGTACCCCCTTGATTCAAACCAAAACCAAGCCCCGTTGTAATGGCATAATTAGGAGCAAAATAGTATTCGCCCAACGCGCCAAATTTTAATCCCCAGTTAGAACCGATCCCTTCAATTTTTTTGTCATTCGTACGCATCCACGACCATGTCGGGCTGGCCTGGAAGCCAAAACGTACACTTTGTGCCTCCTGGGCAAATACATTGCCCATCAACAGATAAAAGACAGAAATTACAGCAATTTTTTTCATAATCAGCAGTTTTTTTGCAGTTTTAAGTACATGCATTTCAATAGACTTGTTGTGGTTGGAAGCGTCACAATAATAACGCAACTGATTCAGCGGTAAAAATCGGAGTTTTATGAATAGAAAATCAAAATTTAAAAACAGCATTTATGCGGTTGTGTTGTCAGGTGTGTTTGCAATCACGTGCTGGGGTTGTATCGGCGGCGAAAAAGATGCTGCGCCAGACGTGTCAGATATTCAGGTTTCTGTGCGAATGCAGCGCTTCGAAACGGATTTGTTTGCTTTAGACACCAGTAATATTACGACCGAAATGGCCCGGCTCGAACAAAAGTACCCGGTATTCCTGCCATTTTTTTTATCAGAGGTATTGCGTGATCCGGGCAACCCGAGCGAAACCCCCGAACAGGCGCTTTCCGGTTTTCTGCAAGCGCCACAGGTGCAAAAGTTATACGACTCCTGCAGCACCAAATATGCCGACCTCGCCTGGCTGGAACGCGACCTGACCCAAATGTTCCGCTATTTTAAGTACTATTTCCCGCAAAAAAATCCGCCTACCGTGGTCACAGCTATTACGGAACTCGTGGGCGACGCCTACCTGGTGAATGATACCCTGCTGATGCTGAGCCTGGATTATTTTATGGGCGAACATTTTCCGGCCTACAACCCGGATTACTTTCCGGATTACCTCCGGCGGCAATTCAGGCAGGAGTATATGACGACAAAATTGGCCACCGCACTCGCCAGCGGCATGGCAGGGCCGCCTAAAGGGGATAAAATCATTGATTTTATGCTGAATAACGGGAAAATTCTGTACCTCGTCGACTGTTTGCTCCCCGCTGTGCCCGATAGCATAAAAATGGGCTACACCCGCGAACAAATGGAAGGTTGTTATGCCAATGAAGCGGAGGTTTGGGCGCGTTTGCTCCAGATCAATGTGTTGTATACGCCCGTGAACAATAAAAATCAGAAAATTGTCATGCCCAGTCCGGCTTCGGAAATTGTATTCAAGGAGGCCCCGGGCGAAATTGGCAACTGGGTCGGCTGGCAGATTGTAAAAGCCTACATGAAACGCAACCCGGACACAACGATGGAACAATTGATGAACTTTAGCGACCCGCAGAAGTTTTTAGAACAGGCCAAATACAAACCTAAAAGGAGTTAGGGAAGGTTGATAAAGTTGATAAAGGTTGATGAGGGTTGATATACAGCCGCTCGAAAAGGGTAAAATCGTTTCATTTTCGAGCGGCTGTATATCAACCCTCATCAACCTTTATCAACTTTATCAACCCTCAACCATTTCATTCAAATACCTTTGCTTTCATGAAGAGGCTGCCCATATCCATTTTTCTTCGATCCGTCCGGATCTGCATTCCGGTGATGGCAGGACTGTTTTTGGGACAGGTCGCCCGGCTCCACGCACAAGCTCCCGTCAGCTTTGAAGCGGCGACAGAATTCCGGGAGGTTGTGGAAGGCAGTACGTTTGAAGTGACGTTTTCATTAAAAAATGCACAGGGAAGCCGTTTTATCGCGCCTGATTTTAAAGGCTTTAAAATAGTGGGCGGCCCATCTGAAATGCGCGGTATGAGCATTGTTAATGGTCAGACAAGCGCGCACCAGAGTTGGGTATATCAACTGGAAGCGATCCGTACAGGATCGTTCGGTATTGGCCCCGCCAGTGTTACAGTGAATGGTAAAACATTGAATACAAAGACTTTAACTATTCAGGTGATTGCTCCCCGCACAGGCAAGGGCGCCACTTCGGTACCGCCGGGCAATGATGATCAGATATTTATTACAGGAGAATTGGATTGCGAAACAGCTTATCCCGGTCAGCAAGTTACCTGGCGTATCAGGCTCTACACACAATTGTCTGTCGAAGGGGCCGACCTGATTGAGCTGCCCGACTTTAACGGATTTTACTCCAAAGAAAAACGCCGTTTTGATACCCGCGTACAATACCAGACCGTGGGCGGAAAAAAATATGCCGTAAAAACCCTCCATGAAGAAGCGCTGTTTCCGCAGGAACCAAAGGAGCTGACTATAGGGGCAGCAAAAGTGCGGGCGGCAGTCGAATCGGACGGCGGTTTGGGCATGTTGCTGGGCGCAAGGCCGGTATTGTTGCAAACGCAACCCGTTCGCCTGAAAATATTGCCCCTCCCCGCAACTGCTCCGCCATCTTTTACCGGGGCGGTCGGGCAATATGAGTGGTCGGTATCGGCAGATAAAAATGCGCTCAGCACGGATGATGCCCTGGTGCTCACGGTACATTTACAGGGGAATGGCGACGGGAATCGGATAGCGCCACCTGTTTTTCCAAATTCTGACAGCCTTGAAATTTTTGACCCGAAAGTAATCTCGGAAGAGACGTATGAAGATATGGAGCAACTGGTGCATTCCAAAGTGCTGGAATACATCGTCCTGCCAAAAGAACCAGGCTCGTATTCGCTTCAACCCATGTTTTCTTTTTTCGACCCGGATAGTAACCGTTACCTCGTAAGACCGGCGCAAAAAGTTGACTTTCAGGTAACTGCCGGGAAAAACTATCAACCCAAGTCTGCCTATCAGGATTCCATTGCACTCTTGCTACCCGCAACAGAACCTGCGCCGGAAGTCTGGAAGCGCTGGCTTCGCCCGGCAGTTTTATGGGGTGCCGGCGGCTTGTTGCTTTGCATTTTTGTATGGATGTTCTTTTGGAAAAAACAACAAAAGAAAACACCGGATTCCAGCCAGGTCACCCATCCTGCAGTGGCTTCGCCCAGGTCTCTTCGCGATCGTTTCGCTTCCGTTCCACAGTTGCTTCAGGCAGGGCAATCCCGCACTTTTTACGATACATTGCTGAAGTCGCTACAGGCCTATCTGAGTGAAAAAATTCACCTTCCGCCGGCCGAGATGAATCAGGAAAATGTACGCATTCGCCTGGCTGAATACGGGGTGCCTGCCATCCGTATTCAGGCAATACTGTCTGTCTGGCAAACCTGCGAACAGTCCGTTTATGCAGGTCAAACCCAGGGCGCACAAATGGAAAGTACCTGGAAAGCAACAGAATCCGTATTAAAGGAATTGGAAAACGACCTCAAATACAGCAACAGCGGGGTGAAGCGGTGATCCATGTTGCTTTCAACCCTTGATCTCCTTCCGTATGATTCGCCGCAGGTTCATTTCCTTCACAGGTTGTAGTACCAAAGGCGCTTGTTCTTCTTCCACGGAATCGGAATCCAGGCCGAACCAGTTTTTTGGAGACGACACCCAGCCTTTCACGGTAAGATATACGCTCAAAATGAGCTGATCCTTCCAGGGCAGCTCGTTTTCATTGCTCAGGAATTCCTGGATAATGACGAACCTAAAATCGCCCGTAGGGTATTTGCTGTCGCTGGAGTGATAGCGTGAGTAAATCGTAAGTTCTTCATTTTCAACAAGTTCCTGTACAACCCGGTTCATAAACACATTCATACGCTGTTGCACCCGAAAGCCTAAACGGAAATTTACTTTGTATACGTCATCGGGCGCGATGGTATTTACTTCGTATTCCATCGTGAAGGGTTCGTCGGTCGTTTCAATATGGACAAACCAGTACACATCGGCGCGTTTGGGCTGGGTTTGCAGGATGGAGTACAAAACCTTGTCCTCCACTTTTTTATGATTTTTAGCACCGCTCATAAAAACGAGGTTGGTCGCATACTTGGGTATATCCGAGTCATTGCTCAATGAAATGAGCTGATCGAGATAGTCTTTGATCTTTACCTCATCATTGTAACGCGACCGGATTCTGCGGGCAGTGACCCAAAGCAGCATCATGCCGAAAAGCAAAGCGCCCATGATGACCGTGACATAACCCCCTTCAAAGAACTTAAGGGTATTGGCGATAAAGAAACCGCCTTCCCATGCCAGATAAAACACTAAAAAAAGCCAGATGAATCCGGATTTGACCCTTTGCAATACCATCCAGTTGGAAAGCAGAATAGTGGTACACAACATGGTACAAACAACGGAAAGCCCGTATGCCGCCTCCATGCGCGAGCTTTGCTGGAAATATAAAACCACACTCACACAACCCAGCCAAAGGAATGTATTTACGGCCGGTATGTAAATCTGGCCCTTCATATTGGTGGGAAATTTGACGGTCATTTTTGGCAAAAAGCCGAGCCGAATGGCTTCAGACGCCAGGGTAAAAGAACCTGAAATCATGGACTGGCTGGCAATAATGGCTGCAAAAGTGGCAATAATGATACCCGGCCAAAGAAACCAATGCGGCATTATACCATAAAACGGGTTTTCTTCCAGCGGTTTTCCGGTATGGTGCAGCAGCCAGGCAGCCTGGCCGAAATAATTGAGCAACAGGCTGATTTTCACATAAATCCAGCTGATCCTGATATTTTGCCTGCCGCAGTGCCCCAAA
>Ga0138256_10007918_pt1 | contig 11197 bp, 9 predicted proteins | sample KNB2016incub_MG_FD_105486 | JGI IMG/M metagenome (GOLD analysis project Ga0138256, IMG submission 105486) | Active sludge microbial communities from wastewater in Klosterneuburg, Austria - KNB2014incub_MG | ecosystem: Engineered > WWTP > Activated sludge > Unclassified | place: Austria...
CGACCCCAAAGCGGAATTCCACCCCGGCATCGCGTGCGCGTCCGGCCAGGTGGTGGGTGAATAGATGGCAGTCGCCGGTCTCGTCGTTGGGCAGGCGCAAGCCCCCGGCCAGCGGGCTGCGGCCATGCGCCAGAGCAGGTTCGACGCTGGGCAATTGATCGCGGCCCAGCAGCTCGAACGGCACGCCACATTCCTGCAGCACCGCAATGTCACGCTGGGCGGCAGCGAGCTGCGCCTCGGTGCGAAACAGCTGCAGCGTGCCGCGGCAGCGCTCCTCGTAGTGGATGCCGGTGTCGGCGCGAAGCGTGCGCAGGCAGTCGCGGGCGTACTCCGACAGTCGCATCATGCGTTCCTTGTTGAGCGCGTAGCGATCGGCGCTGCAGTTGGCAAGCATCTGCATCATCCAGCGCAACTGGTGAAGGCTGCCGTCGGCGCGAATCGCCAGCGGCGCGTGGCGCTGGAACAGCCACTTCAAGGCCTTCAGCGGAATACCCGGCGCGGCCCAGGGGGTGGAGTAGCCTGGCGAAACCTGGCCGGCGTTGGCGTAGCTGGTCTCCAGGGCGGCACCCGGCTGGCGCTCGAGCACGGTTACCCTTGCGCCGTGCTGGGCGAGATACCAAGCCGTGGTGGTGCCGATCACGCCGCTTCCGAGTACGATCACATGCATGCCTGTCTCCTGCGAGATCTTTGTTGGATATGCGCAGTCTAGGTAATCAATGCTAGTGATTTGAACTTCTTTGCTGGTGTCCCGTAGTGAAAGTCACTAAACCCTGCACTGCTTCCCAGGCACAATAGCGAAATGCGCGAACTCGACCGGACAGACCTCAAGATCCTCGATCTGCTGCAGAAGGACGGCCGGCTGTCGATGACCGAACTCGCCCATCGGATTGGTCTGTCGGCGACGCCCTGCACCGAGCGCGTGCGCCGGCTTGAGCGTGAGGGTGTCATCACCGGCTACCATGCCCGCGTCGATCCGCGTGCCCTGGGGCGGCCTTTGCTGGTGTTCGTCGAACTCAAGCTGTCAGCCAAGTCGAACGACACGTTCGACCGGGTGAAGAAGGAACTGGCCTATGTGCCCGAGGTGATGGAGTGCCACCTGGTGTCGGGCGACTTCGACTACCTGATCAAGGCGCGGATCGCCGAGATGAGCGACTACCGGCGCCTGCTTGGCAACATCCTGCTCAAGCTGCCTTCGGCGACCGAGTCACGCAGCTATGTCGTCATGGAAGAGGTGAAGGAGAGTCTCTATCTGCCGCCGGGCCCCTGACCCCTTACCCTTACCCTGAGCCGGCGAGTTCGTCAGTGCCATTTGCGTCAGCGGTCCGACAGATGCCGCCCCACCCGCGTCAGCAACACCACCGCGCAGGCGGCGGTGAAACAACTGAGCAGCATGGCGTGGCGCAGGGCCTCGACGCCGAACGCGGGATGCAGCAGATCGCTCAGCGCGCCGGTCAGCACCGGACCGACGCCGACGCCCAGAATCGTGCTGAGCAGGGTCTGCAATGCCAGCGCGACGGCACGGCTGCCCGGGCTCACCAGGCTGGTCAGCAGGGCGAATGACGGCGCCAGCCACCACACCATGACGAAGCTGTTGAGGGCCAACCAGACCATGGCCTGGGGCACGGGCACCGTTCCGACATGCAGCAGGATTCCACTGGGCCAGAACAGGTAGATGGCGAGCGTCGTCAGACCGAGCAGGTGACCCGCCAGCGGCAGACGAAGCCGCCAGTGTGGGCCACGCGCGCCGAGGCGATCAGTCAGCCAGCCGGCAAACATGACGCCGAAGCCGGCCGTGCCGCCTCCAATCAATCCGGTCAGCATGCCGGCATGCTGCAATTCGAGCCCGTGAGAGCGCACCAGGAAGGTGGCATTCCACATGCCGAAAGCGTTGCCGCCGAGCGTGGCCATGGCGCTGGCGAGAATCAGGTAGCGCACCGGCTTGTCGTGCCACAACTGTCTTACGGTTGCGCCCATGCCGAGCGGGTCGAGGTGTGTTGTTGCGCCGTCCCAGCGACCACGCTGCGGTTCGTGGGTGAAGAAGGCGAGCAGGGCTGCGATGATCAGCGCCGGAATGCCGACGACGATGAAACTGGCACGCCAGCCGTAGGTGTCGACCATCCACGCCCCCAGGCTCAGGGCGAGGATCGCGGCGAAGGTGGGTGCCGCGGTAAAGAAACTGATGGCGAACGCACGCCGTTGTGGTGGATAGAGATCGGCGATCAGCGATAGAGCTGCCGGCGCGGCGGGCGATTCGACCGCTGCCACCGCCATACGGGCCAACACCAGCAGCAAGAAACTACCAGTCAGCCCGCACAGGATGGTGGTGATGCCCCACAACAGGCTGGAGACGGCGAGCAGGGCGGTGCGCGACATACGGTCGGCAAGCCGTCCGGCCGGCAGACCCAGCACCGCGAACACTGCGGCAAAGGCGAGGCCGGAGATCAGGCCCATCGAGGTGTCGCTGGCACCGAACTCGTGCTTGATGGGCTCGATCATCACGGCGACGATCTGCCTGCCGACGAAATTGTCGGCGTACATCATCGCCAGCAGGATCAGCAGGCCATGCGTGCGCCACGGCGAAGGTGCTGCCGAGGCAGTCATGGCCTGGGTTCAGGTGCTCAGGCCTGAGCCGTTTGACGGGCCTTGGCCAGATTGAGCGCCGTATCTTCAATCATGTCTTCCTGCCCGCCGACCATGCCACGCTTGCCCATCTCGACCAGGATCTCGCGTGCCGGCACGCCGTATTTCTTCTCGGCACGCTTGGCAAACAGCAGGAAGGAGCCATACACGCCGGCATAGCCCAGCGTCAGCGCGTCGCGGTCGATGCGGATCGGGAAGTCCATGATCGGCACCACCAGGTCTTCGGCCACGTCCTGAATCTTGAACACATCCACCCCAGTCTCGATGCCCATCAGGTCGCACACGGCGATGAAGACTTCGAGTGGCGTGTTGCCGGCACCGGCGCCCAGGCCCGCGGCGGCGGCGTCGATGCGGGTGGCGCCCACTTCGAGTGCGGCGAGGCTGTTGGCCACGCCCATGGCGAGGTTGTGGTGGCCGTGAAAGCCGAGTTCGGTCTCGGGTTTGAGCGCGTCACGCACTGCGCTCAGGCGCGACTTGACTGAGTCGGGCAGCAGGTGGCCGGCCGAGTCGGTGACGTAGATGCAGTTGGCACCATAGCTTTCCATCAGCTTTGCCTGGCTCACCAGCCCTTCAGGGCTGTTCATGTGCGCCATCATCAGAAAGCCGACGGTGTCCATGCCCAGCTCGCGCGCGTAGCTGATGTGTTGCTCGGAGACGTCGGCTTCGGTGCAGTGAGTGGCGACGCGGATGGTGGACACCCCCAGCTCATGCGCCATCTGCAGGTGCTCCACAGTACCGATGCCGGGCAGCAGCAGCGCCGAGACCTTGGCCTGCTTCATCAGCGGGATCACGGTGCCGAGGTATTCCTCGTCGGTGTGGGCAGGGAAGCCGTAGTTCACCGAGCTGCCGCCGAGGCCGTCGCCGTGGGTGACCTCGATCAGCGGCACACCTGCGTCGTCCAGACCGCAGGCGATGGTCTTCATTTGCTCGAGCGTCATCAGGTGGCGCTTGGGGTGCATGCCGTCACGCAGCGTCATGTCGTGGACGGTGATTTTCTTGCCGCGAAGTTCCATGTTCATCTCCTTCTGGCGCGTAGCGCTCAGGCCACCATCGTGGCGCGGTTGGATTCGAGTTTGAGGCGGCCGGCGAGGATCTCTTCGGCAAACATCTCGGCGGTGCGCGCACCCGCGGCGGTCATGATGTCGAGGTTGCCGGCGTACTTGGGCAGGTAGTCGCCCAGGCCTTCAACTTCGAGATAGACCGAGACGCGATTGCCGTCGAACACCGGGCCATTGACGAGGCGGTAGCCGGGCACGTACTTCTGCACTTCGCGGATCATGGCGTGGATCGATTCGGTGATCTTTGCCTGGTCGGGTTCGGTCTCGGTCAGGCAATGCACGGTGTCGCGCATGATCAGCGGCGGTTCGGCCGGGTTGAGGATGATGATGGCCTTGCCTTGTTTGGCGCCGCCCACCTTCTCCACCGCACCGGCGGTGGTGCGGGTGAACTCGTCGATGTTCTTGCGCGTGCCGGGGCCGGCGCTCTTGCTCGACACGGTGGCGACGATCTCGCCGTAGGCCACCGGCTGCACGCGCGACACCGCCGCCACCATCGGGATCGTGGCCTGGCCACCGCAGGTGACCATGTTGACGTTCATCTCGCCCTTGCCCACGTGCTCGACCAGATTGACCGGCGGCACGCAGAAGGGGCCGACCGCCGCCGGGGTGAGGTCGATCATCAGCACCCCCAGCTCATTGAGCTTGCGGCTGTTCTCCGCATGCACGTAAGCGCTGGTGGCATCGAAGGCGATCTGCACGCCGTCGGCCAGCACGTGCGGCAGCAGGCCATCGACGCCGTCGGCGGTGGTCTTGAGGCCCATCTCGCGCGCACGCGCCAGGCCCTCGGAGGTGGCGTCGATGCCCACCATCCACACCGGTTCCAGCACTGGGCTGCGCTTCAGTTTGTACAGCAGGTCCGTGCCGATGTTGCCCGGACCAATCAGGGCACATTTGATTTTTTTCATGTGTGTTCAGCTCTCTATCAGGCGGCTACGTCAGTCTTCTACGTACTAGGCCGCAGCGTGTGAGGCGGCAGCGTGTGCTCCGCCTCGATACAAAGGATTTCGATCCCTGGGGTTGCAGGCTGCGCGGCAGCACACGGAGGAGGGAGGGATGTGCCGCCGCGCACCTGCAAAACGGGGGGTCAGGAAAAAGCGATCGAACAGCGGCCGAGGCCTTCGATGTCCATCTCGAAATGATCACCGGCGCGGGCCGGTACCAGCGGTGCCAGCGAACCGGACAGGATCAGCTCACCGGCGCGGAACGGAATGCCGAACGCGCCAAGGGTGTTCGCGAGCCAGGCGACGGCCTCGGCCGGATGGCCCTGCACCGCCGAACCCAGACCTTCGCCGGCGGGTTCGCCGTTGAGTGTCATGCGCATGCGCACCGCGGCCAGATCCAGCCCCGCCGGGTCGGTATGGCGCTCGCCGATCACGAACACGCCGCAGGAGGCGTTGTCGGCGACGGTATCCTGGATCTTGATCTTCCACTCATCGATACGGGAGTCCACGATCTCGAAGCATGGCGCTACCCAGGCGGTCGCGGCCAGCACGTCTTCTTTGGTCACGCCCGGGCCCTGCAGGTCGGCCTTGAGCATGAAGGCGATCTCACCTTCCGCGCGCGGCTGGATCAGGCCCGCCTTAGCCAGAGAAATGGTGGCGCCGTCGGCGTAGTGCATGGTGTCGGTGAGGAAGCCGAAATCCGGCTGGTGCACGTTCAGCATGTCCTGCACCGGCTTGCTGGTGACGCCGATCTTCTTGCCGACCACTTTCTCGCCGTCGGCTTCGCGGCGCGACAGCATGTGCAGCGAGATGTGATAGGCGTCGTCGACGCTGATTTCGGGATGTCGATCGGTAAGTGGCGTGAGCGTCTTGCCCTGGCGCAGGGCGTGGTAAAGCTCGTCGCCGAGGCGGCGAATCTGGGTATCTTCCATGGGACGGAGTCCGTGCGGGCAGTAAAGGGGAATTGAGGCGGTTCAGCCCGGCCAGACGCTCGATTCAGCGCCACCGTCGACTTCGATGATCTTCCCCGTGACCCAACCCGATGCGGGGCTGGCGAGGTAGAGCGCGGCGGCGGAGATGTCCTCGACCTCGCCGAGGCACTTGAGCGGCGTGTTCTTGATCATGCCTTCGCGCATGTTGGCGGGCAGCGCACGGTCCAGGGCAGCGGTCATGATCGGACCCGGGGCGATTGCGTTGATACGAACGTCCGGCGCGAAATCGTGCGCCAGCAGACGGGTGAGCTGGCTCAGCGCCGCCTTGGCCGTGCCGTAGGCGCTGAAGTGGGGCTGGGCGTAGCGTGCGGCGCCCGAGGTGATGTTGACTACGTTGCCGCCGCCCGCTGCGCGCATGTGCGGGACGCACAGGCGGGTGAGTTCGTAAGCCGAGCTGACGTTGAAGCGGAACACGTCCTCGAACTTGTCGGTGGGCATCTTCAGCGGATCGTTCGGCCCCGAGCCGCCGGCATTGTTAACCAGGTGGGTGATGCGACCGAATTCCTTCAGCGCGGCATCGACCACCGCGGCGAGTTGCGCCAGGTCGGTCACGTCGCAGGTGACGGCCAGGGCGCGGCGTCCGAGCGCGCGGACTTCTGCCGCCACGGCCTCGACGTCGGCCAGCGTGCGCGCCGCACACACCACATCGGCGCCGGCTTCGGCGTAAGCGATGGCGATGGCACGGCCAATGCCGCGACCGCCGCCGGTGATGATTGCAACCTGGCCATCAAGCCGGAAGCGTTCGATGATGCTCATGGAGTGTCCTCTGTACTGGGAGCGACGATGGGCGTGTCAGCGCGCCGACCAAAGGTCGGGCATGCCGGGGTCGCTGCTGGCAATCAGGCGCTTGAGCAGCAGCTTGAGCGCCATCGCGTCGCCAGGGCCAAGCTTGGCTGCCATGTCTTCCTCGACTGCCTTGGCCAGCGCGATCTGGCGCAGCGAGGCTTCGCGGCCATCGGCCGTCATCACGTAGCGCAGGTCTTCGCCCTCGGTCTCGAGCGCCACGAACTGTTGCGCTTCGAGTGCCGCCATCGATTCGGCCGAGGCCTTCATGCCGGTGTAATCGATGAAGGCGTTGAGCTCCTCCAGGGTCAGCCGGTCGCGAATGGACAGAACCGACAGGATGAAGAATGAGCGTTCGTCCAGGGCCTGCGTACTCAGCATCTGGCGCAGGGCGTAAAGCATCTGGTAGTGAGCGCGTCCCAGCAGGTAGCCGAGCAAATCCTCGGTGTAGTTGCATTCGGGCGGTGGCGTGGCGCCAAGGCGCACTTCTTCGCGTGGTTTGCGGGCCGCGAGGGCGTACTGGCCGCTCTGGAATACCAGTGGCGGCAGCGCGCTGTGGTCGTAACCCAGTACTTCGCCGACGAAGATGATATGGTCGCCGCCGTCATAGCTGAAGGCGGTGCGGCACTGGAAGCGCGCGGTGCACTCCTTCAGCAGCGGCGCCTTGCTGATGCCTTCGTCCAGTTCGAGGCCGGCGAACTTGTTTTCGCCCTGACGCGCGAAGCGGCCCGACAGCTCTTCCTGGTTGGCCGACAGCACGTGAACGTTCCAGTGCTTCGAGTTCGAAAATGCAGCCACGCTGCGTGCGTTCTTGGCCAGGCTCCACAGCACCATCGGCGGGTTCAGCGACACCGAGTTGAAGCTGTTGGCGGTGACGCCGATCAGCTCACCATCCTGCGCGCGGGTGGTGATGATGGTTACGCCGGTCGTGAAGGTGCCGAGCGCAGCACGGAATGCCTGGGGATCGAAACCCTTTTGCGTCGTCATGTCGTGTCTCGCGAGGCGGGTTAAATAACGGTGTTGAGTATGGAATCCGGCCAAAAGAGGGTCATCGTCCCAACGGACTACCGTCGAGTTACCGATGTCATGGGCCTGACCTTTCGTCCGTTCGGACGATGGTGGGGTACGGCGCTATTGTTATCTTCACGCTCTCGCTCGTGTCGTAGAGGCTTGTGCATGCGCCAACTTACTCTCGCTCAACGCTTGTTGATCTGGGCGCTCGTCGCGGGACTGCTTTTTTTTACCTCGGTGGGTTTTGGCTGGTTCGGGCTCTACCAGGCCAAGGAAGCCTTGCGCGAGGTACACGAAACAAACCTCGTCGCACTGTCCCGTTTCGAATCCATCAAGGACCATCTGCAAACCAATCGCCGGCTCGTCCTGCTGGCCTTCCAGCTTGATCCGGAGGGTGGTCTGGCGCCAGCGCATGAGCGGCCGCTGTCGCATTACCTCGCGCAGATCGACCACAACACCGAGGAAGTCTCTGGGCTGATCGAGGCGCACCGTGCGCAGATCGATGACGCGCAGGAAAAGGTTTTGTTCGACAATTTCGTCGCGCGCTACGACGAGTGGTATGCCCAGGTCGACGACGTGCTCGCGTCCCTGCGCACGGGTGCGTTCCGTCTGGCCTATATGAGCGCCTTCGTGCAGGGCGGCGAGCCTGCCGGGGAAGCCGCCGGAGACGCCATTGCTGCGCTCCATGATCATCAAGCCCGGCTGACTGCCGAGAGTTACGAGGCGGCCCAGGCACAGTACCGTCTGATCGTGACCGCCTATCTCGCGCTGTCGGCCTTCGGCATGGTGTGCGGAACCCTGCTCGCCTTCACCACGCTGCGCCGCTTGCGCCTTGCCTTCGGGGTGGCATCATCGGTGGCGCGGGCGATTGCCAGTGGCGACCTGTCGGCCGAGGTCCCCAAGCTTGGCAACGATGAGTTCGGCGTTCTGCTCGCGGATATTGGCCAGATGCGCGACAACCTGCATCGCCTGGTCGACGATTTGCGCAAGGAAGTCCAGCAGCTCGGGGTTCAGGCCCGCCAGATGTCGGGCATCGCGAGCACCGCATCGGAGCGCGCAGCATCACAGGAAGAGGCGCTCGGCCGGATGTCCCATGCCGCGACCGAACTGGTGCGCTCCATCGATCAGGTCGAGGCCCACGCCACGGCCTCGCTGCAGACCACGCAGACCTCGTTTGCCCGCGCTGAGGACAGTCAGCAGTTCATCCGGCGCATGGCCGAGGAGATGCACCGGGTGTCGGACGTGGTGGACGCCACGGCCGCGCAGGTGGATGGCCTTGACGAACTCTCGCACCGGATCAGCAGCGTGGTACAGGTCATTCGCGAAGTTGCCGATCAGACCAATCTGCTGGCGCTCAATGCCGCGATCGAGGCTGCCCGCGCGGGTGAACAGGGACGAGGCTTTGCCGTCGTCGCTGACGAAGTGCGCAAGCTCGCAGAGCGCACTTCAGCATCGACTGAACAGATCACCACCACCATCGCCGACATCCAGACTCGAACCCGCAGCGTGTCCGCCGGCATGAGGCAGGTCGTGGAGCGCGTTGCCAGTGGCGCAACCCTGTCGCGCGAGGCAGACCAGTCGATCGAGAGCATCCGCAGCGGCACCAGCGAGGTCTTTGCCGCGGTGGGTAACATCAGTGCGTTGATCAAGGAGCAGGCGGAATCCACCCGTGAAATCGTGCACCGGATCGACATGGTTTCGAATGGCACGGCCGACCTCTCGGCCAGTGCCAGTCGCAGCGCCGAATCCGCCGCAGGGCTCGATACCCTGGCGCGCTCCCTTGATGAATTGTCCGGCCGCTTCCGCCTGGCCTGAGGCGTGGCCCGTTCCACCTGACCCCAATCGTTTGAGCACAACAGGAAGAGACACGATGAGCAAAAAAATTGATTCCGTCGATGGCCTGGCAGACCTGCTGGCCCGCCAACAAGCCGCGTTCCGCCAAGCCGGCGCCGTGGATGTCGCTACACGTCGGCGCCGCATGCAGACCGCAATCGATCTGCTGGTGAAGTACCACAAGCCGCTGGTCGAGGCCATGGATGCCGACTTTGGCGGTCGCCCGAAAGGCTATTCGCTGATGAACGACGTGATCGGTTCGCTGACCTCGCTGAAGTATGCGCGTGACCATTTCGAGCCCTGGATGCCAAGCGAATCGCGTACCCCCTTCCCGCCTTACGACCAGTTCGGCGCCGAAGCCTGGGTGATGTACCAGCCCAAGGGCACGGTCGGCATCATCGGCACCTGGAACGCCCCGCTGTTCACCCTGTTCAGCCCGCTGGCCAGCGCACTCGCGGCCGGCAATCGCGCCATCCTGAAGCCCTCCGAGGTGTTATCGCATACCGCACAGGTGGTTGCCGACGCCGTGGTCGACATGTTCGATCCGCTGGAGGTGGGCATCGTCACCGGTGGCCCCGACATGGGCGAGGCCTTCACCGCCCAGCCCTTCGATCACATCGTGTTTACCGGTAGTACCTCAGTGGGCAAGGCAGTGATGCGCAATGCGGCGCAGAACCTGGTGCCGGTGACGCTCGAGCTTGGCGGCAAGTCGCCGACCATCATCGCGCGCAGTGCCGATCTGGCCACCGCCGCGCACCGCATCGCCGTGGCCAAGGCCTCCAACGCCGGTCAGCTGTGCGTTAACCCGGATGTCATCTATGTGCCAGGCGACAAGCTCGAGGATTTCGTGACTGCGCTCAAGCGCAACTTTGCCGAACTCTTCCCGGGCGTGCCGGGCAACCCGGACATGGTCGCGGTGGTCAATGCGCGCCACCTCGAACGCGTCGAGTCTTACGTCAACGACGCCGCAGACGCGGGTGCGCGCGTCGAATGCACTCCGGCCGAAACGGCCCTCGACCCCGCCGAGCGCCGTCGCCCGCTGCGTATCGTCATCGACCCGCCGAGCACTGCCCGCATCATGCAGGAGGAGATCTTTGGCCCGGCGGTGGTGGTCAAGCCTTACGCCGCAATCGACGAAGTGATCGCCGACATCAACGCCCGCCCGCGCCCGCTCGCCCTGTACTACTTCGGCGAGGACCAGGCGGAGCAGCAGCACGTGCTCGAGCACACCTTGTCGGGTGGCGTCTGCATCAACGAAGCGATGTTCCACGCCGCGATGGAAGATGCCCCCTTCGGCGGCATTGGCGACTCCGGCATGGGGCACTACCATGGCCGCGAAGGCTTCATCGAATTCAGCCACATGCGCACCGTGTTCAAGGCCCCCGCCTACGATCCGCGTCGCGAATGGGGCCTGCTGCCGCCCTATTCGGATCAGTTCCTGGCGATGATGGAGGCGCAGGTCACCCCCTGATTGCCGCCGCCGGCCCGAGGCCGGCCTAGCTTGATCGACGTAAAAAACGCCGCCCCGCGGCTTCAGCGGGGCGGCGTTTTCATGTCCGCGAGTACTTTCGGGTGGAAACCGGAACCAAGAGCCTCAAAAAGGCGCAAGAAACAGCGAAGGGCTGATGCTCGTGAACGAGATTATGGAAAGTCAGGAATCTGCTGTTTGACGGGTGTGGGCTGTGACTTTCAGTGACATGGCACGCACTCTCCAACGCAATGTAGGCATGTTGCATAAAAACTACGTCATGCAGTGAAGTTGATTGCCGGCTTCGATGGCCATTGATCAGTGCATTGCTTGCGATCGTGGTCGGCTGTTCGACACTCGCGAGTATCTGAATTCGGCCACGCTGGGCCGGTGATCTTCTCTCCGGACCGGAGATCTGAAGGGCCGCTCGATTCTGAAACCCGACGGATGACTTACTTCAGCTACTCGGCC
>Ga0138256_10007919_pt1 | contig 11196 bp, 6 predicted proteins | sample KNB2016incub_MG_FD_105486 | JGI IMG/M metagenome (GOLD analysis project Ga0138256, IMG submission 105486) | Active sludge microbial communities from wastewater in Klosterneuburg, Austria - KNB2014incub_MG | ecosystem: Engineered > WWTP > Activated sludge > Unclassified | place: Austria...
AAAAATGAACAAATTAAAATTAACCGGAAAACAAATCCGTGCTATTGGCTACGCAGAAGGGCCGGTGGTAAGTGTGGCCATGCATACCATGTGTACACATTTTAAACATCATACCGAAGAAGATGCACTGCAGATATTAAAAGATGTATTGGCAGCGCCGGAAAATTATACAGCAGATGAAGTGCTTAATAAAATTGCAGAAAGATTAATTGAACCTGTAATAGAAGAAGCAACTGAAATTCCGCTGAATGAAACCGGCGTTGAGTACAACATCTTTGGTGCAAAACATATTGAAGAAGGCGCTTTACTGCAAATGCAGACCGCTGCTAAATTACCTGTGGCGGTAGCCGGCGCTTTAATGCCGGATGCACACCAGGGTTATGGCCTGCCAATTGGCGGCGTGTTGGCAACAAACAATGCCATCATTCCGTATGCCGTTGGTGTAGATATTGGTTGCAGAATGTGTTTAAGCATTTTTGCTATCAACCCCGATGAGTTGAAAAAAAGAGAAGCTAATTTTCAAAGAGAATTAGTTGCCAGCACTTTGTTTGGTGCAGGCCGTGAGTTCAGCAAGCAGGATGTTTTTGCTGCGCCATCTTCGGTTGAAGTGCTGGACAGAAATGAATTCAGGGAAATTCCATTTTTGGAAAACCTGCAAAGCAAAGCAATGAAGCAATTAGGTACTTCGGGTAGCGGAAACCATTTTGTGGAGTTTGGAAAAGTGGAAATTACCGATGCATCAAACCAAATGAATTTACCAGTTGGTGAATATGTTGGTTTGTTAAGCCATAGCGGAAGCCGTGGCCTGGGTGCAAATATTGCAAATCATTACACCCGGATTGCCATGGAAAAAACCGTGCTGCCAAAAGAAGCCAAACATTTAGCATGGCTTGGTTTAGATACCGAAGAAGGAATGGAATACTGGCTGGCCATGAACCTGGCTGGTGATTATGCAAGCGCCTGTCACCATACCATTCATGCAAAAATTGCAAAAGCCCTTGGCGAAAAACCATTGGTCATGGTGGAGAACCACCACAACTTTGCCTGGAAGGAAATGTACAATGGTGAAGAAGTAATTGTTCATCGCAAAGGTGCAACACCTGCGGGTAAAAATGTGCTGGGTATTATTCCGGGCAGCATGACGGCGCCGGGCTTTATTGTAAAAGGTAAAGGTGAAGCAGCTTCAATAAATTCTGCATCGCATGGTGCAGGACGAAAAATGAGCCGTACCATAGCATTAGCCAATATTACTCATGAGGCTTTGAAAAAAGAACTGAAAGATCATGGTGTAAAACTGATCGGTGGTGGATTGGATGAAGCTCCTTTCGCTTACAAAGACATCAACGAAGTAATGCAAAGCCAGACAACGCTTGTTGATGTATTGGGTAAATTTTACCCGGCCATTGTACAAATGGATGGAAGCGATCAGAGGAAATTCAGGAAACGAAACAGGGAAGTTGTTGGTGAATGATCTTGATAAATAACGGTTGAATGATTAACATTCAGCCGTTGTTTATTTCCAAATAGATTGTTCTAAAATACTGTTCCAGGAATTGTCGGTTACAAAGTAAACCAACCGTATTGTATGATATGTTGCCAGGAAAATTGCCAGCCCATAAGCCAGCTTACGGCTGTAAAACCATTTGTTGAAATATTCCTTCCTGGTTATCAGCTCCGTAACGAGTACAACAATAGCTAAAAAACAAAATGCTATTACAAAAGGCCCGAGAATATGGTAGCTTAAACTTTTATCAATGTCGCCGGCATAAAAAAATACAAGTGATTTGGTAATGCCGCAACCGGGACAAGGGAAACCCGTAAGCATTTTGAACGGGCAAAGGGACTGATCAGTTTCCAGGTGATGGCCGCCGTTATTTAAAAACAGAAAATACGGAACCAGCAGCGTAAATAATGCGCCGATGATTCCGTAGATCTTACGTTTACTCTTTGTATTAGTTATATAACTTGTTAATATCACCTTGTACAATCATTGCGGCCACAACCGGAAAAAGGAATCCCAATATGATCAATAGTGTGGACTGGTCTTTATTCGGTTCGCCTGTTCTTTGATAAACTTTTGGTAAAGCCTCTTTTCCTGCCAGGTAATAAAAGTAAATATTCACCGGCATGCAGCAGCCTGCAAAAATGGCCACCGGCTGTGAAATGACTTCTTTATCTGCAACAGCATTAAAAACCTGGGCTACTTTAATGTTCCAGTAAATGAGATACAATCCGCAGGATAGTAATCCAAAAACCAGGACCATGATGGGATCTACTTTAAATACCGGAATGGGAGTTTGATCATTCAGGTTATCTTGTAATTGTGCTTCCATAATTGTTTAATTAGTTAAGGTTTTATAAATATATACTAATAAGCTGAAATTATTATTACGCCCGAAGCTTTAAAAAAGAATTTAAAGGCCATGGCATAAGATTACTGTGATTGGACAGGTTGAGCTGCCTTTACCTGTAAGGAAATCGCAGAAATAGAGGAAGAATAATAGCAGGATGCCTGTTGTCATTAACAGGCATCTTTATTTACAAATTATCTTTTATGATTTTTTCAATAGCAGCCTGGTCAAACCCTCCACTGGCATAAATTATTTTGCCTGACTTGTTTAATAAAATTATGCCGGGAAAAGAGTAAATACCATATTCATCCACAAACCTGTCAGCTTTAAAAAGCATTTTATAAACAGGCTTATACTTTTTATAAAAAAAGGCAATATCCTCTTTTGTATCTTCTGTATTTAGTGAAAGTAACTGGAACCTGTCTTTCCCGAATTTTTGCTGCAGTTCATTCAGGTGCGGAAATGACGAAATGCATGGCCCGCAACTCTTTATCCAGAAATCTAGCATTACAACTTTTCCCCTGTACTGATACAATGATACCGAATCATCCAGCAGCGGATCATAAGAAGGCAGTACCCAGTTTTCGGGAACAAGGCCGGTGGCAATCATAGCTTTTTTGGGAGCAGGTAATGAATACTCGTCTGAGTAAGTTGAATAAAACCAGCTGAGTTCTCCCGGAGCTTCAGGATTTGTATTAATATCCGTGAAAGTCGCCGTTATAAAATCTGCAGGCCTGTCTTTAAATTTAGTGATATACTGATAAGGCAATATCGTCGTTTTGTCAATTAGTATTTCGTAGGGTTTGTTTTTATCACCAGTGTATTCAGATGTAAATTCATCAATACTGCCGAGGTTAGTGAAATAATGATTGTATAGTTCCACCTGAATAAAATAAAAATCAGTGTTATTGATTGTTGTGTCTGTAATACTTTTCTTTATTGAGTTATCATTCAAAAGCAATGGAATCATATTGCGTAAAGAAATTATTGAATTGTATAGTGGAGATAAACTTTCAAACAGATCTTTGCGGGGCTTTTGCCTGATTTCTATCGTTTTATTGGATTTTTGCAATCCAAAATACTGCACACCATTGTAACAGGCAAAGAATTTATCATCATCAGACTGGAAACGGTACCCTGCATTATTATTTTTGGCGGTAAAGTCTATATAAATATTCCAGGAAGATGAAACATGATAGTTATCATCTTTATAAAAAATCTCCCTGTTGTATTTATAACTTACCGATTGCAGGTTGCTGAGTTTTTCCGAAATACGCGATAGAATCTCTTTTGTTTCCTTGTTATTATATTTCAGCTGTCCGTATGATTTACCTGGGGCAAATACGGCAAGAAACAAAATGCTGATATGTGTTAGCCATATTCCTCTTACAATCATATTGAAGATTTTAAATAACGGAATCTTTACTAAATATAAGCTGGTAAATTATATTTCTGAGAAACTAAAGATTAAAATTTTATGTAAAAAATTTCCTTTCTGCATCCTTTAAAAAAATTGGTATGCAGAAATTATTCCTACCCCTGTTTTTTGTAATGGCAATTGTTACACAGAGCAGCGCCCAGCAAAGATTATTCGACCAGGCTGTGCAATTGAAAACATGCAATATTTCCATTGAGGCAAATTCATTTATTGCCACTACAGTAATTGAAATGGAATTTTATAATCCCAAAGACCAGGAAGTGGAGGCGCTGCAAACTTTCAAGCTCAACAGGGGGCAGGTTATTACTGACTTTCAGCTTGAACTCGATGGCAAATACAGGGAAGGCAGTATTGAAGAAAGATGGAAGGCAAGACAGGCATATAACAGCATTGTTGGTAAAAGGATTGATCCTGCCTTATTACAAATGAACGGACAAGATTATTACAGCCTCAACATTTATCCCGTACCTGCAAAAAGCAGCCGAAGGATTAAGTTTACCATTACACAAATGATGAAGGCTGAAAACTTAAAACTGATCTACGACCTGCCTTTGAATTTTACGGGCAATACTTCTGTTTTTAATCTCGATATACAAATTAAAAATCCTGTTTCTATCCCCTATGTAAACAAGGGCCTGCTGGAAAATTATTTTTTTGATATGGGTAAAAGCACCGCTTCGGTCTTAATGCAGGCTAAGGATATTACATTAAACAAACCTCTGTCTTTTTCAATTAACCAGTTTACGAACGAGCCGCAGATCTGTATCAGTAAACATAGCGGAAAAAATAATTTCTTAATGCGGTTGTTTCCCGAGGTGCCGGTATATTATCCTGCCAAACCGGCATCGATTAATGTGTACTGGGATGTTTCTTTATCGGGTAAGGAACGGAATTTAACAAAGGAACTCAATTACCTGGAGAAATATATTGCTGAGAATGAAATTGATAAAACCACTATTTTTCTTTTTAATCATCAGCTCCAGGGAACAATTGTTTTCAACAGGCTGAAAGATAATTTTGCTTCAATCCGTAGCTATCTCAGCACTTATAAATATACCGGCGCAACCTCCTTGGGCAACCTTAATTTCAATAATGTACTGGCCGACAGGATACTGCTTTTTTCTGACTGCATTAATTCTATTGGCAGCACCCGGCCCAAACCAGGGGCGGTACAGGTAAACTGTATTATTTCCAACTACAGGTATAGTTACAATGACCTGTACGGTATTATAGGAATAACAGGCGGTTCAATAATTGATCTTTATAATGCTGATATAAAAACTGCGGTAAAGAAAACCGATTCTGCCGAAAACTTCCTGTACAGGTACAATGCTGCCCATATCAGCATGAATGAAAACTTTCCTTTAAAGCTGGGTAAAAGTATTTTGTTAAGCGGCACATTTGAGCAGTCTGATAACCTGGAGTTGATCTATGGGAATAATACTGCCATGAACAAATCGGAAAACTATTTTTTATCTGCTGCTGAAAACTGTGATGAAACAACGTATAAAAAAATGCGGATGCTGAAATCGTATGACTCATTGATGTATGGAGATGACGGATATTACCGCTGGCAGAATATGATCATATTTGGCCTGGCAGAAAGAGTGGTTACGCCACAAACATCCTACCTGGTACTGGAAAGAATTGAAGATTATATAAAATACAAAATAGCGCCGCCCAAAGAGCTGGAGGAAAAATGTGCAGAGATGAATTATGTATATAAGCAGGAATATAAAATAAATGCACTGAAAACATTTACCGAACAGGATGCACTGGCGCAGGTAGTAAATAATTACAACAGAAGAATAACCTGGTGGAATAAAGATGAGGCATTGATAGACCTGGATAAACCTGTGCCGGAGAAAACAAATACAAGCCTTGCTGCAAACTCAGTACCTGTAAAAGATAAAACTGTTACTGGAATTAATATGAACCAGGTAAATTTTAAAACAACAGGTAGTGAACTGAAAGAAGTTGTTGTAACAGGAGGCTACGGAATTAAGCGTAGTTTAAAAACGGCGAGTGCAAATGTGCAATATGTTTCGGGGCTGCAGTTAAATACAATCCGTAACACAAATATTAATGAAGCATTGGCAGGTAAAGTTGCGGGGATTCAATTACGTGGCCAGTCAGGTGCAAAATTATCCAGTGTTGGGTCTATACGATTGCGTGGTGTGAATTCACTTACAGGAAGCACTGGTTTACTATATGTATTAGATGGAACAAGGGTTGCAGCTGAGGATATTAATACAGATGACTTGGAAGAAGTTACTTTATTACAAGGGCCTGCTGCTGCAGCTATTTTCGGGCCTGATGGTTCTAATGGCGCAATGATTATAACATCAAAACGGGCAAAGCGGAACTACTCATATAATTACTGGCATGAGTATAAATTAAGCAGCATGGAGGATGTGGATTATGTTCAGGAAATGAAAAAAGCTTTTTCCTATGAACTATGGGACACTTACCTGGAACTGGAAAATGAGAATAAAGACAATATTGGTTTTTATTTTGAAATGGCTGATTTCTTTTTTGAGAAAAATATGCCAGGCCGGGCCGAGGAAGCGATGCACAATGCAATTGAATTGTGCCGGGGCAGCAGTTATGGGTTGAAACTGGCAGCATATATATATGAAAAATGGAAATTTTTCGACAAAGCAATTGTATTATATCATGGGATATTAAACACAGATGCAGGTAATTTACCGGCAAAAAGAGACCTGGCGCTGGCATATGTTCAAAACAAAGACTTTGAAGCTGCTGTTAAAACCTACTACAGCATAATTATCAACCCGGCAAGCGAAAATTATTACGGCAATGTAAAAGAAAATGCCCTCGCCGAAATGAATGCAGTTATTGCTTTACGTAAAAAAGAATTCGACATTTCTTATATCAATCCCAACCTGCTGAAATTATTACCGGTGGATTTACGGATAACAGCGGAAACGAATCATTATTATGTCAACAACCTCCAGATAACTGAACCCGGAAATTCGGTATGTAATTTCAAAAAGGCTAATACGGTTAATGGCGGGAGTTTATTAAGTAAGTATAGTTATGGGCGTATTTACAGCATTGGGGAATATGCCATCAAAAATGCTGTTGCCGGAAATTACCGGGTGAAGGTTAATGCTGATGGATATAGTGACTACCCTGCCCGTATACCAACCTATGTAAGGGTAATTGTTTTTAAAAATTTCCAGAGGGAAAACATGGAGATAGAAGTTAAAAATTTTGATTTGGATAACCAGTATGGTGTTATAGAACTGGATGAAGTGAAATGGTAAACAAATTCCCGTGAAAATGAAAAAACTCCGGCTTTTTTTGCCGGAGTTTTTTTGTGATGGGTATCTTTTATATCTCTAAAATAATTATTCTATTTTTACCCGAGTAAATTACAGCAATGCATTCAACCGAAGAAAAAATAAGAGAACTGTTTTCCGCGATCTCAGGTGCAGCAATTGAAGCAATTGATAAACTCCCCCAGGCAGGCAGCGAACGTCATTATTACCGTATTCATACGGCAGAAAAAACATTCATTGCAACTTATGGCGCCAACCTGAAGGAGAATGAATCTTTCATATATTTCTCGGATCATTTTAAGAAAAAACAATTATGTACCCCTGAAATATTATGTATCAATGCAGCAAAAGATATTTATATACAGGAAGACTTTGGCAATGTATCACTGCTGAACAACCTGGAAGAAAAAGGTTTTACAGCTGAAGTATACGACCTGTATAAAGAAAGTTTACAGCAACTGGTAAAACTGCAGATCAAAGGGCACGAGGGAATGAATTACGATAAATGCCTTACCAATACCAGTTTTGGTAAGCAGGCCATCATGGCAGATCTTTTATATTTTAAATACTATTTTCTGGATGCTTTACGCAGGCCATATGATAAACAAAAGCTGATAGATGATTTTGAAGCGCTGAGTAATTATCTTTCTCATACCGAGTACAAATTTTTTATGTTCCGTGATTTTCAGAGCCGTAATATTATGGTTAAGCCGGACAAAACAGTTCATTTTATAGATTACCAGGGAGGTATGCAGGGTGCGCCGCAATATGATGTGGCTTCCTTGTTATGGCAGGCAAGGGCAAACCTGCCTGACAAATGGAAGCAGTGCCTGCTGGAAGATTATATAGATGCATTTGAAAAAATGGTAGGGAACCCGATCAGCAAGGAAACCTTCCGCAGCCAGTACAATGGTTATGTCCTCATCCGTTTGTTACAGGTGCTGGGTGCTTACGGCTTCCGTGGTTTGTTTGAACGCAAAGCTCACTTCTTAACAAGTATTCCATTAGCGTTGCAAAATTTAAAATGGTTTGTCAACAACCAAAATGTGGGTATTACGTTACCTGAATTTAAAAAGGTTTTGGAAATATGTATCAGTGATGAAGTAAGCGAAGAGTTTACGCCGGTACAGGCAACAGCTGATACATCACTTGTTGTTACAATCAACAGTTTCTCTTATAAAAAAGGAATACCTGCAGACCCTTCCGACAATGGCGGAGGTTATATATTTGATATGCGTGGTATTTTAAACCCGGGAAGGATTGAGGTATATAAAACACAAAGTGGATTAGACAAGCCGGTAAAAGATTTCCTGGAACAGCAAACAGATATGCCGGTTTTTTTAAATGGGGTATATAGTATAATCGACATTTCTGTTACCGACTATATAAAAAGAGGCTTTAAAAGCCTGATGATAAATTTTGGTTGTACCGGTGGCCAGCACCGCAGTGTTTATGCAGCTGAAGCGATAGCCAGGCACTTGCGAAATAAGTTTAAGGTAAAAATTCAATTAACGCATACGAATCAGCAAAACTGGGTAAAATGAAAGCAATGATCTTTGCTGCAGGTTTAGGAACAAGGTTTAAACCCTGGACAGATAAACATCCTAAGGCACTTGCACTGGTGAATGGAAAATCATTACTGCAGCGTAATATCGAATACCTGCAGCAATACGGTATTACCGATGTTGTAGTTAATGTTCATCATTTTGCACACCAAATAATTGAAGCGGTAAAGAAAAATAAGGGATGGGGCAGCAATATTATTATAAGTGATGAAAGCAATGAAGTGCTGGAAACGGGTGGGGGTTTGGTAAAAGCAAGGCCATTGCTGGAAAGTAACGAACCTTTTATTACCCTCAATGTAGATATTCTTACGGATTTGGATCTGTCTGACCTGATAACCTTTCATAAAAACAAAAAGGCACTTATCTCTTTTGGGATTACCAGCAGAAAAACATCACGTTATTTATTATTTGATGAAGATAACAGGCTCTGCGGCTGGCGCAATACAAAAACAGGAGAAGAGAAAGGCCCCCACCTAACCTCCCCCGGAAGGGGAGGGACAAAGCCCCTCAAAGAAATGGCATACAGTTGTGTAGTTGTTTTTCAGCCCGAAGTTTTTGATTTAATAAAGCAGCAGGGAAAATTTTCTTTAACTGAAACATATCTTGACCTGGCAAAAGATCATTTGATACTTGGTTATAATCATAGCGGCGATAAACTCATTGATGTTGGTAAACCGGAAAGTGTTGCCGTTGCAGAAAAATTATTTAAATAAAAACAAATAAATTTTTTATAAAAAGGAGATTGTCTTTTTGCAGAAGAAAAATACAATGAGGATGTGGAAGAAATAATGTCCGGATATGTTTGGAGTACCGCCTCCTCTCTTCTATTGGAGAGGAGGTAAAGGAGGTGAGGCTCTTTATTTTTTCTCAAACAAATCCTTCTTATCTACCACCTTTACAAGCTTGCCAACTTTAAGTGTTTTGCTTACCACATCATAGGGGCCTGTAACAACCAGGTCACCTTCTTTAAGGCCTTCTGTAACTTCAATATTGTTAATATCCTGGATATCTGTTTTTACTTTCACTTTGCTCACTTTTCCATCTTTGTCAATTACAAATGCAACTACTTCAAGGTCATCAACAATGGTCACGGCCGCTTTGGCATTCGACTCATCAACTTTCTTTTTCTCTGTTTTTAAGCTGTCATTTTTATCACGGGTTGTAACAGCATTGATGGGTACGCTCAGCACATTGGTATGTGTCTTGGTTTGTATATCGGCACTGGCACTCATACCCGGGCGAAACGGAAAAGAACGTTTGCCAATCAGGTCCTGGTAACTTTCGGGCAGCAAGCGGATATAAACTTTATACTGTGTTACATCATTGGATGTATTTGCCAATGCACTTTGGGTGGCAGCACCATTATTGCTGCTGGCAATTTGCGTAACAACACCTTTAAATTTCCTGTCGCTGTAGGCATCCACTTCAATCAATGCATTATCACCCAGTTTAACTTTTGGAATATCGTTTTCACCCACATCCACCCTGATCTCTATTTTCGACATATCGGCTATGCGTAAAATTTCGGTACCCACATTAAAACTGTTGCCGGCAACTTTTTCTCCTTTTTTTACACTCAGTAAACTTACCACACCATCCATCGGCGCAATAATTTCTGTACGGCCAAGATCAGTATTTGCCTTTGCCAGGTTTTCTCTTGCGCTTTGTACACTTGCCTGTCCGCCACGAATACCCTGCAGCGCAGCATTGTAATTCGCCTTGGCACTTTTTAAATTGGCATCAGCTACATTAAATTCATTCTGACTGATCACTTTTTCATCAAACAGTTTCTTTTGCATGGTATAGGTTCGCTGGGCCTGCTCCATCTGGGCTTTCAAAGCATCAATTGCAGCCTGCGAATTGGCAACCTGTGCCTGGCTTTGTTCCACACCACTTGCTGCCTGGTTTCGTTGTATATTATATATGTCGGCATAAATGCGGGCAAGCAGCTGGCCTTTTTTTACAGAGTCACCCTCCTGAACAGTCAGTTCAGTGATCTCACCGCTGATATCAGGACTTACCCTTACTTCAATCTCCGGATAAATTTTTCCGCTGGCATTTACAATTTCAGTGATGGTACGCTTCTGCACTTTTTCTGCAGTAACTTTTATTCCTTCGTCTTTACCAAAAGCCCCTGTTTTGGATAACACTACTAACAGCAGCACCAATATTCCCAAACTTATTAAAATCCATTTAAGCGATTTACTCATTGTGTTTTATTTTTTGTGCCCGGCCATATTCCTTTAATCAACTTCAATGGCGTCGCACTCTTGTACTATAATTCTATATTCTGCATTTATAATTTAAGTCCCTGTCCCTTATAAAATTCCAACACTTTCATCTTAAAAACATAATCAAACTGGTTCAATGCATTTTCAAGTTTAGCCCTGAATACATTATTCTGGTTGGTAATCAATTCAAAAGTTGTCAGCATCCCTACTTCATAACGTTTTAATGCAAAGCCGTAAGAGCGTTCTGCAGTTTCCAGGCTTTTTTTACCGGCATTAAACTTTTCCAAAGCCACTACAGCAGCATCA
>Ga0138256_10007922_pt1 | contig 11195 bp, 9 predicted proteins | sample KNB2016incub_MG_FD_105486 | JGI IMG/M metagenome (GOLD analysis project Ga0138256, IMG submission 105486) | Active sludge microbial communities from wastewater in Klosterneuburg, Austria - KNB2014incub_MG | ecosystem: Engineered > WWTP > Activated sludge > Unclassified | place: Austria...
AAACCTTTTTACAAAAAGCGACATTCTCGGACGCAGCAATATCGAAGGAGGTGTCTGCCTGAGCGACCATGGCTACATCATTTTCGGCGCAACACAAATGGGCAGCGGCACTGTTATCGGCGCACGGACGACCATAGGCATGGGTTTGGCTGATCGCGGCTTGCCAACAATCGGACGTAACGTCTGGATCGGTTCCGACTGTATCGTCTATGGATCGTTGACTATCGGCGATGGTGCAACACTTCTACCCGGAACCGCCCTGACCAGGAGCATTCCTGCTGGTGTCGTCATGCAGGGCAATCCGGCTCACCTGGTCCTGCGGAACTTCGACAATATGGCGTTGCGGATACAGCCCAGCCTGGACGCCGAACAATATGTAGAGAAATGTCTGGCGACGATGCAGGGCAACTGATTGTTCAAAAGCATTCAGGCAGATGTACAGCGCTATAGCCGGGCTAAAACGCCGATCGGTCTTATGCGTTGTGCCCGGCTGTTCGCGGAAAATTTCGGCTTGCAGGCCTTATGTGTTTACCGCTTCGGACGCTGGCTGAGGGGCATCCGGGACCGCCCGCTGGGTTTAGCGGCAAACGGCATTCTGTATCCTGCCTATTGGCTGATGGCGGCCTACGTACGGCTTGCTTATGGCATTCAGCTGGAACAAAGCGCAGATATTGGACCGGGACTGTATATCGGGCATTTCGGCGGTATTCGAGTTGTACATTGCAGAATAGGGCCACACTGCTCGCTACAGCAGCAGGTAAAACTCGGTACTAACGATATATCAGCACCCGGCCCCACAATTGGTACTCGCGTCTGGATTGGCGGTCACGCGCAGATTACCGGCGATATACAGATTGGTGACAGTGTCACTATTAGCGCAGGTGCCAGAGTCACCCAGGATATTCCCGCTGGATGCCTGGTAATGGGAAATCCAGGCCGGGTTACTCAAAGAAACTACGACAACAGCAGTTTTCTCTGACCAACAGGCCATCGCAACTGAAACACCGCTGCTCAGTGAGATCCCTTGGGACCTGGTGGAAACGATCTGTCCATTTTCTGATCGATAAAGAAGACTCAATCAAGATACATGGCGGCGGCACTGCCACCATAAGTCGTTGCAAGCGAAAAGTTACCCGCTATGTCGGGAAGCATCCTGAACAAGCGTATGTAGCTGCAGGCGCCGTTTCGCTACTGTCAGATCTGAAGCTTCGAGAAATAGCGGCAGTAGCTGATCCCTGAGCAGATACATCCAGTTGTCGGACGGTCGAAGGTAGGTTGCCTCTGGACTGTTTACCTTGGGAGCAACGATCACATCTTCTTCTTTTCCATGCTTGCCCTCCCGCTCAAGCAAAACCCGGCGACCATATTTCACAGCTTCGGCGACAGCCTGGGCCGATATCTCCGGGGCCAGTCGAGAAACTGCCCATTCCCGCGAATCACAATTTTGCAGCAGCGTTCCATTCTGAATGCCCTGCAGCGTATCAATGAGTCGCCTCTCAGGGACGACCACACCAGCGACCGGCGGTATAAACTCTTTGGCGACACCAATATTTTCAGACAGCAGCAGCCCTGGAGTGCCCGCAAACATAGATTCGAACAGACTCTTGTTACTCCCCTCCTTGCGCGAGAGAAGCACACAAACGCGTGACTGGTTTAGTACGGTATTTACGCCATCCTGGTCAAGGTCTACAAACACGTCAACGGCGCCACGGAGTGAGTATCCTTCCAGCAGGCGCTCAACAAACGCTTTACCCTCCTCGCCACCCCAACTGGAAACAACCAATGCTGCCCGATAAGCCGGGTACCATTGCCGGAGTTGGACTACAGTCTCGAAGAATCGATAAACACGCTTACCGGGCGTAAGGTTGGCAACATACACACTCCCGTACAGTTCATCTGCTCCGGTCGGGTGAAAGCAGCGATAGTCCACCCAGTTGCTTGCACCAATTGCGATACAAACCGCACGCGGGAACAGGCGCTCCACCACTACCCGATCATCAGGGTCGGTTGCCTGAATCACGAGCACCCCCGGGAATCGCCTCCAGACCAGGAGTTCCTCTACGCAATAGCCCGCCCAGCTTGGTTCCAGAACGACATCAAAAAACTCGGCAAGCAGCGGAAGGTCGCATTCCACGCCTGACAGACCAACTGTTTCAGTAAACTTGATCAAAAGAACTCCGCGCGACGCCAATCCAGTCTCGTCAATCAGCGGAGGACATAGGATCAGACACCTTTGATACCAGTTTCCCGAGCCTGGTCGGGCCAGCAGGGTATCAAGCGCATAGCGATCCAGCTCACCTCCAAGACCGCTCGCTATGCGGCAGGCCAGATTGCCACGACCAACTCGACTGGCCCAGCATAACCAACGGATAAAAACCGGCCGTGGCCCGGCAAACCACAACAGGATCGCAATTCCGACGGTACTGGCCCGCGCTATGGGAGCGGAGCAGCGCTGGGCTATATCGAGGGCCAAATGCCTTCGCAGCTCAGGCTCACTGAGGGCCAACCGGATTGTCTGAAAAGAAATCACAGTGCAATCTTCGCTATTCACCGACAGCAGTAACGCCGGTCACGAACACGGATCTTCCGCATCGTTCGGCAATCAGACTCATCAACTCTGCACTACCCTTGTTCCATGCATCGTTGACCCGCGACCTGGAAACATCACAGCCAGCGAGTAACTCGGAATATCTAGCCTGAATATCCTGAACGCCATCCACGATATCAGATGCTTTTGCCTCCACAAAGACTGCGCTCGCCGCAAAGAGATCGCGCCCCGCACCGTTATCAGAAAGCAGCAAGGGGCGTCCCACCGCTGTCGCCTCATAGGCACCGCAAACAATACACCGCGGCATTAGCGTAAGGTCCAACACAGCATGCGAACTATGCAATTGCGCCCAATACGCCTCGTCTGAAAGAAAGCCGAGAAAGTCAACATTGTCCGGTGCGCGCTCTCGCAACTGGACAGCGAGGCGCTTTACGTTCCCCGTAAACTGAAACCTCGCAAAGCCTTTTAACCGGTCTGCAGCCAGGAGAATCTGTTCGATGGGCTCATCCGGTGCGTAGGTCGCTACCACCGTTATTACGATTGGATCTCGACACGTCGGGGGGCTGCATTCGGAACTACGCAGCTCCGGCAGTGGATCTGGAATCACGACTACAGCACCACCGTTGCGCACCACACTCTTTCCGAGGGCATCGTTGGTAACAATTGTTACGTCAGCACTACGCAGCACAAAGCGATACAGGCACCTGAAAAACCAGCCCGGATTAACATAGGGCTCAACCGCTTCGTTATGCGCATCGACAGCAAGAAAAATCCTGGTGCCAACAACCTTCCTGACGAAAGATAGCAGAACACCCAGAACTACCGACGGGTTCTGTACAAATAGGACTTTTGGTCGTCTTGCCGCCACAAGCCGCAGCGTACCAACAGTCGCGCGAACGTAGCGGGCCACCGCGCCACCCCGGTCATCCACTTCAACCAGTGGAACCCCCAGCGCATCCGACATGCCACGCGATCTGGGATGACGCTCCCATGAAATGAACAGAGCTGTGGCAGCATCCAACCGCTTCACGGGAGAACGCTTGCCACATGGCATCCATTTTCCTGCCGGTCGTCACGAACCGTTAGCAGCCACGCGGCCAGCACCCCACGCGCCCAGGTGGTTTTCGCATCCATAGGGCGATTTCTGCCAGGAGTCCGTGACCCGTCCTCCGTCCATCCGCCATCCATCAGTCCAGTGAGCTCGTCATCAGCAGCGGAACAGCTATCCTGTATCCAGGTACTTAGCCCGCCCCCTGCCCACGACTCGACAGGGGCAGTAAAGCCCATCTTGACTGGTCGCTTCCATAGATGCTCCGGAAGCAGGCGCGAGAGAACTTCCCGGAGCACAAGCTTCCCGGACGAGCGGCCTATTTTCGTGCTTTGCGGTAACGACAACGCATATGCCATCAGATCATGATCGAGCAGCGGGAGCCGGATTTCGACACTGGATCGCATGGACGCACGGTCAACTTTCGTTAGTCCATCTGCCGGCAGATAGAACAGCAGATCAAATAGCTGCATCGCGAGTAGTTGGTCGTCTGTCGCTGGCCATTCCGGCCAGCCCTCACGACTCTGACTGCCAAACAAGCCGCTTGCCTGACTACTACCGGCCATTTGATGCAGGGACAGATACGCACCATGAAGACTCTTGGCATCAAGGAAACGGGCGACCTTCGCGAGCGCATCAGACGGTGCCGTCTGTGACGTGCGTGCAGCGCGTTGCAGCCACGCACCCAATGGCGTCGCCCCGGTCGAAACGCTTCTGGACCCCAGAGCCGCCATGCTGCCAACCAGTTTTGCGAGTGGCCTCCGGCGCCGGATTACCTCAAGACGCATCGCCTGGCAATATCTGTTGTAGCCGGCAAACACCTCATCTCCTCCATCTCCGGACAGGCACACGCGCACATCCTTTGCCGCGACTTGTGCCAGCAATGCCGCAGCAAAATACGAACCATTTGCAGTCGGCTCATCCATCTGGCTGACTAACCCGGGCACCGCATCCATTATCGTAACATCGTCGATTCTGGCGGCTACATGCTCACCACCAATGAATTCTGCAATGGCCTTTGCATTGGCCGCCTCGTCGAAACCTTGCTCACCAAAGGCAACCGTAAATAACTTGAGTGGCCTCGATGACACCCGGCTGGCAAGTGTCGCGACAATGGATGAATCAACGCCACCCGACAGGAACACGCCACATGGCACATCCGCCCTTAGCTGCCGTTCAACAACCGTTTGAAGAATGTCGGTGACCTTGTCAGCGGCCACATCGACACCATCGCCAGCACCAGCATTACTGGCCAATACATCACAGGCCGATGCAAACCGGCTTGTGCGCGCTGATCCAGCCGGAGACGAGGTGACTTCGAGGTTGCCAACACGCGGTACGGACAACCTCAGGGAAGTCTTTGCCGGTATGGTAAGAACCATCCCCGGCGGCAACTTGAATACACCATTCCACATGCTCAATGGCTCTGGCACAAACCCCACCTCCATGAACCACCGGGCTGCTATCGGGCTAACATCCAGTCTGTGCCTGGTGCCATTCACCAGCGCTCTGGACTCCGATGCAAATATCAGTTCATTGGGCTGAGCATGAAGGTATAAAGGCTTTTCACCGATTCGGTCTCTCGCCAATGTCAGTTCGCGTGACGATCTATCCCACACTGCGACGGCAAACATTCCGTGCACACGCTGCAATGCGCGGACCAGACCCCAGTTGGCGATCGCCTGGAGGAGTACCTCAGTATCGGTTCCGGTACGCCACGCACCTTCACTTCCTCGAAGGTCATGCGCCAGTTCACGATAGTTATAAACCTCACCATTAAAACTGATGACAAAACGCCCACACGCCGAGATCATCGGTTGCGAGCCAAGGTCAGACAGGTCAAGGATCGACAGTCGGCGGTGCCCAAGTGCAGCAAGCTGGTCCGGATCAGTCCATTGCCCCTGGCCGCTCGGGCCTCGATGCACCATACAATCCATCATGCGTCTGACGCGTACCTGGACATCTGGCGAAAGTCCGGACGTAGAAGATCCAAGTGCGAGCACTCCTGCTATACCGCACATAGACAACCCCAGACAGGCACGACCGACGGTATCGCAACCCGATACACCTTGATCTGGAATTCAAAGGATCGCAACTCGCTCGAAACAGGCGGCATCAGGAGATTCACGATCCTTGCCGGATCGGTTCGTCACCACGGGAACGCTGAACACTCTGAACACGCTGAATGAGCGCCATGACGCCACTCTCTATTACATTCATGCAGTATTCCATATACCCGTCACTCGCAGAAAACGGGTCATGAAGATAGGCCCGTTGCGGGTCACTCCATAGTCCCAGTAACGTCACCTGGGCTCCATTCAGACAGGGCTCCACGGCATCCACATGCCATGCTTCCATGCCCACAAACAGATCAGCCTCTTGGCACAAGCCTGCAGAAAATATCCGACTCTCATGACTATCCAGCGCTATACCACGTCGATCTGCAGCTAACTGAATTCTTGCGTCAGCCGGCGCACCTGGACTGGCCTCGATCCCGCAAGATGCAACCGCCATAGCACACTGTCGTCGGGCCAGGGCTTCTGCGTAGGCACTCCGGCAAATGTTGCCTTTACACACAAACACCAGACGTTGTACACGTGAAAAGTCGACTTGATTAAAGCGTCGAAAGGCTCCTGCCCGCAAGAAACACGTGGCCGTGAATAATTTCAGCAACCCCATGTTTGAACCATAGACGTTCCGCAGCCGCTCCACACCTGTCTTCCTTGCGTGCCTTATGATGGTCTTGCCGCCCCTTGGACAGCAGTAGTCAACCGAGCCGAACCGGAATCGAAGAGATTGCGCACTTATAAATGATAAACGTGCGGCTCTCATCCGACCCGAACGAAAGGCCGGCGAGAGTCGCGCGTGATACCGACAGTGTGAATGAGCACCACCAACGGGAAGTGCCTCACTGCAAACACCATCGACACGAACAAGCGCCGTGGCTATTTCACATCACAGTGTCCGCTACTGCACAAATACATTGCCTGGTGGTTCTGGCTGCAGTTGGGGATGGGGCGCCTCCGAAGACGCGCTGCGTTGATAACCTTTATGCCCGATATACTGCGAATATGCCGACGTGAGATTGCCATTCGAGTCAACTATACCCTTGGCCGGAGATCCGGTCAGAAGACCTGAGGTCTGCAATGACTGTGACGTCACAGAACTGTCTGGTGTCGTAATTCCGTTCGCGGCCGTCGATGAATTTATGATGACATCATTGGTGAATGATACCGGCCCTCTACCGTTACGCAGATTTGAAACCGCTATGGGATCGCCAAGATAGGTGTTCCTGTATGACACTATCGCCCCATAATCAGCGTCCTCCTGTCCTACCCAAAAAGGATAGTCATTCAAACTACGAACGAAGTTGTAGGAAACCTCTATCTGACTGGTGTAAGCATAGGTATCTATCCACACACCCTGTCCGTATGCAATATCAATCCTGTTGTCACGAATAAACCACAATGAGTTATTCATCTTTGGGCCAATCGCCTTGGAATCACTTACCGTAAAATCGGAAAACTCATTCCCTTGAACCAGCACTTTGGATCCGTTGTAACCGAGGATGCCATAGCCCTGCCCATGCACCTCCAAAAATTTATTATCAACGATGGCAACATAGTTGCTGACCGTCTCACCTCTGCTCAGAAATATTCCAGAGGCATTAGTACCACCTCCACCGGCACCAGCGGGAAGACGCCTGAATATATTTTTTCTGAAGGTATTGTTACTACCACCTGACTCCAGCGCGAATGCAAAGTTCGTTGTCCAGTTACGGAACTCGAGACCATCCATATACAGATCAGAGATATCCGGGTATGCAGAGACATGACTGCCAGTCACATCAATGACCGGCTTCTCACCAGGATATGCGAGCCAGACAACAGGCTTATTGCCCGGAAGCGCAAGGCGCCAGCCATCTTCCAGAGGCGCATCCAGCGTTCTATACGTTCCAGCCCTGAAATACAGGAAGACGTTTCGATAGGTAGAGTCGTATTTGTTGATGTACCAGTCCGCCATGGATTTCCAGGGACTCGCAAGCGTACCGTTACCGCCGTTCGCAGCAGTCTTGCCATTCACGGCATCAACAAAGCGAAAACCGGTCGTCGTAACTGTAACCGGCCAGGTAACAGTCGCTTGCGCTCCTGACTCATCAATAACACGCACACTCACCGAGACAGGCGTCTGTGATGCTGGCGGATTCGGCCAGGAAATTACTCCAGTGGCACCATCAACAGTCAATCCATTGGGCCCCGAAACCAGCTGGTAGGAATTCGGATATGTCCCGCCGATTGCAGCAATCTGTACCTCATACAGAAGTCCCGGATAGGCTCGATAGAAACGATTGTTTATATCCAGACCCGCACGTGGCTGGATTATTTCCAGCGGCGCTCCGATGGCTATCACCGGTCCAGCCAGACTGAAGACTACCGCCAGTACTAATTGACTGGAAAAGCGCCGAAACAATTTGGCAAATGCACTGGGCTGAATGCTCATGCGCCACCTCACTTTAAAATTGGCAGACATCTGGACAACCATGAAACCGGAACCGGTGAAGTCAAACTACCGTTGACTCCCGGCATTGGACACCACGATCAATACAACTGGTTGTGACGCAACTCACAAAGCCGAGATCACCGAAAAATCAGACCGGGATTATTTCACCTGGATCTGGCCGTCACCGGGACCTTCGGAGCATATTTTTCAGCAGTAGCCGAGCAGAGGCAACTGACCAGCAGGCACTGAATCCAGAAATACGGATAGTAGAATACAGTAACAAAAGAAGCGCTAACCAACAGACCCACAGTGCTGGCATCAAGCCCGTAGCTCAGTCCAATCAGGAACCGATCCTTCTCTTTGTCAGCAATAGCTCGAACCCGGCGGGTAGCCCGATAGCTCACGTAGATAAGCCACGCAAACGCCCCAAGGCCCGTAAAGCCGAGCTCCGTGCCCGCCTCCACGAATATATTATGCACCATAGCGGGACCGGGGATTTCTGGCCTGAAATGGCGAGCATAGTAGGACTCCCAGTTCTTGAAACCGACACCAAAAAGGGGGTTTTGCTGCATAGCCTGCCATCCATGCCGCCAGCGCTCAATCCGGTGAAGGGACGTGGTATCGGTTCCCATGACCCGAAACCGGCTCATCGACTCTGCAGGGATCGACAGGTAGACCGCACCGGCAATGAGACATATAAGGACGGATACGCGCACAAAATATTTGCTGCGTATACTCATCCAGATACCGGCCGCGCCAAGCCCCATAAGAGCGCCACGAGAAGATGTTGCGACAGCCGAACTGATCCCGGTAATCATCACGCCGATGATCACAAACCGGACAGTTCTGCTCCATTGCTTCCATAGTGTCGCAGTAACACCGACAAGCATCGGCAAAAATATGCAGAGCTGTATCCCAAACTCACCCGAATTCTGGAACCAGCCTGGCGCACCGGTCACACCCCAATCCGCAAAGGTGAACCCCCGCCCCGCCCAGCTCAAGAAACCATGCTGAGTCATTTTGATGTTCGCCAGGAAGAACAGCACGATAAACAAGAACAGTTTTATCTCGTTATTTACCGACTGCCTGATCAGAAAAAAGATAATTATCCAGTTAAAAAATGCAGGCCACTTAGAAACCGACAAGCCCGGATTTTCTGCTGTGGCGGAGGACAGCAGTACCACAACAGACATAAGCACCAGGCCGGTGCCAATGCCACTCGAGTCCTTTTGGGTTTGGCGGTCAATGATCAACCAGACCAATGTCAACCCGAGGAATAATGTAGGCCATGGAATAAAATCGATCTGCGGATAGACCGACTGCGGCCTTACGTATTCAAAAAACAGATAGCCACAGGCAAACCAGAATGACTTCGGCTGCTGCAGAAACGCCTGAAAAATCGTTCCTGGCCTGAGTGAGAACAGATCTTCGATAGCGTAGCCAGATGGCAACTTGGTATCTTTCACGGCATCAATGTCCAAACCCGGCCTGTCCGGGCGATGGTGCCATGGAACTGACTCGCGGCCATACCGGCTCAGGATATTTCAGGAGGCCGCCCCCAAAGCAAGGACCCGGTTCAAAAGCGTGGCATATATGTGAGATCCAGGCATTCTGTGATCATGTGATTGAAGCCTTCCCAGCCGATTACAATAAGAACCATCGTCTTCGCCCGATCAGCCGTCTGATTACCGACGAGTACCTGGTATGGACAGGTATATGCCCCCCCGAGTCGCCACATGGCAGTCCAGCTCCCCAGCAACAGGCAGCGATATTTCATGCATTCAACCGTCCTCGTACTTGATGCCATGCAGCGCAGCGCTTTGGCGGCGGTCAGAAGTCTGGGCCTCCGCGGTCACGATGTCATCACCGCCGATAGCCAGGCACAAACACTGGCGGGGAGTTCCAGATACAGCCGCGCTCACTGGATATACCCCGATCCTTATCTGCAGCCTGCCGCATTTATCGACTGGGCGGCATCGACCCTGAGCAAGAATACAGTGCAGGTCGTGCTACCCATGACCGAGGTTACAACTGACTTGCTCATGCGTCATACCGAGTTATGGCCGGAGGTGACGCTTCCGTGTGCCGACATCGACCGTATTGACCAGTTGAGCAACAAAGCGAAGCTCATGTCGCGGGCCAGTGAACTCAATATCCCGATTCCTGGCACGCGGCAGATCGTTGCAATCAATCAATTGCCCCATGACCTGCAGTCGCTGAGTTATCCCGTAGTCCTGAAGCCGTATCGTTCCCGTGTCATGCTTGACGCTCATTGGCTCAATACCAGCGTGCAAATCGCACACGATGTTGACGAACTGCGAGTCGCACTCCAGGAAGAGGCATTCAAAAACCACCCCTTCATGATTCAGGAGTACATCGAAGGTGAAGGCCAGGGCATCTTCGCGCTGTATGACCGTGGGCAGGCTGTCGCATTTTTTGCCCACCGCCGGCTCCGGGAGCGACCGCCATGGGGTGGTGTGAGCGTCCTTTCAGAGAGCGTGAAGCCGGATCCACTGCTGCAGCAACTGGCTCAAAGACTACTGGATGACGCGCAGTGGCATGGTGTGGCGATGGTCGAGTTCAAGGTCTCCTCCGACGGCAAACCCTACCTGATGGAAATCAACACCCGGTTCTGGGGATCACTACAACTGGCAATCGATGCCGGCGTCGACTTCCCTTCCATGCTGCTGGATGTCGCCCTGAAGCGTCCGGTTCAGCCACCCCGTCTCAGGCCGGGCATGAGGCTTCGCTGGCTGCTGGGAGACCTCGATCATCTCTATCTGACATGGCGGTCGCGGAAATACTCAGTGCGCCACAAGTTAGGCACTACTGCCGCCCTGCTAAAACCGGATTTCAGCGGCAACACCCGCCACGAGGTCAATCGGCTGGGCGATATGCGCCCGGCATGGCACGAGTTAAGCCGCTACTTCTTGCGATAGGACTATCGCTCCAGACTAAAGACATTGGCGGTAAAGCGCCTGGTACTCAGCCACCATGGACGCAATATCAAACCGCTTCCGCACCATGCTCTTCGCAACGCTGGCCATACGCCGGCTGTCTTCTGGAGCGTGAATCAAGGCCAGCAATGCACTCGCAAGC
>Ga0138256_10007923_pt1 | contig 11195 bp, 6 predicted proteins | sample KNB2016incub_MG_FD_105486 | JGI IMG/M metagenome (GOLD analysis project Ga0138256, IMG submission 105486) | Active sludge microbial communities from wastewater in Klosterneuburg, Austria - KNB2014incub_MG | ecosystem: Engineered > WWTP > Activated sludge > Unclassified | place: Austria...
GGGGCGTCGATCTATCTTTACGAATTTGTTCCGCCTCCGGTTTCGATCAAACCGTGACGCTGAAGCCAATCTTTCATCCTAGCCCAACTGACCGCCCAACGAGCCATCGAATCGTCATAAACCGAAAGTGGTGCGCCTTTCCCGCGATGGCATTGGAACACATGCTGGGGTCGCGCGGGCTGAACGTGTTTTATGGATCGGGTGAATTACGGAGGTTGGGTAGGGAAAGTCCCGTGGATTTCAGTCCATCAGACCGGATAACCTCTCCAAATTGTCGTAGAATCGCCATTTATCGGGTGAGGTCGAGGTTGGCGTTCGTCAAGGATCGGGACGAAGTTCGATTTCTGAGTGGATCATCGTCGTTATCGGAATCGCCAATCGTTGCAGAATATCGCATATAACTTCATGCTAAAGCGTGAAGATCGGATTGATTTAAGTCTCGCATTGGGATACTTCTGGGTCTGTCGGACAAGTCACGCCGAACACGGGTGTTGTGTTAGTGTTTTGCTCGCGGGCTTAAGTCACCTGCGAGCTTGTTCGGTGACTTCCTCAGGCGGTGGCACGATCGTCGTCGTGTTACTGGCGAAGGGAAGGGGAGAGTACGTTTCATGTCTGCCTCGCAGGGCGAGCGGAGCGAGATGCGGCAGGAGGCTCCCGATCTACGTGAAAACGTGGGTCATGGTCTATCCGAAGCCGATCATCAGACCCAACCGCCTTCTATTATCTCCGGTGCGCGCTCGTTGTCGCCCTCGGTTTCCCCGAGAGTTGACACCAGAGAGCGTACACTCGTCGGTGACTCGCCCGCCCTCACAGGCATTCGAGACATCGCCGACTCCATCGCGCCACGCCGGTGTACAGTCCTCCTTCTGGGTGAGACCGGTACCGGTAAGGAGATGCTCGCGCGATTCATCCACGAACGATCCGACCGCCGCGAAAAACCGTTTATCGTTGTCGATTGCTCTGCGATGACCGAATCGCTCTTCGAGAGCCAGTTGTTCGGTCACACCAAAGGCGCATTCACCGGTGCGATGCGCGAGAGCCTTGGTTTCATCCGCGCTGCCGATGGGGGTACGCTTTTCCTCGACGAAGTGGGCGAACTTCCGCTCGCGCTCCAATCAAAAATCCTCCGCGTGATTCAGGAAAAAGCGGTCGTGCCCGTCGGCGACACACACCCGAAACACGTCGACATCCGCATCGTCTGCGCGACTCACAGAGATCTCAGAAAGATGGTCACCGACGGCATGTTCCGCGAAGACTTGTTCTTCAGAGTGAACGTCGTCACGCTGCATCTCCCCCCGCTGCGCGAACGCACGAGCGACATCCTCGAACTCGCCGACCATTTCCTGCACATCCAGGCCGAACTGTACGACGAAGAAGTTCGCGCGATGTCACCCGACTGCATGAGCGTGCTCAAGAAATATCCGTGGCCGGGCAACGTGCGAGAGCTGGCCAACGCGATCGAACACGCCCACGTACTCTGCACCGGCGGGCTGATCCAGCCAGAAAACCTCCCCGAACGCGTCCGCGCCGGCACACCCGACACCACGACCCAATCCGAACTCTGCCTGACTGACTTAGAACGCCGCGCAATCGTCGAAGCCCTGCGACGATCGAAATTCAATAAAGCCAGCGCCGCTAAGATGCTCGGCATCAATATTCAAAAGCTCAATCGACGAATTGAGAAATTGAAAGTGAAGATGCCGTACGAGTGAATTGGATTGTGCAGTTGGATTGTGGATTGTTGAATGTGGATTGTGGAAGTCACTCAATCCAACTCCAACCGATCGATTTCGATGATTCCCTTTTAGCGCCGCGACTTGTCGCGCCTTTTTCTGAGTTCAAAACATACTCAGATTAAATCGAACAACCTCGTCGTCAGAATCATTCACGCGCTCCACATTCTCGATGTGAATCACTTCACCAAGAATCGGACCATTTGGAATAAACATCCATCGCATCTCCGGCGCAGGGCGCAATTCGACGCGCAACGAACCCGTCGGGACATCGCTCGCGCGAAACCCTTGCGTGCGAGTCGAACCCCAGCAGATCCCTGTGTCCACTTCACGATCGTTACCGATCAAAACCACGTGAGCGTTTACAACATGAGTCGAAACGTTTCCGGCGTCCCCTTCCGTTTGTAACCCGATCCATGCCTCATCACCGGCAACGTGAAGCGTCGCGCTCCACATGATCGCGCGATCGAATTGATTCGACGGTTGAGTCGCCGCCATGGAATGACTCGCATCGAGCACAGTCGCTGTTGCGCTCACCGGTTCGATCCAACGCTCAACGTAGGTTTCGTTTCCGTTCTTCAACTCAATGGTGATTTCAATCTCCCGCTGCCAATCCAATTGAACTGGCTGCGTGTCTGTCGAGTACCCGATTTTCGACCAGAGCGATTTGAGATCGAGATAGCGCATCTCCATGATTACAGGCCCCATTCGCGATTCGACAGTCCTGAATTGATCTTGGCCGATGTTGATTCCGTTGACCCGATCCGAGATTACCTTGACGGCGATGTTGATTTTGTCAGCCGAGTCATTTCCGTATGGCCAGCCGATTCGACCTGTATACGAAATCGGATCGCCATATACGACCTCGCTATCAATCCGGAAATTTGAATGAACCGCCGCGCGAATCAGCGTGTGAAACGAATCATCGCTGATCCAGACATTCGGTGTTCGTCGAAGAATGTGCGAGGGCCAGTCACCAACCGGTTTCCCGGCCTTGATGCAGTTCGACACGCGCCGCGACATGATGCGGATCGCGCGGTCGCTCACGCCTTGCCCGGGCATCACCAAATCTGTCCGCATTCGATTCGAAAGTTCGAGTTCGGCGGAATAACCGAACGTCAGGACTCGAGAGGGTACGGGATTGATCGTCGGATCAAACTGCGACGCCAGCCACCAGTCCGGTTTCATCCTCTGCCAATCAGCGCTCTGATAAATCTCGTATCCCATCGGCACGCCGAGGCCGCAGCTCGTGAGAAGCAGCGCGCCCGACGTCAGCAGCAGACCGATCCGTTTCCGCCTTACGCCCGTTACGATCGCGCCGCGAATAGAGAGATCGGTTCCACATTCGGCACATTGCGTGGAATCTTCCGGCTTGCCGAAAAGATCAAACTCGCAACGGCGGCAATGCGGATGCTCACCAAGTCGGCGTCCTTTCAAACCAAGTGCAATTCCGATTAGTGAAATGAGAATTCCGATCAATGCCCCGATCACGATCGGAAAAGTGTTCTCAAGACGATTCTGACGAACTGTGAGATATCCAACCGGGATCGTCATTGCCGAAGCAAATATCCCGGCGATCAGCCAGAGCCATCTCCGTGATCCGTCACGCCGCTTCCCGAGAAATCCGATGCCTAGCAAAACGATCGAAATCACACTCGCCGCAGCGATGGGCCAGAGAATGGTGAACAGCGATTCGTACATGACGGCAGCTTGGCGGACGGAACGTAATCAGCCATTAGAAAACCTGGTGAGTCAAGTAACCGTTCTTCGCTTGATGATCGACCCCACCGGCAGCTTCAACAACACGACACACAAGAGATAAGTCGCTCCACCCACAACCATGATCGTCACCAGCCGCGCTCCAACAATTAATCGCGCCGATGAATCACTCCACCCAATTATCCGATCAATCCCAAAACAAACCGCGCCCATCACCACCGTCGCAACGATCATCTTCAGCACACGATTGAATGACTGACGCAGATCGACCCCGGCGCGCCGCGCAACGAGCAGTGTCATCACGATCGCCTGGATCGTGAAGCTCACCAGCGTGCCGATCGCCATCCCCGATTCGCCCAGCCCCGTCCACACGAGAGGGATTTCGACAATGATGTTGATGATGAGATTGATGAGCGTCCAGATGAGCGGCGTGCGTGTGTCGTGTAGTGCGTAGCAGGCGCGGTTGATGATCTGCAACAAGCTGAACGCCCAGATCGCGCCGGAATAAATCGCAGTTGAAAGTGCGCATCGCGCAGCGTCTTCGGCGGTGAACTGGCCGTGTCGAAACAGCAACTCGATTGCAGGTCGCGCGACGAGAATCATGCCGATGCTTGCAGGCAGGCCGATGAACAGCGACGCTTCGATCCCTCGTCGGAGCACATCACGAAACGAATCCGTCGGCGCGATCGGCCCGCTCGTATCGGCATCCCCGGCGAGCTTCGGAAAAATCGCAGTCGCCAGCGCGATGGCAAAAACGCCGAGCGGGAATTGATACATGAATTGGGCGAGATCGAGCCGCGCCACCGCGCCTTCAGCCATCGGTAATCGCAGGGAATTTCCGAGGAAATCAAACCGATCGACACCCGGCGCCTGGGAGAGAAAAAACGCAATCCCCTTATCGAGCAGCACACCGATCTGCAGCACGCTCGCGCCGATCGCTACGGGGATCGTCATCCGCACGAGCTTTCGCATCAGCGGATTTTTCAGACCGAGTGGTGAGCGGAATCGAAACCCCGAAGCGCGCAGCGACGGCACGAGAATCAACAACTGCAAACCCCCCGCAACCAGCACCGCCCACGCGAGCGCGAAGCACGCCGAGGCAATCCCCGCATCGGTTCGCAAATCAAAAAACCGCGCCGCGCCGACGATGGACGCAATCAAACACAAGTTGAGCACAATCGAAGTCGCCGCCGCCGCGCTGAACCGCTCGTGTGCCTGCAACACGCCGCTCAACAGCGCCGTTAGGCAAACCAACATCACATACGGCAACATGATCGCCGTGAACTTGATGGCGATCACCCAATCGGGTCGATCGACGAATTGAAATAGTCCAAGCAGCAGTAGCTCGATCACAATCGTGACGAACAACAAAAGGATCACGAGCAACTTGCCAGCCGAAGCAGCGAATGCGACGTGATCCGGCGAATTCACATCCACCGAGCGCCGCCGAAATGCCTGCACATAAATCGGAATGAACGCCGCCGACAGCGCGCCTTCACCAAGCAGCTTGCGAAACAAATTCGGAATCGTGAACGCAATCTTCCACGCGCTCCAGATCCAGTGAGCGCCGAAATAGTGAGCGGCGATCTGCTCGCGCAGCAATCCAACGATGCGACTCAGAAACGTAATGAACCCAACCAGCTTCGCATGGCGAATGAATCGAAATGAATCGCCCACAGGCTCGGACATGATGATGTCTTACATCAATCGACGCATTCGATCACATCACGCGATCGATCAACGGCTCACGACACCGAAATCGAGAGACATTTTCTATGAACTGATCGATGTGCCGATCGATCTCGTTGGACAGTCCACCAGCAGTGTGTGGCGTGACGAAACAGCGGGGGTGTGTCCAGAGCCGATGACTTGATGGCAACGGTTCAGGAGTCGTCACATCGAGACACGCCTGGCCAAGGTTGATGTCGAGCGCATCGAAGAGCGCATCCTGATCGACCGTGTCGCCTCTACCAGCGTTGTAGAAGATCGAACCGGATTTGAATCGAGCGAATCGCGCGCGATCGAAAAATCCGATGGTTGATGGAGACGCGGGGAGAATGTTGACGATGTGATCGGCCAACGACAGATGTTTATCCAGCTTGTCGATCGGAAACGTTTCGATCGACTCATCACCACGAACTTTGCGTCGAAACCCAATCAGTCTGATGTTGAATGGCGCGAGCAACTCGGCGAGCCGCGCGCCGATCGATCCAAATCCAACGATAAAAACAGTCGAGTTTGAATCAAGCAATCGACTTCGCGAGCGAACCGCCTCCTGATTCCACGACTTCGCGCCAAGTTGATCGGCGATCGCCAGCGGAAACTGACGCGACATTGCCAGCATCATCGCGAGCAAATGTTGCGAAGTCGGTTCAGAATAGACCGCTGATGCGTTGGTCAACTGCGCGCCACGCGCGGCCAGCGCGCGACGAACTTCGTCATTGTCGTAGCGCGTGTAGCCAGCAGTAGTGAGCGCGATCCACGCGAGCGATTTCGTTTCGATGACATCGCGAACTTCTGGTTGACCGAAGGCGATTTCACAGTTCGAGATGACCGGATCACGCGGAGTTGTGTGCAAAACCGATTCGATCTGCGCGCTGGCGTGAACGATTTCGTACGGCTGCACCGACTGTTTCAGCCGCGCGAGTTGCTGATCGTTCAACTTTTGTCCGAGCCAGATTCGTCCCATGCCATGAGGCTACGACGATTGCTCGCTCGATGAAACAGTCGATCCTGATTTCATCACCTCGCGCATGAGCGTGGTCGCAAACGACCCCGGCGGAAGCGTGAACGCAATCGCAATGAATCCGCCGCGGTCATCTACGCCCGCGCTGAGCGCACAGTCTTCCGGCTTCACGCGAAGCGGACGTCGTTCGCCATTTGGTGCATCGCTCAAATCAGTTGGCACTTTGAACTCGCTGAAGATTCTCTGCTCGCTCTGTAATGCATCATCCTTTGGATTAGTCATGCGCGATCCAAACATCGGCCCCGTCGGGCTGATCTCAAATCGATCCGCGCGAGGTTGCTCGACAGTCGGATCTTCAACGACAAAACAAGCTCCACGATCATGCAGGTATGCAAGATCACCTTTGACGAGCGTCCCAAGTGAGTCGATGCGCGAAGCCACGACCGCATCAAACACACGCGACTGCGCAGCCGACATCCACAACTCACGAATCTTTCGATCCACGCTGAGGATCGCGCGCTCCGCAGATTGTGTCTCATCGAAAATCCGCTGCGCGCGTAGCTCCTGATGATCGCGCGATGACCCATCAACAATGAGAAGCGAGAACGCTTCAGAAAAATCCTGACGCATGAGCGCAAGCCCAAGCCGATCGTTGACTCCAAGCCGTCCGTACCGCTGTTCGCCAAAATAATTCGGTAAACCCGATTGAATTAAGCGATCGAGAATTGGTCGCACGCGCACGACATGCAGCGGATCAACCTCGCGCAATCGAATCGCAAACCGATTCGCTTTGAGATGCCCAAGCCGAAGTTTGTTCCGATGCTTGGCAACCCATAGCACGCTCAATCGCTCATCCTGAATCTGAGCGACGGCCTCAGGCGACGTTCCACATATCGTCAGATGCTGCCGCGTAACGCCGCGCTTGTCTTTCAAACCTGCGTAACCGATCGATCCGGGTCGAACCTTTAGTTGACGCGAGATGCGCGAGATCGCTTCGTGAGTGGTCAATCCAACTTTCTGGATCTCGCACATCACATGCTCGCCTTCGTCGCTCGGTTCGTAGAGCGCGATTTCCTGGACGAAAAAATCCTCATCCTGCGCGCGCATGACTCCGCCAACGCCCGGCAGTTCGCGCGTCAGCATCGGTTGTGATTCGGATTCACTCATCGCAACTCATCAGGAAAAAATCGTCGAAGCGTCCAGAGTACACCATCCTCATCGTTCGTCGGCGCGACGAGATCGGCAGATTGCTTCACGGTCAACGACGCATTGCCCATCGCGACGCCGACGCCGCTTTCGTGAATCATCTCGATGTCGTTCTCATTGTCGCCGATCGAAAGCACATGATCATTCTTGATTCCAAGATTGCCGAAGATCGCTCGTAAAGCAGGCCATTTTCCCGCAGAAATGTGGATGAATTGGAGCAAATCCGGATCAGTGCGGATACAGACGACTTCATTTGCGAACTGAGTTGTGAGCGAGTTGTGCAACAGATCGATCGATGAAGGTTCGGCGTGGAACATCAGTTTGGTTGATGGCTCACTACAGAACGAATCGAGATGTGCCACGACATCCGGCACGAACGAGCGGGCGGTGGCTGTGAAAAATTTCTCGTCAATCCGATCGGTGAACCATCGATCCATCCGTTCGATGTTGACGATGACATCGGGATGGATGGATCGCGCTGCACTGATGAGGCGTTGTGAAACGCCGGCATTGATCGGCCGATGTTCGATGAGTGTCGAATCGATCATGTTCCAGACGAGCGCGCCGTTGTAATGAATCGACGGCGTTGTGAGCGCAAGCAACGAATGAAACGCTCGCGAACTTCGCGGCGGACGCGCGGTGGCGATGATGATCGGGATGCGTTGCGCGAGAGTTTGAATTGCGTCGATCGTGGCATGGGAGATCGTGTGATCGCTGCGCAGCAATGTGCCGTCGAGATCGATGGCGATCAGGCGAATGTCGCGCTGCTCAGACATCGATCACCTGTTTCGCTCCGAGAAATACGAGCTTTGCACGAGCCTCGCGGCCCGACATGCGAGTCATCGCCTGGCGATACAATGCGAGTTGAGATCGATACTGTTCGGCGCGCGCGTCGACATCTGCTTCATTCAATCGATCCGATTTGAAGTCGATCACAGTGGCAGTTCCATCCGGCTCAATCATCACCGCATCGATCCGCCCGCGAAGCAGAAGCTGATCCATCGGTGAATCCGCAACGCCGGTCGGCATGGCCATGTAGACAGGCAGTTCTCTGAGCAATCGAACGTTTGGTGCAATCATCGATCGACAAAGTTCCGTTTGCGCGAACCACAACAATGATTCAATGTCGATCGCAGCCACTTCGCTTTCACGAAGAATCTGTCGATCAAGCAGCTTCGCAAGTTGTGCGCGAATCTCGTCAGCGTTCGCCAGCTTGTGATAATCCAAATGCTGAAACGCCGCGTGTGTCGCGGTTCCCCGGTCGGCTGCGTTCAGCTTCGAAGTATCCAAAGTGAAGTGTGGCCGCGCGAGATGCGTCAATCGCGCGCGCGCCGTCGGCTTTTTGAAATCAGTCACCGCATTTGCTGAGGATACGGCCGTCAGCATTTCAAATGGGTAGCGTTGATTGATTCGATCAAACGAATCCTGCAAATCTTTCGGAATGGTCGGCGCTGGTTCGATCGGTTCGAATCTCGCAAGGTTGGAGAGCGCCGAGGGAAGGTCAGTGTCGATCAGCGCAGGTTGAAGTGATGCAATTTCGCCCAGAGAATACCGTGTGATTTCGATGTTGCCAGGGGCATCACGATGGATCATTTCTGCCACAGGCCCGAGTCGATCGAGCATGGTTTGTGCGGATCGAATTTTCTCGGCGGGCAACGGGCCGGTGTGGTCGGCCCAATCTTCGCGCCACTGTTCGGTCTTCTTGCCGGTGCCGATCAAAATGAGATGTTCGCGCGCGCGAGTGAGTGCGACGTACAGAATCCGCAACTCCTCCGCGACTTCGCGCTGATCGTGCGCTCGGGCAACCAACCGATGAAACAGGGATGGATAACGAACGTGTCGCTCGGCCTCGTACGCGTGAATGCCGAGACCGGCCTCACGATCGATGAGCACTGGGGCAGCGAGTGAGAGGCGATTACGTTTGCGGCCGAGGTTGGGCACGATGACGACAGGGAATTCGAGACCCTTGCTCTTGTGCACGGTCATGATGCGTACGACATCGCGCGACTGGCTCGCGGCGGCGGGGAGGTCGAGATCCTGTTCCTGCTCCAACTCAGTCAAAAACTGAACGAACCGGGAAACGCCCTGTCGTTCGAACGCCGCGAACGTTCGCGCGCGGCGCACCAGCTCCTGCACGTTGGCAATCCGCTGCGCGCCGTCTGGCAATCCGCTCAGCCAGTTCATGTAGCCGGTCTCTTCAACGATCCGTTCGATCGCGCGATCGAGCCTTTCATCACGCAAGATGCTTCGCCATTCTTCGATTTGATTGAAGAAATCTCGAAGCGAAGTCGAATCTTTCTGCCCTCGGATCGCTTCGTGAAATGGCACATCTGGCGTGGCAAGTCGGATTCGCGCCATGAGCGATTCTGGCTGGGAAACACCGGAAAATGGCGAGCGAATCAGCGCCGCCAGCGGAATGTCGCGCGTGGAATTGTCTGCAACGCGCAGCAGGCTCAGCATATCGAGCACTTCGATCGCTTCGAAAAATCCGGACGCATTTTCAACATGCACCGGAACACCACGCCTGCGCAGATGGCTCGCCAGCGCGCCGGCCGTGCCGCGCGCGGATCGCAATAGAATCGCAATGTCGCCCAGTTCAATCGGGCGATGCGCTTGAAGTGTCGGATCTGTTTCATCAAGCACCAGCGCGGGCTTGTCGCCGATCCAGCCCATCAACCGATGAATGCGATGGGCGATCAGTTGCGCTTCGGTTTCCGAAGCACCGAGATCACTTTCGGCGTCATGCGAATCATCGTCATGATCCGTTGAATCATCATCGATCACATGCAGTTCAATTGGCTTGCCAGTGAATCCGCCTGGCGCGATTCCGTGTGCGCGGCCTTCGCGTAGCTTGTGGGTGTCGTCGTAATCGATGCCGGCGCTGTCGCGCGTCATCAATCTCACGAAGATTTCGTTCACAGCATCAAGCAGCTGCCCGCGCGAGCGGAAATTTTCACGCAAAAGTATTAGCGCGCCGCGATCTGGTTCCGCTTTGCCCACGATATCGAGTTCGTCGCTGCGCGCGATGAATTGTGCCGGATTTGCCAGGCGAAATCCGTAGATGCTCTGTTTGACATCGCCGACGCTGAACAAATTTGAAACGCACTCGACGTTTCGCTTCGAATGCGCTTCGGTACTCACGAGTCGAAGAATCGCATCCTGAATTGGATTGATGTCCTGACATTCATCAACCAGCACATGTTGGAATCGATCGTGCAATGCACGCGCGAGTTGTGAAGGTTGGTTCGGATCATCGGGTGATTGAAGCAACGTGAGCGCGGCGCGGGCGACGTCAGCGAAATCAAGCGAACGGACAGCACGCTTGGCTGCGGTGTAATTTGATTGGAAGGTGCGGACGAGATCGATGAAGAGGCGAAGTCGCGGGGCGATTTCAAGAACGGATGCTTTCAGGTCAGCGGGCGTGTGGGCGAGTAGTTTTCCAAGTTCGCCTTTTGGGCCAACGCTTTCTCGCAATGGTGTGAGGAGCTTGTCGATCCGTTCCTTCAGCGCGGGATCATCGGGGCGCTTGCCTTTTTTGAAATCCGCAGTGGGTGGCGCGATCGCGAGCGCTTTGTTGAGATTTCCATCCTTGATCAGAGCCTGAACTTGTTCGGCAAAGTCAGCAAGCTCGAATGCCAACTGTGCATACTTTGCAAAAGTTGGATTGGTTTGAGCCAGCGCGCCGACCTTGCGGCCTTCTTTCGATAGTCGCTCAAGCAGCGCATCGAGCGGCTTGTAGAACTCCGCAACGGCTTCGTCGATCGCATTCGAATCATCCAGCCGCGCGAGTTGTCGATCGAGCCATGCCTGCGGATCGACAACGCTCGTCAGCACGTTATGGATGAGCGAAA
>Ga0138256_10007924_pt1 | contig 11195 bp, 13 predicted proteins | sample KNB2016incub_MG_FD_105486 | JGI IMG/M metagenome (GOLD analysis project Ga0138256, IMG submission 105486) | Active sludge microbial communities from wastewater in Klosterneuburg, Austria - KNB2014incub_MG | ecosystem: Engineered > WWTP > Activated sludge > Unclassified | place: Austria...
GTCGTCGCGGCTCGCGGCTCGCGGAGTGGCTTGCGGGGCGCGCGCGGGGCTCTAATCGCCTCTTCGTTCGGGCGCTCCTCGCTGCTTTCTCCGTTTGTGTTTTGCGGGCTTATGATGCTCCTTACTTCTGCTGGGTTCTTCCTCATTGCTTTTGCATTGGACGAGGGGCTTACGTGGGGCAATTTGGTATCACGGAGGCTCCTCCTTCCGGGGCGGGAAGCGTCACTTCTGTTGGCTTCTCGGTGAACCGAGTGAAGCATTGTACTGCTCCTTCTGGATGGAGGGTTCTTCCTCATTGCTTTTGTATTGGACGAGGGGCTTACGTGGGGCGATTTGCTATGACGGAGACCTCTCCTCCCAGGGCGGGAAGCGCCACTCCGGTGGTCCCCGTGGTTCGCTCGCTACGTGCTTGTGCTGCTCCTTCCGGCGGCAGGGTTCTCCTTCATTGCTTTTGTGTTGGACGAGGGGCTTGCGCGGGGCAAATTACCTCACGGAAGCCTCTCCTTCCGGGGCGGAAAGCGCCACGACTGTTGGCTTCTCGGTGAGCCGAGTGAAGCATTGTACTGCTCCTTCTGGATGGAGGGTTCTCCATTGTTGCTTTTGTATTGGACGAGATGCTTACGTGGGGCGATTTGGTATCACGGAGGCCTCTCCTTCCGGGGCGGGAAGCGCCGCGACTGTTGGCTTCTCGGTGAACCGAATGAAGTGATGTGCGGCCTCTTTCGGCGACAGGGCTTGCGGGGCGCGACGGACGCTCTCGCTCCATACACCTCCTGCTTCGCGCTCGCCGGGCCGGCCTCCGTGGTCAGCTCTCACCAAAGTGGTGTGTGCTGCGTCGCTTTCGCCCTCACTGCCGCCCGGATGACCCTCCTGGGGCCGTATTCGGGCCTCGCGCGACTCACGAGGGTTGCCATATTTGACTGGCATTCGGGGCTTCATACCCCAGCTAAGATGGATCGGATTGTCTGCGACTGCCCCTGTGGCTGCTCTCGGATGGCTGGCGAATGCTACTGCGCGCACCGCGGTGAAGGCTGCTACCACTCTAGCGGCGGCTGCAAATGCTTCCACACTAATGCCGTAGCGCCAAAGCTCCCTTCATCCCCTTTCGTGGGGCGCCCTGCTAGGCGCTGCGACTGCCCCTGCGGATGCTCCCGGATGGCCGGCGAATGCTACTGCGCGCACCGCAGCGAGGGCTGTTACCACTCTAGCGGCGGCTGTAGATGCTTCCACACTAATGACGCAGCGGGGCTCGTACGGTCGGCTCGGCATCATGTGGGGTTGGCGCGCGGAATTGGGTCTGTGGGCGCCAAATAAGCGTCACCGGTCGCGCGGGCTCCTATGTTACCGGTCGCGCGGCTTTTTGCTGGGTCGGCCGCGGCGGGTTCGGTGGATGACTCCTTGTTAGAGCTGGCGGCCGGACGCCACTTGCGCAGCGCCCGACGATGCACGCTCAGCCGACCCCCGCCTCAGTCAACGAGGACGGCTTGTCCGCTTTCAGCTTAACCGAAGCAGACACGGTGCTATCAGCTACTAGGATCCTCAACCAGAAGATTGCAGAGGCAATGAGACTGCGCGGCTTGGTAGACCGCGAGATACTCGGCCCTCGCAAAAAACGCGCTAGGCGCGCTTCACGAGGATCGCCGGAAATGGGCTAGACGCGCGCGGCGAACATGGTCGCGGCGCTCTGGTCAGCTGCCGCTTCCTCCTTCTGCTTATCAATAGCCAGAATTGGCATCCTCGCCAGTATAAGGGCCCGCGGTTCAACAATGTCCTATTCAACATCGGCAATAGTACAATGATGCAGTGCACACGAGTCAATGCGCCCTCTATGCGCATTATGCCTCCACCACAGTCGCGACCAAGCTTCAGACCACGAATGTAAGCATAACTTCCTTTTTCAACATCTTACTTATTGGGATATACCGGGTATCAAACTAAACAACCCCCTTCAATACCGCCAATGCACTACCTCACTATCTCATTATATCTGAATGGTACATCATTCGTTGGACTTGCGGTTCCGTCGACCACTACAGGTTTTCTGAAAGCTGAGTTTGATTGCACTCTTCGAGCGGGTACAAGTTGCCGTGCACAAGGGATCTTGCACCAGACTGGCCAAGTAGCTGTGCTTGGCGATTCTGCAGCCCTGGCATGGGATAAAACAGTTGCGAACACAGTTGATGTGAGGTTCGCCTTTAGCGTTGCGAATGGCGCGAATTTCATTTCTCCATTGAACGCATTGAATCTCACTACCAGACATGAAACCAGACAAAAAACAAGTCTTTCGAGTGTTACTTTTCTGCCGCGGAGATAGCTCCGTTGTCACTTAAGCTATCCCGTGATGGCTGGCGCAGCTCCTCCGCGCCTTAGCGCGCTTCCGCAGTGCCTGTACCTTCGGCTCTCGCTTCATCACCTTGCAGTTCGTGGTGGCATGCTTTTTCCATTTCAAGGAGTTTTTTTCGTATATCCACATGTGCAGCAACTTTGGTCACATTCCCAATACTTTTCGCCTTGGGTGGAAATTTGGAATTATCTATGAAATTGTCTCGCCCTAGTTTTGCCCATAACTCTCCAGTCTTTGAAGACCATCCGTACTCACAGTTGCGAAGGTACCACTTTGCATCCCCTGATTTTGTTTCGGTTTCACTCCAATGGCACTCCCTACACATCTGTAGTTTGTCCATTTGATATCTTGGTGCATATGTTTTGCAGCTCTTGCATCTGATCAAACAATTATTATATGCGGTAACACAGTCGACACATTCTCCATTGCCATTCAAGAATCGGCAGAACACCTCTTTTTTACACTTTTCACAGTTCTTTGTGTGTAAATTCACACAAGCAGTGCATTCTCCATCCTCATTCAGCCTTTGGACGAATGTTGGCTTATCACACCCGGAACACTGTCCAACCGAAAGATCGTCCATGTGGCATGCCGCACACTGATCCACCCAGACACCATGGGGGCAATGACCACATTCGTTGCATAAGTTGTGCCGCTTATTTTGGTGAGGTTCTAAGCATAAGTTACAGCAAAGCTTTCTTTCTTCCCTTGTTGGGAGAAATCTTTTGATGCAACAGTTTCCTAGCACTTGAATGTTTTCCTTACTCAGCTTCTCTGCTATATAGCAATTTTCCTCTATTCTGTGTCCGCAAAGGCAATGCGTTTCATGTGGAGGGAATTTCGCATTGTCGCCATAAACTTTGAAATACCTCTTTGCATGGCTCTTTCTATCCCCTCCGACGTACATCCAGTCTTCCGGATCTCCCAGGATCGCTTCCAGCGATTCGTATACGCCATGAAGATATGCCATCTACGATCTTCACGATTTACTTAAAATAAAGTGTTTAATGGCCTTGTCCACATTGAGCCGAGGTTGGATACGATTGGTGTAATTTTCTTGCTGAAAGAGAATAGCAACGCGCGGTTACCAAAAAACGAGACCGAGGTGATTGTTCTGTTCAGTGAGTGGTTTGCGGCAACTCCAGCCGAATAAGGCTCTTGAGTGCAGGGAACGTGTACGAAAGATAGTACGCGAGTTCAGGGTGCTTGCCGAGTTTAGTAAGGACACGCTCTGACTCGAAATCGTCGCTACTCAGAGTGAACGTGTTGACTGCCCAAATGACCGCACCAGAGTGTCCCCTTCGGCAAGCCTTATGGAGACCTCGCATGCCGCGAGAACGAATCAGTTCGGCCTTTGGTCGCTCGTAACTATCATACAACATCCGTGCGATGTTGAAATGGCCACTGGCGAGAGCTGTATGGAAGCAATCAACATGTTCATTGACGTTGAGCTTGGTGATTTTGAGCAGATCACTCACGATTTCTACAGCACCCTTAAGGCATGCTTCCTTGAACTACTCGGCCCTCGCAAAAAACGCGCTAGGCGCGCTTCACGAGGATCGCCGGAAATGGGTCGGACGCTTCCTCCAGCGCCTGCTTCAGCTTCACGTGGCGGTACTGCGCCCGCTGCACTTCCGGTATTGTGATTCGATCTAGCCGCTTCAGCTCATACGCCAACTCCCCCAGCGTGACTGCCGCTTTCTGGCTCGCCCGCTGCCACGCCGCCTCTGCTCGGTCCACGCTCGCCGGCGTCACGTTGCGCGGGGCACCGTGCTCCCCGTCCTCCACCAGGCCGTACTCGCCGCCGAGGCTCACTAACACATCCGTCCATGCCCTCAGCACTGCCAGGCTCTCCTTTAGCTCCGCCGCGCGCGCCTTGCCGGCCTCGACCTCTTCGCTGGCTTCGGCGTTGCTGCTCTCTTGGCCGCTCATCTTTGGCGGCGCTGCGGACTCGCCCCGCTCGCGAAAAGCGATAGGCCGCCGACGCGCTCCTCCCGACCGGCTGCTCTGGGCAGCCCTCGCGTACTGCTCAAGGACTACCCCGCGCCCTCCTATTATCGCCCTCCGCTTTTTGTTCTCCCTCCATACCGCTTCCCGATGTCGCTCGTCAATCAGTACGTCTTCGCCCTGGTTGCGCGCGACCCCGTTACCGGCGTCATCATCAACCCCGCCGCGGGGAGCTCGCCCGTCGCGGACGGCAATGGCAACAGCGTCTGGGCCCTCCCCGCCCTCGGGCCCGCCTGCCTCCCCCTCGCTGGCGGCACTATGGCGGGGTCGATCAACATGAATACGAATAACATCACTGGCGTCGGCGCCCTCGCCGGCACAATCAACTCGCGGGACGCGAACAACATCCTCAGCTGCGGGACGAACGGTGTGAGTGGGAACCTCCCTACTTTCACCGGCACCGCCAAAGTCCTTCAGGACTCCAACACTGCGCTCAGTTCGCTCGCGACGACTGCGGCCCTCGCTGGATATCTGCCACTCGCGGGCGGCATCATGTCTGGGTCGCTCAACATGGGGATGCAAACGTTAACAAACGTCGCTTCCATCACAACATCTTCACTACTTTTCAACATGGGGTATTCTAACACACCAAACCCCGTCTCAGGCTCTATGACTGTAGGAAGCTTTAACACTGGTGGCGGTACTACTGCTTCTATTATTACCGGTTTCAACAACAACGCTTCTGCATCTACAAACGGACAATCAATGATTTATGGTAACGACAACAAAGATTCCAATATAATCGGTGGTACGTTCATATTCGGCTTTAGCAACACAAACGGAACCGGCGGTCGCAACGTCATCATCGGGCGTAATAACACAGTTCCCGATGGTGTTAGTGAAGGGTCCGTAATTGGGTTCAACCTCACCAACTCCACGTCTAACTCACTCCTAGTTGGTGGGGCGGGCCAAGTGAACATTCGAGCCGGAGGAACCATTTGCGACCTTGGAACAGTGGCGAACCCCTTTAAAACGCTTTACCTCAATGCGAACGTGGCCGGCCCCACGAACAGTCGCAGTGCCGACAATATCGTTTCCAACGCCGGCGCCTCCACGGCTGGCAACCTGGCGATCTTTTCAGGTACGACTGGCAAAATCATCACCGATTCCGGCGTCGCGGCCGCCTCCGTTGTTGCTGGCCCCGCCTCCGCCGTGAACAACCAAGTCGCTTTGTTCAACGGCGCCTCAGGTAAGATCATTCAAGCTGGTGCCACTGCCATCGGCACTCTGGGTGCCCTCACGCTCTCAAATACGACTAACGCATCGAATATCTCAACTGGTGCCCTTGTCACAGCCGGGGGTCTCGGTGTCGCGGGTCGGGCTTACATCGGCGGTATGTTCCACGCATTGGCCGATGTGTCATTATGCGGGCTCGCAGGGCTTGGCGGTGGTGCTGGCGTAGTCGGTATCGTCAACGCAACTGTCGTCCCCACGACCAACCCAGTGGGGGGTGGTGTTCTCTACTCGCAAGGCGGCGCGTTGAAATGGCGGGGCAGCAGCGGTACAGTAACAACTATCGCACCAGCCTAAAGCCAACCAAAAAAATACCAGCTGGGGTCGAGTTTTTACAGATTTCGATCAATCTAGGGAAACCAACGGATCTGACGGCGCGCGTCTCGAGGTTGAACGAAGCTATCTTCGTGCCCCTTTACTACCACGGAGCTATCTCCGTGCCCCTTTTTGCTACCCGCAAAAGCAATCGTGGTGGGTCGACAACTGTCCGCCTGCCCCCTGAAGGAGAATAGCAGCTTGGTAATGTTCACCAAAAAAAACGAGATCGAAGTGATGGTTCTGCTCACTGAGTGGCTTGCGGCATCTCCAGCCGAATTTGGCTCTTGAGCGCAGGGTATGTGCACGAAAGATAGTACGCGAGCTCAGGATGTTTGCCAAGTTTGGTAAGGATGCGTTCTGTATCGAAATCTTCACTATGCAGAGAGAACGTGTTGACTGCCCAAATAACCGCATCAGAGTGTCCCCTTCTGCAAGCCTTATGGAGGCCACGCATGCCGCGGGAACAAATCAGTTCGATCTTTAAACGCCCGTAGCTATTGCACAACAACCGTGCGATGTCGACACGGCCATTGGCGAGAGCCGTATGGAAGCAATCAACATGCTCATTAACGTTGAGCTTGGTTGTTTTGAGCAGATCACTCACAATATTTACAGCACCCCTAATACATGCTTCATTGAGCAATTCTGTGGTTCTCATATTGAATCGTTTGTAGATGTCATACGCGATTTCGAGATGACCATGGCAGCAGGCATGCCAGTACGCATCGAAGACGATGTCGCGGACATCATCGTATGTTAGCACGCGTTCGTCGCAGATACGCGCTGCGGTTTCAAGGCGGTTGTTTTTCCAGGCCTCCATCAGCGGAGAATGATCGATGTTTCCGACAAAGATATTAGTACCCGGATCGATGTAGGAAATCATCACGACTATACCGGTGTTTCCATTACGCGCAGCCTCCATGAGCAGTGCCCAGTTGTCGCGCTTGATGATTGACATGACATGCTTGTATCCCAAGCGCTCACGGCAGAAGTTGGCGAGATCTACTTGGTTGTTTCTGCATGCGGTCATGAACTGCGTTTCGCAGAACAGCGTCAGATCAGAACTGCAGGCGAATGCGTCCTCTTCGGCGGTTTTCGTATCGGATGGCGGCACTTCGCACTTCGCCTGCTTACAGCTGTGGATGCTCACCTCGGCGGCGGTAGTACTTTGAGGCTTGACCGAAGGATACATTTGCGGTGAGAGATGATACCAAAAATGGCATTCAAATCTGGCAGACGCAGCCGCGCACAGCGTGCGGTCTGTAACGGCCCTTCCTGCTGAAAAAACTTTTTATGCCTCATCGACTATTATCCGCGCTGGCGTCGAATAATTAGCCACGATAGTATGTATCTCAATAAACCACAGATTGTGCAATCACAATCCTTTTGATGCTAGATCGCGCTTCCAAGCTGCATATTGGCCGCGGAAAGAATTCTTCATTGCAGGAGCTAGCTTGTCATGAATGTTTTGGCCGAACTGGCAATAGAAATCGTAGTCCCGCGTTGATCTCTCGGGCAGATCCAGCTTTGTCTCGTCGGCGCAGTTGATCAGCTTTTCTATACCACCATCGACAAGAATGGGGATGGTATTCACAAATCGCCAACGCATTTCGTCAACATTCTCACCAAGCACGTATCCGAGGAACGTCTTCGTGTCGACAACCGCGTCGAGGTGTGCTCGTGTGGTCTCATCAAGTGGGGTGGTAAGGATTGGCCAGGATAGCTTGTTCGTGAGAAGGAACTGGTCTTTTCCCAGGCGTTCCCGGACTTGACTCCAGGCACTTGTCCCCGGTCGTGCGATGCTCGCTTTGAGCTCGTCGCGCGGGTTTATGTCACGAGATACGCGCGCCAAGGCTGCCCTTACCGCAGCCACGGTTACTGGCTTAACTTTCGTAACTGGAATCGACTTCGGCAGGGTTACCGTCGGGTTGGTAGTAGAAGGCTCGATCAATACTGGCAGAGGGGCGGTGGTTGGTTTTATACTCGATGTGGCCTCGAGCTCGACTAGGCGCCGCTCCTGGTGGTTGAGTCTCTCGTTGAGCTCGTTGATGATCTTAATGAGACCGCAGATCTGGCTCTGGAGCTTTTCGTTCATCTGAGCAAGTTCATCAGTGGCTATCTTTTCCTCGAGGGGCATTGATTGATCCCTCGGGAGGTTCACATCAACGTATCCGGTGTGCTTCGCCGTGATTGGCAAGGTCCATCGCACGGCTACGCTTGGAAGAGTCCCTGGGCACCGCACCACGGCGACATCGGCCTCCTCGAGCACTGCCGGAAGAATCGCAGCGTCGTAGTTGACCCCTCCTGAGTACCGATCCTTGATGTCGGAGTTGCGTATAGTGCAAGCGTACGTGGCGTCAGAGGCTGTGAAAGTAAAGCGTAGACTACCGTCTGCGTCGTAGCTGGGCGGTGCTCCTTCGTCCAGGGCGGCACAGGCAATAGCCTCCACGTAGAGTACTCCCTCCGCACAATCTCGCGTAAAACACTTAGTGGATGAGTTTCTCATCTCGACTCAGAATTATCCCTACGAAGCCAGGTTCAATTGTGGGTACTGCCACATAATGGGTCTGTGCTTTGCACTCCCTCAGGGCAAATTTGAATAATACGACGCCAGAAATCTCTGCCTATGCAATGACTCGCCACGGTCAAAAACCACTCAGTTCAGAGTTGAACTGCACCCGCACCATCGCCTGCAGGCTCTGCGGCGCTGTCTTTCAAGGAAAACCAGACGCTGTCAATCGCCAAGTAAGCCTCCACGATAAAGCCAACCACGCGGCGGTGCGCGAAGGAGCTAAGCTATCGTTAGAAGAAGTTGCGGCCCTGACGGTGCCCCGGCTGCGCGCAAGGCAGCACGTGGAGGAAGTCACTGTCAACACGATTTTCGCCAATACTAATTCCTCGGCGCTTCCTCTGCATTAGCACAAAAACGCGGACTACCTGCCGGGGCGACACTTCGCCATCCGGTTGCCGTGGCTACGACTATCCCTTGGCCCTGTTTTTACTGGTCAGCTTCTCTGTGTGTAGAGCCGACCCATAAGCTCATAAACCCACAACCCAAGGCCAATCACCAAATATTGCCGGGTACGGCCCTTCGTACCATTATGGTACTCGCTTCGTGCAGATGGCGTCTTTTCTAACCAAAAATCATAGTCAAAAACCCGTGGCAAAAACGATCCTTATACGCCAGACTAGGCCTAAACTATAAAAGATCATTATTTTATAGCTTTCCCAGCAAACACCTCGTACTGCATTGCGGTCAGGCTGGTCGCGAACGCAAATGCGTCGGCCTTGATTCCCGTAAAGCGCCGCCCCTCGTAAGATTGGTCGAGGGGTAGTTCCTCGGTCTCACCATAAATATCGCGGATCCACGCCCTGTCTAGAGCCCAGACACGGCTCGCTATTGTGTTGAGGACGGTGAGTGCTCGCTCTGAGCCGGCGAGCGTCAGCCTATCGCGGCCGCTTAGCCCCGTCCAGATCACGGCATCCGATGGGAGCTGATATTGGTGGCGCACTATTGCCCAAGTCCACGTCTGCTCGGCCAGCGTGGCGATCGCAGCTTGGGCCTCGGCCTGTGCTGGGAAATCCTTTCCGATACTCATTCGGTTAGTGGTGCTTACCTAAGACCGCTTCAAATTTTCTGAGGTGGCTTGTGCATCCATTCTTTTTCGCGAAGTGTAGCCGCAGCAAGCTCGTTCTTTGTGGATTCTAAATTCGTGCTAGACACACTCGTGTTGATCAAGTTTGACACTGCTGACGAGGACGAACCTGACGAGGACGAACCTGACGAGGACGAACCTGACGAGGACGAACCTAGCGAAAACGAGCCCGATGAAGAATTCAATGTAGACATCACTGTTGATACGAACGTATCATTATATCTAATTGCGAAAGGGAGGGGTACTTGCCATTTTATAATGTTCTGACTCACTACATTTAGCAAATTCCGCTATTTGAATTAGATACGGGTGTTGAGAATTAATACTACGATGCCATTCTCAGATCGCGATGGTATGGAAATGACGTTTGACGAAGACGGGGCCGAAGGCGAGATCGCAAATGAAGTTGTCGATCTTGCCGCGGAAACAGGATTATCCGACATTGGTCTTGAGCAGAAAAGAATCCCAAATATTTCCTTATCTGAAGACGATCAACTCCAGATCATGAAGCTGGCGGCCCGCTACAGCGTCGAGTTGTGCAAAGCCCTGCGTAGCAAAAACTTCGCTTGGGGGTTTTCCACCTCGGATGCTGCGGCCGAGTTTGGTAATGCAGAAGTGTTAAAATGGATGATGGTTGAAGGGGGTCCGATAAATACAGGTACTTGCTGCGTACGTGCTATGCGTGGTGGTCATGTTGCCATCCTAGAGTTGCTCCAACGCTCAGGGCGACTTGCTGAAGAGCCCGGACTGGTCGAAAGTATCTCCTCTGCGTCCCTTATACTACCAATAAAAAGCTTGCAGTGGGTAACGGCTAATGGGTACAGCGTGGCTTCTCCCCACTTCGTTAAAGCGGCGTCTAGTATTTCGAATACCCCTCAAAACACACCCAACAGTCCGTCGTTGTCGGGGATCTCCCTGCTGGATCGACCATTCTTCACGGGATACCCATCACCACAAATATGAGCACAAAATGGCCAAGATGTGGCACGTGGTTACCATGTTGTTTTTCGGCTACCTCACTCTCGGCTGCGATGCAGCCGGTGCTGTTGGCCGTGGTCCGAGTCCTCGGCGTCGGTACTCAGGTCATGCATATCTGATGGCTCTTGCTGGGTCGGGCTCTGGCGACCAACATATCCATATCCTCACTAAATGTATGGTAGCACTCCAAGCGCCAGCAATGTCAAACTCGATCAGCGCCTTTGTATACAGTCCTCATTGAATGCGACCCCCCCGCGGTAGGAGTGCCACCGTACATGCGAACAAAATATCTGTTCAATCTATCCCTGGGAACGAAATCCTGATATTTAATCAACACACAAAAAATATCGCATAACGGCGCTCCGATTGATTTTCCGGCTAGACAGACTCAGCAGCGCGGTACTACCGGAACAACGCAACTAATGATATCCCGGACCACCCCCAGAATCTCTTCACCGTATTGCGGACTCCACTGCCCGATCCAGTAGCATGTGATCGCTACCCAAGTGGCTGCAACGACTACCCAAGCACTCGTGAGCATGAGTTGTTTACACGGATTTGCGCTGCGGTTGCAACCTTCAACAATACCGATCAGCGGCACTATGATGCTAAGCCACGCCAGAATTCTGATGATAAGCTCGCCTTTTTCAGGGAAGGCA
>Ga0138256_10007925_pt1 | contig 11195 bp, 9 predicted proteins | sample KNB2016incub_MG_FD_105486 | JGI IMG/M metagenome (GOLD analysis project Ga0138256, IMG submission 105486) | Active sludge microbial communities from wastewater in Klosterneuburg, Austria - KNB2014incub_MG | ecosystem: Engineered > WWTP > Activated sludge > Unclassified | place: Austria...
TGATCGAAGTGGCGCTTCGCTTGTTGCAGCAGGCGATCGTCCGAAGTGACCTGCCCGGCGCGCATCATGCCGTAAGTGGCGCGGGCATAATAGGTCCGCACCTTGTTCTGATAGCTGTGCGTGGGATCGTACGCACCATCTGCCGTCACTTGGTCGGCGAGGAAGTTCCCCGCGGCGGAAACCGAGGAACGCAACCGGTCGACCTCGGTCCCACTCCATTTCCAATAAGCTGGATCGGTGCGCACATGCTCCAACAGGTCTGCCAAGCCGAGCACGATCTGGCCGGTGTTGAAGATGCTCGGCTTGCCATAGTTGCGCAGGTTGCGATGCCCGCCGGTGAAGGCCCCGTTCGGTAGTTGCTGCCCGTACAGGAAAGTGCAGCACCCCTCGATCAGTTCGCGCAGCCGGTCCGCAGGGGCTCCGATCGCTTCGGCTTTCCGGAGCGCTGCGAGGAAGGTGTTGAGCGTATAGCCCGTGGTCTCGGGATAGGGCACGCCGATCCCGAACGCGGGCCCGAGGGAAAATTTGTTCGGTAGCCCTTCGCGGTCCACGGCCAAGTGGGCTAGCCACATCCAATCCAAGGCGAGGCGCAAGTGGGTCAGCGCGTCCTCTTCCGGAAAGAGGTAGGGCTGTTGGGCGAGGATCCGCAGGCGGCGCAGGTCCGGGTCCACGAGCGGACGCAGACGCATATCGTACTGGAAGCGGATCTTGTTGGCCAGGCTCATCGTGGCAAAAGTAGCGGCGGGGCATGGAGCATTACTTTGCCGACCCTTCCCGGATGGAAACGCGCCACCTCCTCCTCACGTTCGATCACGAGTTGTTCCTTGGTCGTCGGAGCGGCACCGTGGAGTTCTGCATGGTGCGCCCGGTGGACCGGTTGCTGCCGATCATCGAACGGCACGGGTTGCGCGCGGTCTTCTTCGTGGATACCACCTTCCTCTTGGAACTGGACAAGCGTTCTACGGTGAGCGTCAGGTGCCGGGCCGACCTGGACCGGATCGCACGGCAACTGCGCGAACTGGTTCAACGCGGGCATGCCGTCTATCCCCACATCCACCCGCATTGGGCCGATGCGCGCTATGATGCGGCGGCGCATGAATGGGACCTGAAGGAGTTGCGGTTGTACCGCTTCTCCGCGTTGGACGAGGCCGCACGCGACCGTGTGTTCAGTGGCTCGATCGAGATCCTGCGGCGGATCATCGCACCGGTCGACCCACATTACCGGATCCGGGCCTACAGGGCAGGCGGCTGGTGTATCCAACCGTTCGAGGACTTCGCTCCCCATTTCGCACGCCATCTGGTGGAGCGCGACATGAGCGTGCTTGGAGGGATGAAGCGGCATAGCAACGCGGTGGACTATGATTTCACCGCACCGCTACCGGGTCCGGTGTACCGGTTCTCGAGGGATGTGATGCGCCCGGATCCCGAAGGGCCGTTCGTGGAAGTGACCATTTCCAGCATCCCGCTGCGCCAACGGACATGGACCTCATCCATCCTGGACAAGGTGCTCTGGCGCATCCCCTACGGCCGCCAGTGGGGCGATGGCCAGGGTGTGGCCTTCGTGGATGTGCCGGGCGCGGATGGCACCATGGGCACCAGTCACCGGGAGATGATGTCGGTGGAACTGCTCACCGCCGCACGGTACCGGGAGTATCTGCGGCATATCGAGGCACATCCCCTTGTGCAGTTCATCAGCCACCCGAAAATGGTCACACGCCACAACCTGCACATGCTCGAGCGCCTTTTGGGGCAATGTTCGGAGCGGTACGCGTTGAGCTCGGATATCGAAGCCTTGGTCCCTGCGCGCGTGGGCGCTACGGCCTAGACCGTCGGTGGCAACAGCAACGTGCGCTCCATCCCCTCGGCGATGTGGTCGAGCAGATGGGCTCGCGGATCGTAGGCGGTGTTCGTATGCACCTGTCGCGCCCCGCTCATCAGCTCAGGCAATGCGTTGGCGAGTTCTTCCACCGGCAACGTAACGCCCAAGCCGTTCGATGTGATATAAGCGCTTATCGATCCAGGGGCGCCCACATGTATCACCGGTCTTCCCAAATAGAAGATCTCGGTGAACTTGGTGCCCAACACATCCTTGTTCCCTGAAGGGATGAAGAGGATCACCGCATCCGCCGCCGCGATGCGTGGGAAGATCTCCTTCGCGGGCAGTGGCTCGTGGAAGAGGATCCGGTCGCTCAGGCCGGCGCGTTCCACCTGCTCGCGATAACGTGCCGTACCGTGGCCGGTGATGTAGAGGTCCGATCGGCACACGGCGAAGCTCTCCGGATACTTCTCGCGCAGCGCAGCGAATCCCTTCAGCAGCTCGTTGAAGTAGGCATCGGCCTCGCTGGCGCCGTACATGCTTCCCGCGTAGATCAGGCGCAGCAGCTTCGGGCTGTGCGCAGGACGCGGCGGCCCCAATTCATCCGGATCGATGGCATGTCCCAGCAAGGCGATGCGGCCTGTCGCCGACGGATAGGCATGGCGCAGATGGTCCACAACAGCCGGATGCGGGGAAACGATATGATCGCTCTCCTCCATCACCTTGCGTTCCAGTTCCTTCTCGAAGGCTTTGCGCGCGAGGCCCAAGAGCCCACCGCCATAGCCGTCCTGCCAGGTCCAGGTATCGCGCAGGTCGCTCACCAGGCGGATCGGGTGGGAACGCTTCAACAAGGTGCCGTAGTAGAGGAGGCGGAACGGTGCGCCGGTGATCAGCACGTTGCGGATGCCATGCTCTTGGATCAACGTGCCAGCCTGCCGGAGGAACGGTCGCTCCCAGAAGATCGTTTTATCGAACCAGTTCCCTCTGGTGAAAAGCGGGAGCGCGAAGCTCCAGAAGCGGTACATCACCTTCTCCAGCACCGTGGCCAATGGTCGCTTGAAGAGTACGGTGGGATACCGCTGCGGCAAGGGGTGAACATGGATCCCGGGTGTCGACAGATCATCGGTCCAAAGGGAGCCGAGCAGGTCTCCGCCACCGGCGCTGTGGATCACATGCACGGCGTGACCACGTCGTGCCAGGGCTTTGGCGAACTTCACCCAGCGCCGTCCTCCGATCCCCCGGTAGGGAGGGAAAGTATGCGATACGATGAGAATGGGCGCCTTGTCCGCCATACTGCGGGCGTTCCGTGTTGTCGGTGCCTTCACCGGGGCCGCAAGGTAGCCCGGGCCTCTGGGATCCTTCGCTCCGGTTAGCTTTGCGGGCCTTTTCGCGATGCCCGGACATATAGTTATCACTGGAGGTGCAGGCTTCATCGGGAGCCATCTGGTCGACCGCCTGCTGGCGGAAGGCGGCTGGCGGGTCACGGTGGTGGACAACTTCGATCCTTTCTATCCGCGCGTGGCGAAGGAGCGGAACATCGCCGCCCACCGGAGCGACCCTTCCTTCCGGTTGATCGAGGCCGACATCCTCGCCGATGATCTTGAGGAACGGCTCGGCCCGGAGCCCATCGATCGCCTGGTCCACATCGCTGCGAAGGCCGGGGTGCGGCCCAGCATCAACGATCCCATCGCCTACCATCGGGTGAACGTGACCGGAACGCTGCGCTTGCTGGAAATGGCCCGGAAGCGTGCGGTGCCCCACTTCATCCTGGCGAGCAGCAGCAGTGTGTACGGCGAGAACCCGAACGTTCCGTGGAAGGAGGACGAGCCCGCCTTGGTGCCTATCAGTCCGTACGCGGCCACCAAGCTCGCGGCGGAACAGTTCGCGCGGGTCTGTTCGGACCTGCACGGTATGCGGATCACCACGTTGCGCTTCTTCACGGTCTATGGTCCGCGACAACGGCCCGACCTCGCTATCCATCAGTTCTTCCGCAAGATCTCCTCCGGACAGACCATCCAGCGGTTCGGTGATGGCACCACGCGGCGCGACTATACCTATGTGGACGACATCATCCGGGGTGTGCGCGCGGCGCTGGACCGCGAACAAGGCGATCGGTACGCGTTGTACAACCTGGGCAATTCGGGTACGGTGATGTTGCGCGACCTCATCACCGCCATCGAACGCGAAGTGGGTCGACCCGCGCTCATCGAGCAATGCCCAGAGCAACCCGGCGATGTGCCGCAGACCTTCGCGGACGTGAGCAAGGCGCAGCGGGACCTGGGTTTTGTTCCGTCCACAACGCTTGCTGAAGGTTTGGCGCGGTTCCACGCATGGTTGCGTGGAGAGGGTGTGTTGCAAGGTTGAGAGGGCCGCTCACGTCACACAGGACGATGCGCCACATGGTTATTTTCGCGGTCGAATAGCGACGGATGGATCTTTTCAGCACCCTGTTCGCATCCCTTGCCCGGCACGGGAGCAATGAAGCCTTCTTCATCAACGGTCAGGGGTCCACGTATTCGGAACTGGCCGCTTCGATCTCCGCGAAACGAGCATGGATACGGGCGCATCTTCCCACAGAGGAGGTTCTGGTGGGTTTGATCGGCTTCGATGACCTGCACACCTATGCCAGCATTCTAGCCCTATGGTCCGAGGGGAAGGCGTATTTGCCGATCGCGCCCAAAGCACCCTTCGATCGCAACCAGGGGATCATCGCGGCAGCAGGCATTTCCACGCTCTTCACTTCGATGGCGCACGAGGCGTACAAGGTGCACCGCACCGTGCGAACGGATGAGCTACCACCAGTGGCATCTGACCTTTCGTATACGGCGCATGTGGATGAGGGGCTCGCCTATGTGCTGTTCACCTCCGGCACCACGGGCGAGCCCAAGGGCGTTCCGATCACCCGCGCGAACTTGAGGGCCTTCGTAGAGGCCTCCGGTGCGTTGGGTATCACGTTGGGACCTTCCGACCGATGCCTACAGATGTTCGAACTCACCTTCGACGTCTCGGTGATGTCTTTCGTGCTTCCTCTTCTGTGCGGTGCTTGTGTGCATACCGTACCGCAGGGCGCGATCAAGTACATGTACATCGCCGAACTTTTGGGCGATCGGAAGCTGACCATGGCACCGATGGTGCCTTCGGTGATCACCTACCTCCGCCCGTATTTCGATGAGATCCTCCATCCGGACCTGAAGTACTGTGTTTTTGCTGGAGAGGCACTGCCACTGGACCTTACAGCGGCCTGGAGCGTATGCGCACCGAACGCGCGCATTTACAACGCGTACGGACCGACCGAGCATACCGTGGTGTGCACGCAGTACCTCTACCGGCGCGATGGGGCGAACAAGGAGCGCAATGGCATCATCGCGATTGGGAAGCAGATGGGCGCATCCGTGATCGTAGTGATCGATGAGGACGGACGCATCCTTCCACCCGGGTCGAAGGGGGAGCTTTGCCTTTCGGGTCCGCAGCTTACCGCGGGGTATTGGAACGATCCGGTGCGCACCGCCCAGGTGATGTTCGTCGCCGAGCATCAAGGCGTGATGACGCGCTTCTATCGCACGGGCGATCTTTGCCTGCTCGATGAAGAGGGCGACATCATGTACCTCGGCAGGATCGACCAGCAGGCCAAGATCCAGGGCTTCCGTGTGGAACTCGGTGAAGTGGAGCATTTCGCACGCACTTATCTAAAGGGGGCGAACCTGGCCGCACTGGCCGTTCAGAACGAACTGGGCATCATCGAGATCGCGATGGCCATCGAAACGGAACCGTCCGATCCGAAGGAACTGCTGGCCTATTTACGCACCAAGCTACCGCCCTACATGATCCCGACGCAGGTACGGTATGTGGGGGCCTTTCCTTTGGGTTCGAGCGGCAAAACGGATCGCAAAGCGCTGCAGCGCCTGATCAACGTTCCGGTATGACCGACGGTTCGAGGATACGAGCGGCCCTACCACAGGACCTCGATTTCCTGGTCGCAGCGATCATTTCCGCGGAAAAGAGCGGATCGCGGAACCTCGGCCTTGCAACCCTTTTCGGTCTTTCCGAAGAACAGACGGCCCCATTGATCCAAGCCATGCTGCAGGAAGAGGTGGACGGCTGCGAACTCTCGATCAGCAGCTTCCTCATCGCGGAAGTGCAAGGTCGGCCTGTAGCTACCGTAGCGGGGTGGATCGAAGGTGCTGCGGAGGAGATGCCTTCCGCGATCCTCAAGTCCAATCTGATCGGTGCTACATATCCACAGGAAAGCCTCGAAGTGCTCCGCTCCAGGTCCGGGGTGTTATCGGGACTGCGCATCGATCGCCATTGGAATTCGCTTCAGTTGGAATACGTTCATGTGGACCCAGCGTACCGTGGGCAAGGGTGGGCAGGCCGTTTGATCGAGGCGCACCTCGCCAGGGCCAAAGCATCCGATCCGATGCCGGAAAAGGCGCAGGTGCAAGCGTTCAGCAACAATCGCGTGGCCGTCGGCTTGTACCAGCGCCTTGGCTTCCACGTAGCCCGTACTTTCACATCCGTTCACCCCGCTATCTCCGATCACCTACCCTGGCACGAGAAACTCCTACTTGAGCGGCCGTTGTAATTCTTCAGTACATGGAAAGAGATCTCATCATTGCCCGCATCCGCGAAACCGTGACCTCGGTCCTTGGGCATGGTTCTTTTGAAGTTAGGGACGAGTTGACGGCGGCGGATGTGGAGGGCTGGGATTCGCTCACCCACATGACGATAATCACCCGCATAGAGAAGAACTTCGGTGTGAAGTTCAAGCTGAAGGAGGTGAACAAGCTGAAGAACATGGGCTCGCTGATCGAGCTCATCAGTTCCAAATTGGACAACCCCTGAGGCTTCAACGCCTGGCAAGGAACCCGGCCAGCTCTTCGGAGAACACGCGCGCGCCCTTCCGGTTCAGGTGCGGCGCATCGTAATAGAAGCCGAGATCGCGATAGGCCTGGTTCGTCGTGTCGTAGTGATAGATCTCCGCGTTACCCTTGGTCAGCTCGGCGATCCGTTCAGCGAAGCCAATGGTCGGGGGATCCAGGCCAGGAGGATGCACGATGATCAGCCGGATCCCGTGATCGGTACACCCTTGCACGAAGCGCAAGAACGCGTCCCGGTGCATTGCTGATTCATGCTGGATCGCATAGCGACGCGCCGCGGCCTGGAAGGAAAAAGTATCCAATGCGGCCGATCGCATCATGCTGGTCATGGATCCATCGGCGAACACCGTATCGAAGCGATCCGGCTTGGGGGGGGCCCATAGTTGCGAGAGGCTCTCCTTGATCCGGTACGAGGCGAGCAGGCGGGTGAGGAGCCTGGACTTTCCGGTCCGTTCGCATATCTCGTCGTTCACCACATCATAGCCCGCGAGCGGATAGGACCGGTCCAGGCGGAAATCGACGGTCTTGGTGCCGATAAGTTCGGAGGGATCGTCCACGACCAATAGCACGGTGTGCGGTTTGTGCGCGCTCTGGAGCACAAGCCGCAACACGAACTCCTGGAACGTGATGCTCGCCCCCGGATAGCCCAGGCTGAAGGCCTCGCTACCGGTGATCTCCGTGATGCGTTGCGGCATCACATCCCGGGCGGCCCGCGAAGAACCGAAGACCAGGATCCGTGCAGGCAGACGGTCCTCCAGGATGCGATGCAGGCGATCATCGTATTCGGTGTCCGGCAGATCGCGCATGGCCCATCGGAAGGGCAGGTCCAGGACCAGCACCAGCAGGCCGAAGAGCAGGAGGGCTGTGAGAAAGCGCCGCATCGATCAGAACTGGAAGTAGATGAACCGGTAGTGGCCGGTATGGTTCAACAGGATTATCGTGTACAGGATGATCATATAGATCGTCCAACGGATCCATCCCGGCATAGCGGCTTCGATCCGTTCCAGCGCATGCGTCATTCCGCGTTGGAACCACTCCACCAGCATGAGCAGAAGCGCGAGTAGCACCACCATGGAGGGGAACACGGTGGGTTTGGAGAATAGGGAGGGGTCGAATAGACCGAGGTAGTAGGTCACAGCGTCCCCAATGCTCGTCACGCGAAGAAGGACGAACGAGAGCATCATTAGGAGGAACGTCCCCAACATGCGGGCAAAATGACGTGGAGAGGGGACGCGATCACCTGTTGGGAACGCGGATGTCTTCTTACCAGGACCGGACAAGGCCAGGGGAAGGAAGTAGAGGCTCTGCAGCGTCCCGAACGCCACGAAGGTCCAGTTCGCGCCGTGCCAGATACCCACGGCCAGGAAAGTGGTGGTAAAGGAGATCACTGTACCCGCTCTTCCCCGGTCGCGCAATAGGAATGAGAGCGGCGTGAACAAATGGTCGATCATCCAGGTGGTGAGCGAGATGTGCCACCTCTTCCAAAAGTCATTGACACCCGTGGCGAAGAAGGGTGTCCTGAAATTGGTGGTGAGACGGATGCCCAGTAGTTTGGAAGAGCCGATCGCGATGTTCGAATAGCCGGAGAAATCGAAGTAGATCTGGATGAAATAGAGGAAGGCTCCCACGAGCAACGTGCTACCTGTTTCAGCGGCCGGGTCCTTGAAGATCAGGTCCACGAACGCGCTGGCGTTGTCCGCCACCACCACTTTGGCCAGCAGGCCCCAGAGGATCTGCCGCATGCCATCGGTGGCCAGCGCACTGTCGAACGTGCGCGCAACGGCTATTTGCGGAAGGAAGACCTGGGCCCGCTCGATGGGGCCTGCCATGATCTTTGGGAAGTAAAGCACATAGGTGACGAAGTGCCATGGATCTTCGCAGGGTTCGATCTCCTCGTTACGTGTATCGATGAGGTAACCGAGCATCTGGAAAGTGTAGAAGCTGATGCCGAGCGGCAACGCCAATGCGAGTGTGCTATGGGTGCCTTGGAACCCGATGGTGTTCAGAAGGTCCACCGCACTGCCGTAGAAGAAATCGAAATACTTGAACCAGCAGAGCAGACCCAGATCGATCGCGATCCCCAGGAAGAAGAGGATGCTTTTGGCGCGTTCGCCGCGAGCGCCCGCGATGCCGATCGCTAGAGCGTAGTTCACCGCACCGCTGAGCAACAGCAACCCTAGGAAGCGAGGGTCCGCCCAGGCATAGAAGATGGCACTGACCAGGAGCAGCACCATGTTCTGGGCTCTGGCACCCCAGCGCGCGACCGACCAGTAGAGCGCAAAAGCCAGCGCGAGAAAAAGCGCATATACGAACGAGGTGAACTCCATCTCCCTGGTGCTCTTGCGTCCTGGTCAACCCCGTGCCGTCCCCACGGAACCTTTTCCTTCCGCAATGAGATCGACAAATGGTATCCGTGGTCCGGCCAAGGGCGGCCGAAAGTAAGGGCACGGTGCGAGCGCTCGCGGTATCGGCACCCTTCTCAAGCTCTGATCCGGAACAAGGAGGTGCGACGGGGCACGCGCTACCTTTGGCCGCCCCGGCGTATGCGTATCATCGGTATCTCGCACAAGACCCGCTACTGGCAGCACTACGCGTTCAGCAACCCACCCGAAGGGTACCGCTACGCCCGGATGGTGGACTTCCCGTGGCACATGACAGGGATCGTGAGCGCCTTCCTCTGGCATACGCGCTTCTTCCTACCGGTAAAGCGTGCGGACTTGTTCCATACATACAATTGTATCGTTGCCAACCGCCATCCCTGGGTTATCGAAGTGGAGAGTTACCTGCCGCGCTACAAACCGATGCCCGAGTCGCACCGTCTGTTCCAATGGGGCTTGCGGCGACTGGCCTCGCATGATTGCCGTGCGCTGATCTACACAAGCGAGCACACATTGCGCATGAACCGCGACAAGCTCGTTGCCGCGGGTGTGGACCCGGCCAAGATGCAGGTTATCTATCGTGCCGTGGAACAATACCTCCCCGGAGAAAAGGCCTCGGATCATTTCACCGTTCTTTTCGCAGGGAACGCTTTTTACCGCAAGGGCGGCATCGAACTATTGAAAGCGTTCCAGCGGCTCAAGCGCCCGGATGCACGCTTGTGGATCGTGAGCACGCTGGAAGTGGACTGGGGCCATTTCCCGAGCGAGGCGGACAAGGCGTGGGCCGAACGCATCATCGCCGAAGATCCCCGGATCACGCTGTGGCGTGGTTTGGGCCATGCGGACTTGATCCAACGCATGCGACAAGCGCACGTTTTTGTGAGCACCACTTTCGCCGATCCGTTCAACAACACGATCCTAGAAGCGATGGGCACGCAGCTACCGATCATCGGATCCCAAGTGAGCAGTTTGCCCGAAGTTGTGCAGCACGGCAGGAACGGATGGCTCCTGCAGGTGGAGGGTCGCCAAAGCGATGCGATCGCGGACGATCTCACGTTCCATTTGCGCCAGCTGATGGATGACGCGGCCTTGTGCGAGCTCATGGGCAAGGCTTCGCTGGCGGTAGTGCGGGAAAAGTTCGATCTGCGCGTGCGGAACGAAAAGATCGCAGGGGTCTATGCGAAGGCGCTCGGTGCTTCTATCGGCGATAGCAGCACCTGAAGTTCAGCGGGGCTCCTCCGATGGAGAGCTCCACACCCATCACCGTGCATGAGGACAGGCCGACGACGCGCACGTACATATCGCTGCTGGCGGAGGAATTCGTCCATTCCCAATCGCCGATCATGTCCGTAAGTCCGAGTTGGGCTGCTCGGTCGCAGGCCAGATGCCATTCCCCCCAGGTGCATACCGTGGCGTTCACATTTCCGCACGCGATCGCCGCGTAGCGGAAGTCGAGCGTATCGCGCTGTCCGGGTTCGATGCAGAATTGGTCGCTCACTTCGGTGAAGCCCGATGGGCACGGGCGCCTGGACGATCGTAGCCCGTTGGTGAGTTGGAAGGCCTGGCCATCGAATAGGAGCACGGCCATCAGCCCGGGTCGCACATCACCGCTATCGAGCGGAAAGCCGGCCCCCTTCACCACCGGGAACGTGCCTGCTCCCGCGAGATCCATGGTCACCGGCCCGGTATTGGTGCCCTGCACGCGCACTACGAGTTCGGTGCCGGGCACTGGCGCGGTGGTGAACGCGGGGATCGTGACCACCTGCCATGCGTTCACACTGCCTGCCGCATCGGCAACGCGGAAAGATGCGGCCCGAGCGGTACCCGCGTTCAGCGCGTCCCCGGGTATCGTGGCGTCACCGACGCCGATGACCTGGCGGTCCGCAGTGTCCACGCCCGATAGCACCAAGGGCTGGTCAATGGTCACCTGGCCCTGGCAGAGGACGGTGGACAGCCCCCAAAGGAGCAAGCAGGGGCCACGGTTCTTCATTCCAGATGGTAGCAGCAGCGAGCGCGGGCGTATGCGTTCGGATGTTCGGCGGCGGAAATGGAACGTTGCTGGCCGCAGTAATAGCGCCCGGCCTGGTTCGCGGTGTGAGTATGATCGCTGGTACCATCGATCCA
>Ga0138256_10007926_pt1 | contig 11194 bp, 11 predicted proteins | sample KNB2016incub_MG_FD_105486 | JGI IMG/M metagenome (GOLD analysis project Ga0138256, IMG submission 105486) | Active sludge microbial communities from wastewater in Klosterneuburg, Austria - KNB2014incub_MG | ecosystem: Engineered > WWTP > Activated sludge > Unclassified | place: Austria...
CGAGCAAGTCGTCGGTGCTTGCATAAACCGGCTTGCCGCCGTTTGCATGTATGCCGGCCAGCAGCGAGGCGTTCATGTGGCCAAACCCGTATTCGGTTTTTAGCCATCCGATGACCTCGTTTCGCTTTTTGCTGGAATAGCCGTCAATTGTTTTTAGCCAGGCTGCTAGATCTTTTCCGGTCGAGCCTTTGAGGCCGTCCATGAACTCTTTTTCAAATTCGCCTGATGTTTTCTGTGCCATAAGTATCTCCTTCGCCAACGAGCGGAATTCCGCATACTATCTCCAGGCTCCTAATATAAATCCGATTACCGCGAAATAAACAATCATGTAGCCGCAATTGATTGCGACATATTTGATAGACCGCTGTTCGAATAGTGAGATCACGAGAAACATACCGACTGCCCATACCGCAACCAGCATGCCGGCTGCGATGCCCCATTGCCAAGTCGTGCCCGGTGCGCCTAAAAAGAATGCCAGATTATACGACATTAGCCATGCGAGCAGGAAAGCAAGGCCAAAATTCTTGAGCGGATTGGCCTTAGCGATCTGCTCGTCCGTCAGGCCGTTCTCACGCTGCCAGGGCTTGGCGAACATGATAGGCGACCACCAAACGCCGCCTATCACGAGACTCAATACGGCACAAACTAAAACTGCGATGTGATTGATGTAAAAGCTTTCCATAACAACACTGAGATTACGGCTCTTCGTCGCCGATGTATTGGAAAAAATTTACCTGCTCGATGCACTTGATTTCATCGCACAAATCGCCGCGGTGATGGCCTTAGCGAGAAATCAACCGACCGGAACGTAGTTCTGATAATGTGTGTGGATTGAGGCGTAGTGTTCAGGCGTGAAGCCGGAGAAATGTTTGAAGTCGTTAATAAAATGCGACTGGTCATAGAAGCCGCATTCGAGAGCAATTAGACGCCAGTCGGCATCAGCTACGCTGTCAATGGTTTGCACGGCTTTCTGAAATCGCATTATCTTCAAGTAAGCTTTTGGCGTGACGCCGACAGCTCGACGGAACATTGATGCAAAATGCTTTTGCGAATATCCGATCTTATTGTTCATCCGGGCGATACTGACGGTGTCCGGCCGGCTGGTCATCTCTTGAATTGCAAACGAAATACAGGGGTCGGCTTTCAATTGCGACTGAAACTGTTTGAGCAGGAATTCCTCGACGAGGAGGAATCGAAGTTTGATGTCGGTCATACTTAACAGTCGCTCACGCAAGTATCCGAATTCGAGTCCCCAGACAAGGTTGGCGTCAACGACGCTGTCGGCGATCTCCTCCATTGGAAACGGAAAAAACGAACTGGCCTTTCCTTTCTTAAATGAGATCACCATCATCTCCGACTTTTTTCCCGCTGGTATCGTTATCGGCTCAGTCCTCAGCCCGGAAGCCCAAACATGATGGCAGGCCTGTATCTCTTTCAAGCTCTCGTTGTCGTAAATAAACTGAGGTGTGTCGTGAAAATCGATCAGTATCTCGGTGTCGCCGTTTGGCAGGAAACGGTCAAAATTGTGTGCGTGATCGACATTATTGAAATAGACAAAGGACTCGATGAACTCTGAAAGAGGATAAGTCGGGATGTGTATCCGAAAAATCATGGGTGTCTCAGACTCCAGTCAGGCGGCCCAGTTTCCGGGGCTGGTTATTTAAGATCGTCTTTTTCTATCTGTTCAATTTTTTCAACGCGGCGTTCATGCCGGCCGCCCTCGAAGTCGGCTGAGAACCAGGCCTTAACGATCTTGCCCATTTCTTCTTCGGTAGAGAAACGAGCCGGCAGCGACAACACATTTGCATCGTTATGCTGTCGTGCAAGCCGGGCGATGTCTTCATTCCACGCTACTGCGGCGCGAATGCCGGGCACCTTGTTCGCGGCGATGGCCATTCCTGTACCTGAACCGCAAACGAGCAGGCCTTGCTCATATTCGCCACTCGCGACCGCCTCACCTACCTTGCGGGCGTAGTCCGGATAATCGACTGATTCCGGCGAATCGGTACCCATGTCGGTGTATTCGACCCCGATTTCATCGAGTGTTTTTTTGACCTTTTGCTTTTCTTCGAAACCGGCGTGGTCCGCGGCGAGTGCGATTTTCATGGTTTTATTTGTTGAAACAGCATTCTAGCCTTTTTCGCGACTGTCAACAAAACCCTGAGCCGAGCTGTTGACTAGTGATGCGCATTCGGATTGTAAAATAGCAATTATTGGCCTAAGGCTGTTTTACTTTTTCGACAATAAGCGCGCTTAAGAAACTATCAAGGATTGGCTTTTCGAGAAAAAGTGTAAAATGCGAACCACAAGTAAAAAGGGATGATTCCAGAGTAATGCCAACGCGCGTTGCTGCTTTGCCCAAAGTACTCATTTCACCGAGCAGTGAGCGGGTCGTAACGCGGCCGTCACCTGGCGCGAATAGAATGCCTTTCACAGCATCCTTGCTTACTTTCTCTCCGTCGGCGGTTTTAATGTCCTCGTCGTCAAGCAGGGTTATCCAACGGTCCTTGTCTTTATCGTGAAGGATGATCGCGCCATCAAGCGTCTCGCTGCAGTTGCCGCCATACGCATATATTTGAATCGGCGAGTCAGTTGTTTGTGCATCAAGAGCCGCGTGGAACCGCTCTGCACGTTCGAGAGCGGCCGAAAAATATGCCCGAACCTGCCCAAATGTTGTACGCGATAACAGGCGGTCATCGACGCTCGCGTCTTTGTCCGGCCGAACGGGCTTAATCTCTTTGTTTTGGATGGCGAGACGCCGAGCATCTTTGAGCTTGCTCAGGAATTTGGGGTCGGCGAGTGATCCCCAACCATATTTGATCCAGGTTTTAATATCATAAATATCAACCTTTAGTGGCCGCAGCTTTTCATCAAAGAAGCGGGCGGAATTCTGACTAGGGAGCAATTGAAAAACCGACGGAATCGTCATAACGTCCTCGGCACGCAGGTCATCGACAAGCGGCAGTTTTCGGTCAGCGAGAATTGGATATCCATTCAATAGGGCGTCGAAAGCGGCGAAGGAACCCTCGTTCGGTGTCCCAAACATCATCAGTTTGCGAATGTGTGCCGTCCCCGCCCAGTTTGGAACCGGGTTACGGCGTCGAGAAAGGTCGGCGGTTCCATACATTGCGGCATAGCGGGCAATTAGGCCGCCCATAGAGTGTGCGAGCAAGTCGAATTTCAATTCAGGGCGCTTGAGCGTTCGTTTAACGGCTGACATCCTTTGCATCAGCAGCCGGGCCGATTCGACATTGTCGCGTCGCCAATCATATGCGAAGACGTAAAACACGTCTGCCGCCTGTGGATTGGCCCACGAGGCTTCTGTGTAGCCGCGTGCTTTAAGGGCTTCGATGAGGGTTTTGTAAACGTCGACATCTGGCAGGACAGGCAATTCAACTTCACGGATGATGTCTATCGGTATCAGGCTATCGCGGTTGCGCTCGATCAAAGAGGAGGTCATCGGCAGGCGAAGATCATCATACTTATCACGTTTGACGCTAAACCAAACTGTTCTCCCGGTTGTCGGATTGACGAGTGTCGAACCAGAAATTCCCGGAATAATAATGACGGGATTTTTCCCGGTCTTTTGCGCCTCAGCCTTAAAGGTAAGAATGCAAATCGCCAGGATGAGAAGAGTTGTTTTTCGTGACGTCCGCATGTTTCAATTGATGGAAATCGGCCTCCAGTTGGGGCTGAGCCCGTTGCACGTATGTCTAACTTGGATATCTTTTTTATACGCGCCGTTGCAATATATATGTAGAATTAAGAACAGATATGGAACTCACCTTGGCCATTACCGGAGCTTCTGGAACGGTTTATGCCCATCGAACACTGCAGCTTTTGGCAGAAAGTGGCGTTGTCGAGACTGTAAACTTGATTATGTCATCGACCGCTGCGACGGTCGCGCAGGTCGAGACTGGCGTAAACCTGAAAGACCCTGATCCTGCAAAGATAAACAACTGGCTCAACTTGCCTGCGAATTCGAAACTGATTCGCGTCTGGCGGCTTGATAACTTTGCGGCACGGCCGTCGTCTGGTTCCAATAAGCAGGACGGAATGATGATCGTTCCGTGTTCGATGGGTACAATGGGGGCAATTGCGTCAGGTGCGGGTACAAATTTAATCCACCGCGCGGCCGATGTTTGCTTAAAGGAAGGGCGAAAACTGGTACTCGTGCCGAGAGAAACCCCGTATAACGCAATCCAGCTTGAAAATATGTTAAAGCTGACTCATGCGGGAGCCCGGATTTTGCCTGCGAGCCCGGGTTTTTATCATCGTCCGCAAACGATCGCGGACCTTATCGAGAATCTTTGCTTTCGGATTCTGGACCAGTTTGACATTCCACATTCAAAAAAATCGCAATGGACGGGCGAAGAAGTGCCTGATATGACATCGTGAGAAAATCATTTCTTTTTCCATTCTTACTTGCACTTTTAAGCGTCGGTATTGCGGCGCAGGAGCGTTTCGTCAGACCCGTTGACGAGGGGAAGCTAGACCCATCATTTGTCACATTTCGAGCACGTCTCATCGCGGCGACTGAGCGTCGGGATGCGGCCTACATTAAAAAGATACTTGATCCGGAAATACAATTGAGTTTTGGCGGCGACTCTGGGCTGGCTGATTTTCGCAGAATTTGGAAGATTGAGAAAAAGGATTCGGAATTTTGGGAAACATTCTTGCCGGTTATCAAAAATGGCGGAACTTTTTTCCGTAACAGCAACGGCCGGATATCAAATGTCTTTTACGCCCCGTACAGCTTTCAAGCGTTTCCCGAGGATCTCGACCCATTCGAACACTGTGTTATTTTTGGTAGCAATGTGAAGCTGCGCGCTGCTCCGTCGTTAAAGGCCGAGGTGAAGGAACTGCTTTCCTACAATGTTGTAAAGATCGATGACTCGGCGACGATCATGACCGGAAAACCGGAAAAGCCTGAATGGTATCGAATTACTACTCTCGGCGGAAAACAGGGCTTTGTAAACGCGAAATATGTTAGAAGCCCCATCGCCTACCGCGCCGGCTTTGAGAAGAAACGCGGCATTTGGAAGATGGTTACGTTTATTGCGGGTGACTAAGCAGTGGAAACTTCGGATAGATTTACAAACCGCGTAGCGAATTATGCAAAGTTTCGGCCGCATTATCCGCGTGAGATCATCGGATATTTGAGCAAAACTTGCGGCCTAACGGCGGAATCGCGGGTTGCTGATATCGGTTGCGGGACGGGCATCTCGTCGCTCCTGTTCCTTGAAAACGGCAATTGCGTAATCGGCGTTGAACCAAACGACGCTATGCGTGCGGAAGCGGATAGATTTCTCGCGGAATTCCCGCGCTTTACTTCGGTTTGCGGTACTTCCAGCGACACCAAGTTAACCGAAGCTTCGATTGACATTGTTGTTGCGGCACAGGCCTTTCATTGGTTTGACGCCGACGCCGCCCGCCGGGAATTTCGCCGCATCCTGATGCCGGGCGGTTTAATTGTTCTCATCTGGAACGAACGCCAACTCAACTCAACACCGTTTCTTATAGGCTACGAAGATCTTCTCATAAGGTATGCCTATGATTACGGTGCGGTGAGGCACGAGAACATACGGGACGAAGAACTATCCGCATTTTTTGGGAGCGAATATCATTCAACGACATTTCAGAATTTTCAGGATTTCGATTTTGAAGGGCTTAGGGGCCGGCTGCTTTCGGCGTCGTATATGCCGAACGAGAAAGATTTGGCCTATGGCCAAATGATCGAGGAACTAAAAAATCTATTTGCCAAATACGCGGAAAACGGTAGAATAAAAGTTTTATATGACACCAATGTCTATTGCTCCCAGATTTGATTTATGGCAGTAACCGGTACCAAAACTCCCGAAATTAAGACAATTTCAGTCGCTCATTCGCCCGATTCGGACGATGCATTCATGTTCTACGGGCTTGCAACCAACAAACTTGAGACCGATGGTCTTAAGTTTGAACATACTCTCAAAGACATCCAGACGCTTAACGAGAATGCGAAAAATGGCGTCTATGACGTAACTGCAATCTCTTTTCATGCATTTGCATACGTCGCTGATAAGTATGCTCTGTTGCCGCACGGCGCGAGTATTGGGGATAAATACGGCCCGATTCTGGTTTCAAAAGATCCGCGAAAAGCAAGCGAGATCGGTTCGATGAAGATTGCTATCCCGGGTGAATTGACGAGCGCCTTTCTGGCCCTGCGAATTTACAATGCGGATTTCGAATACGTTGTCGTTCCGTTTGACGAGATCATCGACGCCGTTCAGAAAGAAAAGGTCGATGCGGGCCTGCTTATTCACGAAGGCCAACTATTTTATAGTCAGCTCGGCCTTTACAAGGTGCTGGATCTGGGCGAATGGTGGTTTGAGAAAACCAGCTTACCGCTGCCGATGGGCGGAAATGTGATCCGCCGTGATCTCGGAAAAGAATTGATGCAGCAGGTTTCAAAACACCTGCACGCGAGCATTGTTTACTCGATGGACCATCGCGAAGACGCGCTGGCGTACGCGATGCAGTTTGCGCGTGACATGCGGCCGGAACTCGCGGATCGATTTGTTGCCATGTGGGTCAACGACTTGACGCTGGATTACGGCGATCGCGGCCGTGAGGCCGTCAGGCGCTTGTTGAAGGAAGGACACGAGAAAGGCATCATTCCCCACGAGGTTGATATCGACTTTGTCGATTAAATTCGAAAGTATATTACAAAGGATCAAGGATGCCTTCCGCGGGCATCTTTTTTTTTCACAAGATCGAAAGGTGCCGAACTGGTCAACTTTCTGCGATGTACGGGCATCTATTTTCTAGGTATATTCAATTTGGTATAAATCGATGAAAAGCTTTTCTATATTGCTACTGTTGGCTTGCTCCTCTATCGCTGCATTTGCTCAGGGCGACCATATCACTAAGCGCGATTTGAGCCCGGCGGAGATTGATCGCATAGTTGCAAAAGTTGCGGAAAATGAAAAAGCCTTTCGCGAAGCCCTGACAAACTACGTCTTTAACCGCTACGCCAATATCAATACGATCGGCATGGGCGGACAGATCTCCGGAACGTATCGCCGTGATTCGTTCATGACCTTTACTAAAGACGGCGGGCGGTTTGAGAAAATACTGTTTGCACCGGTTTCGACGTTGCCGCCAGGATTGGTTTCGCCCGAAGACCTCGAAGATCTGGGCGGCGTCAACCCGTTTGCCCTCGATCCTCAAAAACTCTCTCTGTACAAACTTTCATATGTCGGCGTCGAGAAAATCGATGAGCTTACCCTTTATGTTTTTGACATCACGCCCAAGGTGATGCCCGACCCTAAAAAGATAAAGGAGCGCATGTTTACCGGCCGGATTTGGATCGATGTTGACGACCTGATGATCGTCAAATCAAAAGGAAAGGGCGTGCCGGAGACAAAGATCAATAAGTTTCCCATAGTCGAGACCACGCGTGAACAGATTGACGGTAAATATTGGTTTCCGTCCGACGCCCGTGCCGATGATGAACTCGTTTTTGACAACGGTTCGGTTTTGCGTATCAGAATGCGTGTACGCTACACCGATTACAAGTTTGGCCGCACGGAGGTGCGAATTCTGGACGACGATCCGACGCCCACGCCGACTCCGACGCCAACGCCGCAGCCGTATGTTAGAACGCTCCATGGCTCCGGCGGACTGTCTCTAGGCCATGGCTGGCCTAGCCGCTTGTTTCTGACAGTTCGCGTGCAATCGCCCTTCTCGTTTCGATAAGAAGGCGCGGAATATCGTCAACGTCGCACCCTCTGGTTTCAATCGCCGGCAGCATCACCATCTCGATCTCGCCGCCATAGGCGACGCCGGTCTTTTTCCCCATCATCCAGTCCGTATTTCGGATCGCAACCGGTATAATGGGCGAACCCGTCTGAATTGCCAGGTGAAACGCGCCCTTTTTGAACGGCAGCAGTTCGCCCGGCATCGCTCGAGTGCCTTCGACAAAAACACCAAATGAATACCCGTCATCCATAACCTCACGAGCTTTTTTCATGGAAGCAATGGCCCGCTCCGGATTGCTGCGGTCGATGGCGATAATGTTTACAAAGCTGAGTCCCTGGCCAAATACCGGAATTTTTAGAAGTTCCTGTTTGGCTACGAGTCCCATTTTTTGCCCGGCGTAGAAAAATAGCGTGGCAGTATCAAGGTATGAGCGATGGTTTGACGCAAAAACATAGCTGCGGCCCGCATCGAGATTTTCTCGGCCAGTCACTATTACCTTTGCACCACAGGCCTTTAGCCAGGTCCTGGCTCCCCATTGGGCCAATGGAAAGAGCCGCATCTGACGGTCGATTATCCATAAGAAAATCATTGCCGGCGCTCCAACGACGAGCAGCAGCGTGCCCGCGACAAACCAGCACCACCAGTAGCGAAGTTTCCCGACAAGTCTGGATTTGTTAGACTTTCTAACAGGAAAAACCAACTTTTTATTTTGTTCGATGGCCTCCAGGCCAGTTTCAGTCATAACACCATGATTATGAGTAATTTAGCTTTGTTTCAAAAGCCGAATGAGGCAAAACTTCGATCCATTTTTAAATTCGCGGCACAGTTTTGTCTGTGCGTCGCGTTTACCATTGGTATTGCCGCGCAGGTTCCGAGTCCAAAATCGGTACTCGGCTTTCATCCGACCGATGATAGGACCATCGCTGACTGGCAGCAAATAAACGACTATTTTGCAAAACTCGACAAGGCGAGCAATAAAGTCACGGTAAGGGAAATCGGGAAATCGACTAACGGAAATCCGCTGATCGTGGCTTTCATTTCATCGCAGGATAATATTAAGAATCTCGAAAAGTACCGTCAGATCTCCGCAAGGCTCGCCGATCCACGCACCATCAAAGATGAAACGGAACTTGCTGACCTCTTAAAAAATGGTAAAACGATTGCCTCGATTTCGTGTTCTATCCATTCGACCGAAATCGTAGCATCGCAAATGTCAATGAATCTTGCCTACGATTTGGCGACGGCGTCCGACATCGAGACCAAGGAAATCCTGGATAACACGATCTTGCTATTAATTCCGTCGTCAAACCCGGATGGAGTTGAAATCGTGGCGAATTGGTATAAAAAAACTCTCGGCACAAAGAGCGAAGGCACTTCTCCGCCCGAGCTCTACCATCATTATGCCGGCCACGACAACAATCGCGACTGGTTCATGCTTAACCTTGCCGAAACGCAGGCGATCACAAAACTATACTGGCGCGAATGGTTTCCGCAGCTGGTATATGATGTTCATCAGCAGGGGCAGACAACTTCGAGATTTATCATTCCGCCATTTTTTGATCCGCCAAACCCTCGCGTCTCACCGTCGATTCTTCGTGAGGTGGGCCTTATCGGTTATAAGATGGCCGCCGATCTCCAGGCAAAGGGCATCGCCGGCGTCGCGACAAATTCAACCTATGACACCTGGTGGCATGGCGGGTTTCGCTCGGCGCCTTATTACCACAACTCGATAGGCATATTGTCGGAGGCGGCAAGCGTCGATCTCATGTCACCCGTCACGATCAAAAAGGAACAGCTTTCGGGCACTCGCAACACTCGCGGGCTGCCCAATTTACTTCAAATCGCAACCAATTATCCAGATACGTGGGAGGGCGGCCTGTGGCGTGCGGCCGATATCAACGAAATTGAAATGACCGCATCTCGAGCTTTGCTGCAGATGGGCGCGAAATTTCGAACTCGGTACCTGCGAAATTTCTACGATCGCGGGCGTGAAAATCTGATTGCCCGCCCCGAAGACCCGCAAGCCTTCATTGTTACCGCCGGCCAACCGAATGCCGAGACCGTCTCGCGCTTTCTCGAAATCCTGATGGCGCAGGGAATGGAAGTTTACCAGATGACGAATGAGCTGTACGTCAAGATGGACGCTAAGCAGCCGGATTTTCACGAATTGCCGCTTGGAAGTTTTCTTGTCTTTGTCAATCAGCCGCAAAAAAACAACGTGCTTAGCTTGTTTGAAAAGCAGGTTTATCCACATCGGCTTTTGCCAAACGGCGACGCCGAGGCACCTTACGATGTTGCCGGCTGGACTCTGCCGCTGCAGATGGGTGTCGAGTATCACACGATCTGGCAGATTCGGGACCTTGACAAGGATCGAAAGTCCTTAAAGCGCGTCGAGAATATCAACCAGGCCCGCTCCGTGATGAATCTGCCGGAGGCGGAAGGCGCCTTTGCGAGAAAACCGAATCCGCTCAAGACCAATCCGAGGATCGGACTTTACAAAGGTTCGGGCGGATCGATGGACGAAGGGTGGACGCGGCTAGTGTTGGATACATTCCAAATACCGTTTAGTTCAGTTTCAAACGACGATTTTCGGGCCGCAAAACTACCGTTTGATTCGATAATACTTCCGGCAGATTCCGAGAATACGATCGTAAATGGTCTGAACGCCAATCGTTATCCTGCTGAATTTGCCGGCGGAATTGGCACTGCGGGAGTCGAGAACCTAAAGAAGTTTGTCGAGGGCGGCGGCAAGCTAATATGCTTTGACGATTCGTGCGAGATGGTGATCAAGCGGTTCGGCCTGCCGATAAAAAATGTGGTTGCAGGTGTCAGGCGCAACGAGTTTTACAACCCGGGATCAATCGTAAATCTGGAAGTCGATACCGGCCAGCCGCTTGGAAGAGGATTAAGCAAGGAGACGCCCGCATACTTTTCCAGCAGTTCGGCTTTTGAAATCACAGATAAATCAAAGGTCACGGCCGTCGCTCGCTACGCATCTAAAGATGCACTACTTTCCGGCTGGATGCTTGGCGAAAAGCTTATTAATGGCAAAGCTGCGCTAGTCGAAGCCGGCTACGGCAAAGGGAAAATTATCTTGTTTGCCTTTCGCCCGCAGCATCGTGCTCAGAGTTGGGGGACATTTCCATTCATGTTTAATGCTTTTGAGAAATGACCTTGCGTTTGTCCCGTTTTTGGTATCATCTGAATATGAAATTGCGGTATCTGCTGCTGGTTGTTGCATTTGTTCTTGGATCTGGCCCGACGATTTCGGCTATTAACGAGCCTCAATACTTTCGCCTGGCGGCAGAGCCGCTGATTCGTATCGGCCTCGCGACGAATGCAAAATCGGTGTCGATAACAACGAGCGATTCGACGCTTGTGGCTGTTAGTCCGGACGAGCAGAACCGGTTGCTGGCGACGAATCGGGTAACCGTCTCAGCCCGTGCCTACC
>Ga0138256_10007927_pt1 | contig 11194 bp, 9 predicted proteins | sample KNB2016incub_MG_FD_105486 | JGI IMG/M metagenome (GOLD analysis project Ga0138256, IMG submission 105486) | Active sludge microbial communities from wastewater in Klosterneuburg, Austria - KNB2014incub_MG | ecosystem: Engineered > WWTP > Activated sludge > Unclassified | place: Austria...
ACGGCCCCACCGCCGGCATCGCGCCCGCGGTAACGCTGGCGATTGCCAAGAAGCCGGGCGCCAACGCCGCCGACATCACCTCCGCCATCGCGCAGCGTCTCGATGGCCTCCGGGCCACGGTCATCCCCGACGGCATCGAGGCCAGCATCACCCGCGACTACGGCTACACGGCCAACGACAAGGCCATGAAGCTGATCCAGAAGCTGGTGTTCGCCACCGGCGCGGTGGTGCTGCTGGTGCTGTTCGCGCTGGGCTGGCGCGAGGCCATCGTGGTGGGCAGTGCGGTCATCCTGACCCTGGCGCTGACGCTGTTCGCGTCCTGGGCGATGGGCTTCACCATCAACCGCGTGTCGCTGTTCGCGCTCATCTTCTCGATCGGCATCCTGGTGGACGACGCCATCGTGGTGGTGGAGAACATCCACCGGCACATGCGCCTGGGCGGCAAGACCCTGGCCGAAGCCATCCCGCCGGCGGTGGACGAAGTCGGCAGCCCGACCATCCTGGCCACGTTCACCGTGATTGCGGCGCTGCTGCCGATGGCCTTCGTGTCGGGGCTGATGGGGCCGTACATGCGGCCGATCCCCATCAACGCCTCGGTGGGCATGCTGCTGTCGCTGGCCGTGGCGCTGACCGTCACGCCGTGGCTGTCGCTCAAGCTGCTGGCCCGGCACGTGCCGGCCGGCGACGAAGGCCACGGCGACAGCGCCGTGGTGGGCAAGCTGCGCGGCGGCTTCGAGCGCGTGCTGCGGCCCTTCCTGCATGCGGAACATGGCCGCTCCCGCCGTCGCCGGCTGTTCGCCGGCATTGGCCTGGCCGTGGTGGCGGCGGCCGGACTGGCCGTGGTGCAGCTGGTGGTGCTCAAGATGCTGCCGTTCGACAACAAGTCCGAGTTCCAGGTGGTGGTGGACCTGCCCGAGGGCACGCCGCTGGAGCGCACCAATGCGCTGCTGCTGGAGCTGGCGGCGGAAGTGTCGCAGCTGCCCGAGGTGCTGGACGTGCAGGGCTATGCGGGCACGTCGGGCCCGGTGAACTTCAACGGCCTGGTGCGCCAGTACTACCTGCGCAGCGGCGCCAACGTCGGCGACCTGCAGGTGAACCTGGTGGGCAAGCACGACCGCGACCGCAAGAGCCACGACATCGCCCGCGCGGTGCGCCCGGCGCTGGCGGCCATCGGCCAGCGCTACGGCGCGTCGGTGAAAGTGGTCGAAGTGCCGCCCGGCCCGCCGGTGATGTCGCCGCTGGTGGCCGAGATCTACGGTCCCGATGCCGGGCGCGCGCGCGACATCGCCCGCGACCTGCAGGCGCGCTTCACCGCCACCGAGGGCATCGTGGACGTGGACAGCACGGTGGAAGCGCCGGCCGAACGTGAGCTCGTGGTGGTGGACCGCGTTCGCGCCGCGCGCCTGGGCATCTCCCAGCAGGCCATCGCCGACGCGCTGGCGCTGGGCGTGGGCGGCCGCGACGTCACCTTCCTGCGCGACGGCGCCTCCAAGTACCCCGTGCCGGTGCGGCTGCGCCTGCCGGCCGGCGACCAGGCCAGCCTCGAGCAGCTGCTCACCCTGCGCGTGCGCGCCGGCGACGGCCGCCTGGTGCCGATGTCCGAAGTGGTGACGGTCGAGCGACAGCCCTGGGAATCGGTCATCCACCACAAGGACCTGCTGCCGGTGGTCTACGTGACGGGCGACGAAGCCGGCGACCTCGACAGCCCGCTGTACGGCATGTTCGACCTGGTGGGCCAGGTGGGCGACACGCCGCTGGCCGGCACGGCGCTGGAGCAGCGCTTCCTGTCGGCGCCGGAAACCTCGTCGGGCTTCTCGATCAAGTGGGACGGCGAGTGGCAGATCACCTATGAAACCTTCCGTGACATGGGCCTGGCGTACTCGGTGGGCCTGCTGCTGATCTACCTGCTGGTGGTGGCGCAGTTCCGCGACTACCTGGTGCCGCTGGTGATCATGGCGCCCATTCCGCTCACCGTCATCGGCGTGATGCCGGGGCACGCGCTGCTGGGCGCGCAGTTCACCGCCACCAGCATGATCGGAATGATCGCGCTGGCGGGCATCATCGTGCGCAATTCGATCCTGCTGGTGGACTTCATCAACCACGCGGTGGCCAGCGGCCAGTCGCCGGCCGACGCGGTGATCGAAGCCTGCGCCGTGCGCGCGCAGCCGATCGTGCTGACCGGCCTGGCGGCGATGGCGGGTGCGTTCTTCATCCTGGACGATCCCATCTTCAACGGCCTGGCCATCGCGCTGATCTTCGGCATCCTGGTGTCCACGCTGCTGACGCTGGTGGTGATTCCGCTGCTGTATTTCATGCTGCTCACGCGCCGTGCGCGGCGGGAGGTTCCGGCATGATCCGCCTCGGCACGCTGTTGGTCGCGGTGGCCGTGGCCGGCGCCGCTGGATGCGCTCCGCGGGCGGCGCCGCGGGCCGCGGCCGCTACCGCTACCGCCGTCGTCGCCCCGGCGGCAGACCCGCAGGCGCGTGCGCAGGCGGCGATGGCGGCCTTCAGCGGCAAACTCCGCAGCGAACTGGGCGCGGTGATACAGCGCGATGGTCCGCTGGAAGCGATTGATTTCTGCCGCGTGCAGGCGCCGCGCATCGCCGACCAGGTGATGGCCGAACATGGCGTGCGCCTGGGTCGCGTGGCCGTCCCGGGCCGCCAGCGCAATCCCGGCAACACGGCCCATGGCTGGCAGGCCGAGGCGCTGCAGGATTTCCAGGCCGCGGTGACGGCGGGCGCGGCGCCCGAGGCGCAGGTGCGGCTGCTGCGGGACGGCCTGCCCGAAGGCGTGGCGCTGCGCGCGGTTCGCGGCATCCGCGTCGAGCCGGCCTGCCTGATGTGCCACGGTGCGTCCGTGGCTCCCGCGCTGGCGGAGCGCATCGCCCAGCGCTATCCCGACGACCGCGCCACCGGGTTCGCCGAAGGCGACCTGCGCGGCGCGATATGGGCGGAAGTCACCCGCAGTGAGCCGGAGTCCCGATGAGCGACGACACGCTGACCCTGGCCTGCCCGCACTGCCACCGATTGAACCGCGTGCCGACGGCGCGACTGGATGCGCAGCCCAATTGCGGCCAATGCCACAAACCGCTTTTCACCGCACGTCCGGTGGCCTTGGGCGTAGACCATTTCGGTGCCCATGCCGACCGCAGCGAGCTGCCGCTGCTGGTCGATTTCTGGGCGCCCTGGTGCGGTCCCTGCCAGATGATGGCGCCGCACTTCGAACGCGCGGCCGCGCAGCTCGAGCCGCAGGTGCGGCTGGCCAAGGTGGACACCCAGGTCGAGCCCACGCTGGGCCAGCGATACAACATCCGCAGCATCCCCACGCTGGTGCTGTTCCGGTCGGGCCGCGAGATCGCGCGCCAGTCGGGCGCCATGGACGCCGCCGGCATCGTGCGCTGGACGCGCCACAACCTGGGCGCGTGAGCGCCCGTCCCCGAGGGATCCGCCCATGAGCCAGTCGTACCCGGAACTGATCGATGACCTCAATGCCGCCATCGGCACCCTTCGCGCGGGCGCGCCGGGGACGATGAAGGCTTTCAGCGCGCTGGCGCGCGAGGCGCTCGCCCCCGGCCAGCTGGACGTGAAGACCAAGGAGCTCGTCGCCATCGCCATCGCCATCGCTACCCGATGCGATGGCTGCGTCGGGTTCCACGCCAAGGCGGCGATTCGCGCCGGTGCCACCAGGGAAGAAGTGCTGGAGACGATCTCGATGGCCATCTACATGGGTGCGGGGCCGTCGATGATCTACGGCGCCGAGGCGCTGCGTGCGTTCGACGAACTGGCTCCCGCGTCAGCGGCAAGCTGATCGGCTCACGCGGGGGGTGGCAGCCGACCTTCGCCCGCTTCCTCGTGGGTGACGCCGTCGCGGATATGGTAGATGCGGCGGAAGGTCGGGATGATCTTCTCGTCGTGGGTGACCACGATGATGGCTGTCTGGAACTGCGCCGCCATGGCATTGAGGATGCGGATCACCGCCAGCGCGCGTTCGCTGTCCAGCGGCGCCGTGGGTTCGTCGGCCAGGATCACCGGCGGACGGTTCACCAGGCCGCGTGCGATCGCCACGCGCTGCTGTTCGCCCCCCGACAGCTGCGAAGGCATGGCCTTGGCGCGGTGCGACACCTGCAGGGCATCGAGCAGCTCCAGCGCACGGCGCCGCGCTTCTGCGTTGGGCACGCCGGCGAGCATGGGCAGCAGCGCGACGTTGTCGGTCACGTCCAGGAATGGAATCAGGTAGGGCGCCTGGAATACGAAGCCGATCAGGTCGCGACGAAGCGCGCGCAGGTCCCGGATCTTCCAGCGCCCGTCGTAGGTCAGCCGATCGCCAATGGTCATGCGCCCGGCGGTGGGTTCAATCACGGCACCCAGGCATTTGAGCAGGGTGGTCTTGCCCGAGCCCGAGGGCCCCACCAGGCCGACCACTTCACCGGGCGCGACGCGCATGTCCACGCCGCGCAGTGCGTCCACCGCCGTGTCGCCGTGGCCGTAGCGCTTGCGCAGGCCTTCGACCACGATGCCGCCCGGCACGGCCTCAGCCACCGATGGCCTCCGCGGGATCCACCTTCAGCGCGGCGTGTATGGCCACCAGGCTCGACAGCGTGCAGATCACCACCACCGCGCCCAGGCCGGCCAGCGCATCCTGCGGCAGGAGCAGCACGTACTTGGGGAAATGCGGACCCCAGAAGGTCGCCACGATCTTGCCGACGGCGAACCCTATCAGCCCGAGCGCAATGGCCTGCTGCAGGATCATCCCGGCGATGGTGCGGTCGCGCGTGCCGATCAGCTTGAGCACGGCGATCTCGCGCACCTTGCCCATCGTCAGGGTGTAGATGATGAACGCCACCACCGCCGCGCTCACCACGGCCAGGATGACCAGGAACATACCGATCTGCCGGGACGAGGTGGCGATGAGTTTTCCCACCAGGATGGCGTCCATTTGCGTGCGGTCGTGCACGCCCAGGTGGGTCCAGCGCCGGATGCGCTCGGCCAGCTCCGCAGGTGCGGTGCCGGCCTCCACCCGCACCAGGACCGCGTTGGCCTGGTGGCTGCTGGCCTGGCTGGCGATGACGGCGTCGCGCAGGCCGTACGCGCCCGGTCGGTCGAAGGCCGGGTCCTGGGCGGTGCGGCGCCGCTGTGCGAGCAGGGCGTCGTTGTCTTTCTGGAACTGCGCCTGTTGCGCGTCCCGGAACGCGACGAACAGCATCGGGTCGCCGCCCGACGACACCATCCGCCGGGTCAGTCCCACCACGCGGTAGTCGATGCGGCGGATGCGCACGCGGTCGCCCAGCGACAGGCCGGACGCTTCATCGGCCACCACTTCGTAGTGGCCGCGCGTGAGGTGCCGGCCCGCCACCAGCCGCAGTGGCCAGCCGGGCGTACCCGGGCCGCCGTCGGCGATACCGGTGACCAGGGCGCGGAAGTCGCGGCCGTCGTGCGCCACCTGCATGGTCAGGTAGCTGATGTTCGCGGCTTCGGCCACGCCGGGCAGCAGGCGAACGCTGCGCCAGGCGTCGTCGGCAATGCTGGACGGTTCGGCATACGGGCCCAGCGTGTCCTGCTGCACCACCCACAGGTCGGCGCCGCTGTTGTCGAGCAGTACGCGGGCGTCGTCCACCATGCCGCGGTACACGCCCGCCATGGTCAGCGTGACGCCGATCAGCAGCCCCAGGCCGACGCCGGTGAACACGAACTTTCCCCAGGCGTGCAGGATGTCGCGCCCGGCGAGGCTGATCACGGCTGGCGGCCCGCGAGGTGGTCCACCACGGTCACTTTTCCGCCCGGCCGCAGTGGCCCGGCGGCGTGCAGGACCACGCTGTCGCCTTCGGCCAGCCCTTCGAGCACCTGCACTCCGCCATCGAGGTCGGTCCGGCCCAGTTCGACGGGCGTCCACGCCAGGTCGCCGTCGACGATGCGCCAGACGCCGGTCTTGCCCTCGCCGTGGAAAATGCTGGCGTTGTCGATGACTTGCGTGGCGGGCAGCGCGGCGAGGCGGACGGTGACCTGGGCGAGTTCTCCGATCGGCGGCGGCGTGGCCAGCGATGGCTCGAAAGCGATCTTGGCCAGCAGTTCCTCGGTGACGGCGTCGGCGACGGGCTCGATGCGGGCGACGCGTGCCGGCAGGACCGTGCCCGGCGCCGAGCGCAGCGTGACTTCGGCGGGCAGGCCGCGCGCCAGCCCGATGGCCGTGGCCTGGTCGAAGCGCGCATGCACCCAGGCGCCGTCGGTGGCCATGATGTCCAGCGCGGCCTGGCCCGCCACCAGCGGGGTGCCCGCGTCCGCCAGGCGACTGATCACCAGCCCGTCGATGGGCGACACCAGCGCGAGGTTCTGGCGCTGGCTTCGCAGGGCGTCGAGCTCGGCCTGCAGGCGTGCCCGCTCCGCCGCCAGCGCCGCCAGCGAAGCCTCGGCGGCGGCGGCGTCCTCACGGCGCGCCTGCGCCGCGTCTTCTGCCACCAGCTGGCGCTGGCGCAGGGTTTCGAAGCGGTCGGCCTGCGAACGCGCGGTGCGTGCGCGGGACTGCGCCTGCAGTCGCTCCGCGCGCAGGCGGTCGATGGCGCTGGCGGCGGCGCGGATCCTGTCGTCCAGGTCCAGCGGGTCCAGGCGCGCGACGACCTGGCCGCGCGCGACCGCGTCACCCACGTCCACCTCCACGCTGGCCAGACGTCCCGCCAGCGTGGGGCCGATGCGGTGGCGATGCCGCGCCTCCACGGTGCCGATGCCGAACAGCGCGGGCGCCAGCGCCGACGAACGCACCGGCGCGACCGTAACCTCCACCGGCGCCAGCGGGCCGGCCCGCAGCGCCACGTAGGCCAACAGCAGCACCAGCGGCAGCAGGGCCGCTGCCACGAACCACGAGCGGGGCAGTGGGCGACGTGTCATGGCGGGCTCCCGATGCCGCGGCGATAAAGTGCAAATGCGGCCGGCGCGCCATCGCGGATACGCGCGGGTTCGCCTGACAGCAGTGACTGGATGACCAGGCCCTGCAGCGTGCCGATGCAAGCGGATACCGCCACCGGTGTTTCGACCTCGGCGGCGATGGCGCCGGCGCGTTTGCCGCGCTCAACCTGTTCGCCGAGCAGCTGGCCGTAGCGTCCCAGCAGGTCGCGGACGCGGCGCTTGGCGGCGGTGTCTTCGCTGCGCTGCAGTTCGCCGAACAGCATCCGCGGCACGCCGGGATGGTCGGCGACGAACCCGGCATGCGCCAGGAACGCGGCCTCCATGCCGGCCAGCGGCGTGGTCGCCCGCGCCAGCGCGCCCTCGACCCGCGCCAGCAGCCGGTCCGTCACCCAGGACATCACCGCGTCCAGGATCGCGTCCTTGTTGACGAAGTGGCGGAACAGGGCGCCCTGGGTGAGCCCCAGTCGCCCGGCGATGGCCGCGGTGGTGATGTCGCCGGGATTGCGCTCGGCCGCCAGCGCCACCACGGCTTCGACCATCTCTGTCCTGCGGGCCTCGGCGGGCAGGTATTTCGCGGTACTCATGGGCGGCGGCCATCAAAGTGAGTGCTTACTATCTTTGCGCGCGGACGGCGCCATTGCAAGCTTCGCGGTCGCGCCGCCGTCGGCACTCCTCAGGCGCCGGGCGTCCACTCCCAGGCCAGCGACACGCCGCGGCCGGGCTCGTTAACCTGGACCGGGTCAGGGTTGAACGGGTCCTGGTTGGCGCGGTTCAGGTGCTCGGCGAAGGTGCGGTCAAGCACGTTGGTCACGTCCAGGCGCAGGCGGTGCTTGCCGAACTGGCGGCTCCAGCCCAGGTCGATCACGCCGAACCCTGGCGTGGGACCCGCGTCCAGGCCGCTGCCGCTGGCCACGCTGTCGTCCACGCGGTCCTGGCGGCTGGCGCCGCGCGCGCGCGCCTTCCATTCGCCCGCGGCGGACTGCCAGGCCAGCGCGAGAGCGCCGTTGAGCGGCGGTATCTGCGCCAGCGGGCGATCGTCGCTGCGGTTCTCGCCGCGCACCCAGGCGGCCTCGGCTTCGATCGTCAAGGTGGGCGTCCACTGCCAGCGGGCTTCGACCTCCACGCCGTGCAGTCTGGCGTCGACATTGCGGTAGATGCTGGCGCCATCGGCCAGACGCACGCCGTCCTGGCCGCGGGCCCGATCGCGCAGGATGTAGTCGCGCACGCGATCGGCGAACAGCACGGCGCTGGCGCCGCCCTTGTCGCCCTCCCAGGCCAGGCCGAGGTCGAGCTGGTGGTGCGTTTCCAGGTCCAGGCCTGGGTTGCCGATCCAGCGCGCGGGCGGCGTCGCCCCGGGCGAGGCGAGGTAGCGTTCGGTGGCGTCGGCGGCGCGCACGGTGCGGCTCAGTCCGGTGAAGACGGTGACGCCCTTCGCCAGGGGCTGCTCCCAGCGCAGCAGTCCGGAAACACCGGTGTCGCCCCAGCGGTCGTTGCTGGCGCCGTAGTACATCGCGTACAGCGCCGACGGCGGCACAGCCATCGGAGACGGGCGCTGGTCGGCGCGACGGGCCTGTGCGCGGAAGCGGTCGACGCGCAGGCCGATCGTGGCGCTGCCGGCGTCGGTCGTCCGCGTGGCTTCGCCGAAGGCGCCGGCCTGGTCCATGCGCGCATCGGGCCACAGGAAGGCATTCACGGTCACCAGCGAGGCCGGGTGGGGGCCCGCGAAGCGCGTCGCCTGCCGCCGGTTGCTGCCCAGGTCCAGGCCCAACGCCAACGACCAGTCGCCCCGCTGGGTGTCCAGCCGAAGGTCGGCGCCCTGCGTGTCGGACTCGGCCGGCACGCGCATCGCCATCGCCGGCTGTGGCCGCAAGCTGAAGTTGTCCATCACATGATCCACTTCATTGCGCCACGCGCGCGCCGCCAGCGACCACGCTCCCAGTTCGCGCCGGTGCGCGACGCGCACGCCGGTCATGCGGTCCAGCGGTGCGTCCATGCCGGCGCCGGCGAAGCGGGCATCCAGGGTCTCGGCACGCTCCACGCCCAGCTCCCAGGTGCCGGCGTCGCCGAAGTCGCGCCCGGTGAGCAGATGCAGCGATCGGCGCCGGAAACCGCTGCGTACCGTTTCACCGTCGCCGTCCGCGTAGTCGTCGAAACGGGCGGTATTGGCATCCAGCCGCAGGGCCGCGCGTTCGCCGCGCCAGAGCAGCTGCGAGTCGGCCCGCCACTGCAGGCCGTTGTCGCCCGCCGCTGCGCCAGCCCGGAACGAGGTGCCGGGCGTTGCCGACCACGGCAGCTCGCGCTCGATCAGAACGGTGCCGCCGGTGCCGCCGGTGCCGTAGGCCAGGCTCTGCACGCCCTTGATCACCGTGACGCGATCCACGCCGGCGGCCACGGCGAACGACGTGGGTGGATCCATGCGGTTGGGGCAGGCGCCCATCACCAAGCCACCGTCGAGCCGGACGTTGAGCTGCCCCTGCGACTGGCCGCGGATCACCGGCTCCAGCCCGTGGCCGCCCATGCGCCCGGCCGACACGCCGTTCACGGCGCGCAGCAGTTCGGCCAGGTCGCCGGCGGCGGGTGCGCGCAGGTCGTCGGTGGCCAGCGTTTCTTCGCCGGCCAGCGCGCGGCGCTCACCAATCACTTCGACCTGGGGCAGGGACGTGGGCGCACCCTCGGCGGAAGCGAGGGCAGCGGCAAGGGCGAGCAACAGCATGGGCAACTCCGTGGGGAATGGGGCGACGGCCGCGCGCGGCTGCGACACAATGGCCGCCTGGAAAAGGGGATACGCGTGGCGCGAGGCCGGAATTCTAGTGACGCGGGACGCCTGCCCGGGAGCGACACGTTGTCGCACCCGGGTGCGCTGGCAACGCTGACGCGGCTGCGCTGGCTGTCCATTGCCGGGCAGGCGCTGGCGATCGCGCTGGTGCCCGGGCTGCTGACGCTGCACTTGCCCTGGCTGCCGATGGCGGGCGGCGTGGCCGTGCTGTTCGCGTTCAACCTGTGTGCCGCGCGGGGCGGCGGTGGTGCCGTGCTGCTGCACCTGGGCGTGGATATCGCCGTGCTGGCGTGGCAGCTGTACTGGAGCGGCGGCCCGGCCAATCCCTTCGTTTCCCTGTTCGTCGTACCCATCGCGCTGGCCACCGCGCTGCTGCCGGCGCGCGCCGTGGTGGCCACGGCGCTGATGGCGGTGCTGGCCTACGGCCTGCTGTGGCTGGATCATCGGCCGCTGCCGCACGTGCACGGTGAGTTCGACCTGCATCTGCTGGGCATGTGGCTGAACTTCCTGCTGACCGCGGCGGTGCTGGCGTTCTTCGGCACGCGCATCGCCAGTGAACTGGCGCGCCAGCGCGCGGCGCTGGCGGCCGAGCGCGAGCGCAGCGTGCGGGATGAAGGGCTGTTGGCCGTCGCCACGCTGGCCGCGGGTGCGGCGCATGCCATCAACACGCCGCTGGCGACGCTGTCGGTGGTGCTGGCCGACCTGCGCGACGGCATGGCCGCCTTGGATGCGGCCGCGCTGCAGGAAGACGTGGCCCTGATGTCGGCGCAGGTGGAGGCCTGCCGCGCGGCGGTGGGCCAATTGGTGAGCGATGCGCGCAGCGAGTCCGGCCCGCTGGCGGCCGGACGGCTGGACGACCGCCTGCGCGCCGCGGTGGATCGCTGGCGCCTGCTGCGTCCGGGCTTCGAGGCCAGGCTGGAGTTCGACGATGACGCCGAGGGCCTGGCGCTGTCGGCCGACCGGTCCTTCGACTACCTGGTGCTCAACCTGCTGGACAACGCGGCCGACGCCTCGCGGTCGGCCGGCGGCGACCGCGTGGTGCTGCGCGTGGCGCGCGACGCCGCCTTCCTGCGGCTGGCCTTCCTTGACCAAGGGCCGGGGCTGGCCGCGGCGCCACCACCGCTGCAATCGGACAAGCCCGGCGGATTGGGCCTGGGTTTTGCCTTGGCCACCCGCGTCTGCGAACAGTTCGAAGGCGTGCTCGAACCTGTGCCTTGCGGACTGCAGGCACGCCTGGCGCTAGCGCGGCTGGCACAAGTCGCGTGACGCGTCCCGTGGACATCCTGGTGGTGGACGACGACGCCCACTTCGGCCGCGTGCTGTCGCGCTCGCTGCAGCGGCGCGGTTTTCCGGCGCGTGCGGTCACCAGCGCCGACGACGCGGTGGCGGCCTGCGATGCCGCACCACCCACGCACGCCGTGCTGGACCTGAAGCTGGGCGCGGGTGACGACGGCCTGCGCCTGATGCGGCGGCTGCGCGAGCGGGTCCCGACGCTGCGGGTGCTGCTGCTGACCGGCTACG
>Ga0138256_10007929_pt1 | contig 11193 bp, 7 predicted proteins | sample KNB2016incub_MG_FD_105486 | JGI IMG/M metagenome (GOLD analysis project Ga0138256, IMG submission 105486) | Active sludge microbial communities from wastewater in Klosterneuburg, Austria - KNB2014incub_MG | ecosystem: Engineered > WWTP > Activated sludge > Unclassified | place: Austria...
CGAGAACATTCTCTTCGGCGGGGCGGACCCCGCGAACGCTGAGCTTATTCCAACGAACATAGAGGTCTCAGGAAACGTCCTTTTCAAGCCCGAAAGCTGGGAGAAGAACAAGTTCACGGTCAAGACGCTTTTTGAATTAAAGAACGCGAAGAACGTCCGTTTTACCAAGAATTATCTCGCGAACAACTGGGAAGGTTCCGCGTTCCGCATTACGGTCAGGAATCAGGATGGCGATGCGCCGTTCTCAACGATCGAGGATGTCGAGATCAGCGGCAACATCATCGTCGGAGCCGGCGAGGGCATCAACATTCTCGGAAGCGACGACACGCATCCGAGCCAGATGCTGAAACGTCTGACGATCAAGGACAATCTGTTCCTCGATCTCGGGGGCGAAGGGTTCGACGGGTCCGGTTATTTCATTCAGATCGCAAGCGGCGACACGGTAACGATCACGAACAACACGGTCTTCAACCGCGGAAATATCATTACATTCTACGGAGATCAGCCGCGTGCATTCGTATTCACGAACAACGTAACGGGCCACGGCCTTTACGGCGTTCACGGCCCGATCGATGTGAATTCTGCTGCGGCGAAGGCGATGATCCACGCGAATATCTTCTTCAACAATATGGGCGTCGGTTCGGGCGACGTGAACTTTCCCGCCGGGAATGAGTTCGTGGAAAGTGTTGATAAGGTTGGGTTTACGGATCGAGCGGCTCGGGACTTTCGCCTAATGCCCGGCAGCCGATACTGCCCGTCGAACGGCAATTGTCCCGGCATTTCCTTCCCGTTCTTTACAAATCGATAACTTTCTCGTAAAGCTCTATGACGCGCTCGATCTGCGAAAGATCGCTGCCGGCCGCTCTCCTTTCGCTACGCGGCAACGCAAGAATTTTCCGCACGCCTTGTGCAATCGAGCTCGGCGTCAGCTCATCGATGAATTGAATTCCTGCGGGCCGAGTGCCAACGCGCGTTGCAAGCACCGGCGTTCCGAGGAATAGGCTTTCGCGAACGGAAATTGCGTCGCCATCGAACCGAGTTGTGCGAAGCGAAACGTCAGCCTTCCGCATCAGATGCAGACTAAGATCGTGGCTGACATTTCCGGCGAGGAGAATATTTTCGGCAAGGCCTGAATCAGCAATGCTGTAGCTCGCGATCTCGCGCAAGGAACCATCGCCCGCGATCACCAATCCGACATTTGGAAGATCCCCGATCAATTCTTTCACAGCGGCTATCTGTTCGATCGGAGCATACTCTGCTTCGAGTCCGCCGACCGCGACAAGAAGCGGTGAATGGCCGTCGAGAAAGTCACGCAGCTGCTCGTCCGGCTGAATATCGGGATCGGGCAAATGCAGCGAGTAAGGCGGGATAGCTTCGATCTTCGCTTGCGGGATTCCGAGTTCGGTCAACGCATCGGCGATCTCATCGCTGACCGCGATGATCCGGTCGAAGTTCTTGAGGATCGATGCTGTGAATTTTTTTCGAAAGATCGTCGATCCGGCGATCGCCTGTGGAAATCCGCCCGAGTGCATCGTGAGAATAGAGTGCTCAGCGGTCCTCGCAACTGCGAGGGCTAAGGCAAGAACGCGAAGCGTGATCTCGCCGCCGAGATGCAGGTGGAATATGTCCGCATCGCTGTCCCGCAAATAAGAAACGAGAGCGAGCGGCGACTGCGGATAGACGTTATCTGCGGAACGGCTCTTCGGTTCGCTTCGCGTTGTTGCAACGAGCCGACAATCAAGGCCGCGAGCCGTAAGGCCGTCTCTAAGTGCTGCAATATGGCGGCTTACACCGCCCTCTGGCGGCGGGATCGGACCCAATTCAACAACGCTCAGGCTCACAGAAAAGCCTCCGAGAGCTTCCGCCGATAGAGTTCGCTCAACGCTTCGATCTGTTGCGGCCTTGCAAAACGCGCTTCGGCAAGGTTTCGTCCGCGTTCGCCCATTTCGGCTGCGTTCTGCGGATCTCCGAGCAGCGATAATAGCCGCTCCGCCATCGTTCCGCTGTCGTTGGCTTCGACGAGGAATCCTGTCTCGCCTTCGGTGACAACTTCTGCAGCACCGCCGACGCGTGTCGCGACAACGGGCTTTCCTGCGGCCATGTATTCGATGATCGAGTTTGAAAAGCCCTCGGCATCCGACGTGAGAACTCCTGCAAAACTTGCCGACAGAAGTTCGGGCACTTTCATTGAGCGTCCAACGAAACTCACGTTCTCAGCGATGCCGAGTGCAGCGGCCCGATCTTTCAACTGTGTTTTGAGCGGGCCTTCGCCGGCGACCACGAAATGCGCTTGCGTAGTTTCGCTGACCTTCTTTGCGGCACGCAGAAACATCGGGACGTTCTTAACATCGTGCCGAAGATTTGCGACGAGCGTAATGAGCGGCACGCCTTCGGGCAAATTCAGTTCTCTTCGGATCCCGTTCGCATTCGTGTTCACGAACCGCTCGGTGTCGAGTGAATTGTAGATGACCGAGACCTTCTCGCTGTCGATGCCGTGCTCAACAAGCATTTCTTTCACGGCCAGCGAATTCGCTACGATCGCGTCGGAGCATTTGAATACTAAATTCTCGGCGGATGCCTGACTTCGGCTGCGCATCCCGAACGTCTCGCGTTTTGAGGCAATTTGGACGGCGACGCCCGCGAACGAACCCGCCGCCGCGGCAAAAATATTCGTGTAGAAATCGTGACTGTGGACGAGGGCAATATTCTCGTCCTTGATGAGGCGTGCACAAGCCGAAATTGCCCCGGCAAATGAGCGGCTAAAGAACGAATCGATGGGAAATTCGCGGATCGCAGCGTCAGTCAGAGCTTGTGCTTCCGGGAGCAGCGGGCCGTTCGCGTTGAGCGTCGCGAGCCGCACGTCAAATTCACCGGCTGAAATGAGACCGCGGACGGTCTCGAGGGCTTGCCGCTCGGTTCCGCCCTGATTAAAGCTCCCGGTGATGTGTAAAATTCGATACTTTTTCAACTTGGAAGGTCGGTGAGTTTCACGGTCTGACGCTCACCGTCGGCGTTCACATACAGCTCATGGCCGAACCGTCGTGCGGAGACGGATCGCACACTCTCATCTTTCCGGACGATAGGCGAAGTAACGATGCTCAGGCGCGCTCCGTTGACGGCGACGAGCTGTTCGGGAAGATCATCTTTCGAATGTGTGCGTGCCCATGTCCACGCAAAATCCGTCGAGATGGATTCGGTGCGGATCCTCGCCCCGCCTTGTCCGAGCAGAAGTACATCGCGATATTCGCCGAACTGCACGACGAACATCCGGCCAGTATCGATCGGGATATCGAGAACTTCGGGCGGTGTATTTCCTTCTTCGCACGGCAGGACAAAGGTAACGAATTCGGTGCGGCCGCTCTCTTTCGAGACATATCGGATCCGCGTCGAATTTGCGAGTCGTCCGTACTGCGGCGAAATATGATCGGCGGTCGATGTCATTGCTCCGCTCCCAAAGATGAATGTTCGATGATGAGCGTCGCCGACGAACTCGCCTTCAAGATCCCTTTCGGGAGCAATGTCAGGCGAATATCTAAAGTTCAGTTCGAAAAGATGTTCGCCGGGAATCTCCGCGACATCGCGAATGATGAAATAGTCGCCGCGGATATACATCACGGAGCGTGTGTGAATGCCGCCGTCCGGCAACTCGCCCTGACCTTCGAAGTAGTCAAAGATCGGATCGGTGATCCATTCTTTCACCGCCGCGTTCGCACGGGATCGCCAGGAGAACGGGCCGGCACTCTGCGAGGTCGAGCGTCCGTCAACGGTCAAGGTGTTGTGAGCCTTCGAACTGCGAAACTGCTCGCGCATCTCCGCCGAGCCTGAATAGGAATATGTTCCGGGGTCGATGAACAACGGCCGCCCGCGAAGACTAAGGTCGATGGACAAAAGATCGGCGTGGCCGTGCGCACCGGACAATGCTCCGAGTTCGCCGCAGTCTATCACCAAAGTATCATCGGTCGGCGTCCAGCCGTTCCGCATCACGAAATAGCCGCCTTCGGAGAATCCGCGGGAAAGCGTTTCGGGTTCGCGAATACTCAGCCTTTCAACCGAGCGAACGCCCGCCGCACCGAGCAGCCAGAACGTTTCCTCCATCGAACCGTCACCGCCGAACGCGAGGTCGCTGCGTCCAAGGATAGCGGCACCGGCCGAAAGCGTGCCGCGGAGATCATCGCCGGCGTTATGCGTGAGCGGCAAAAGCCGTCCGCCGTCATCGTCGCCGATCAAGGGCGTCGTGCCGTCAGGCCGCGTGATATTCAAAAGGAACGTCAGCGCCGAATTCAGGCGTTCGTCGGCAACGGTATTCCTTTCGTCATAAGCGGTCTCGCCGAAAAGTTCACGGAGCACATAAAAATGCAGGTAGAAATCGACGGTATAGCGCTGATACCAGCTGCTCTGCTCGAAATAGACGCCGTCCGCCGAGATCTGTTTGCTGATCTCGGTGAGCAGAATGTCCTCGCCGCGTCGGCGCCATTCTCCGGCCGATTCGAGGAACGGCAGCTGCGTGCCGAGATAGTAGAGGCCGAGCGCTTCGCCCGTCAAATGCGTGTTCGGACTGTAATACGTCGAAAGATACGTCTCGATATGACGGCCGTGAACGTAAAGGAGCCGGACGCAGTTGAGCACCAGGTCGCCTGTAAGTTCTGCAGAATCTTTGAATAGGTTCAGTGCCCAAACCCACGAGATCGAACGGAATGCGATCTCGAGGCTGCTGACCCAATTTACGCCGACGCCGGGCGGATTCTCATGGATCCAACTCGAGAGCTGGCGGGCAAAAAGATGTGCGTACCGTTCGTCCTGAGTAAGACGATACGCGGCCCCAAGCGTGAAGAAATGCTGATGGCGATTGAGTTCCCAAAGTATGCGCTTGTCGCCGGATTCCGAGGCGTCGAGTTCGTCGAATTCCTTCCAATGTTTTCGCGGCGAAACGACGCCTGAGATCGGTTCGCGATGCCAATCGATCTCACAGCCGACATCGACCTGTCCAAAACCGAGAAGCTCGATGCGTCCATCGCAGATCGCATCGGCAGCCCGTATCAGATCCTCAGCAGCGGCATTTCCGCACGATCCGGCGAACACACTCACGGCGTCCTCGCGCATCGACGCGAAGAATCGTTCGCGGGAATTCTCGAAGAACAGTTCTCGGATGCTGTCGGCAGAATTGTGTGCTTCGAGCCGCGAATCATCATCAAGAAGCCGGAAGAATTCCGTGCGGTCCGGCACCTCGACGCCCGTAAGACGATCGCGATAGGCGCTGACGAGCTGAGTGCCGCGGGTGCGGAGCTCGTCAAATCCGATCTGCCGGATCTTCTTTAAGGCTTTGAAAGGCGTCGTCATACTTTTGCCGCGGTCGTCCGCTCGGCTTCCTGCATTATCGGTAGAAGCGTGTAATTCCGGTAGGAGTTCGGATCGCCGCTGCGGCCGTCGATCGCGGCAGTAGCGATGTTAAACATTTCACGTGCCGAAACAAAATGAGTCGAATACAAGCCGCTTTTCTCGCCGTTCTCCACTATCTGCGAAAAAAGGCGGCGTGCATCTTCGCCGATCGATGCCGACTGGTCGTGATCGAAAAAGCCGTGTGCGTACAGTTTAACAAAGATCCAATCCGAACGGCCATAGATCGTTACATTTGCATTCCTCCAATGCCTGAGACGCGAAATATCGCTGCCAAGGGCATTTGTCAACGCTCCGTCCTCGATGTACGGCCGTATTACATTGCGGATACCGAGCCTGAGCGGCCCTGTAATAATCATCGGAGAATCCGGATGCGACCCGCCGACCCTGCAACGAATCGCCTTGTCGTGCGGCCTCGGTCTTGTGATATCGCCGGCGGACTCGTAAATACGGTTTATGACTGAGACCTGCGAGCGGTCCGGAGCTGACGGCAGGGTGAGGTCCGCGTAGCAGCCTGTCTCCTTGAGGATCTGCATCTCATCATCGACGCCGCAAAAATCTCCGCCGCACGAATTCGCGAGCGCCAGATTTCCGTGAACGAATGCGTATCTCGGCGTCGGATCGAAAGCCGTGTGTGACAAGCATTTGTGGCGTTCGGCAAGAATATCCCGAAATTCAACCAGCTGCCTTCGAAGGTTGTCGGACGTGTCAGGTCTATCGACGCCGTGATGTAGATGCACTTCGACCTCGCCGAGGCCTTCCGACTGCATCTCGGCGAGAATGTCGAGCAGTTCGCCGTCGTATTGTTCCGCAGGATAGAAATTCGTGTGCCGGAATCCGGTGCCGTCGCTATCGCGGACAAGATCGGCCGTCGTACGTGCGGCCGCGGCGTACTCACGCAATCTTTTGAGCTGCGTCCTGTGATCCAGAATTCCGCTCTGCGACCAGCCGGGTTCGAAATGATCGGCGACTGTGATGATAAGGTGCTTCTTTTCGAATGCGGTCGATTCGAGAAATGCGCGAGACACATCGAGCGGGTAGCGTATGAGCCACGGCAGGTTGCGCTTCAATTTTTCGAACATTCCTGACTCGTTCATAAGTTCTACAATGCTGAAGTGTGAGCCTCATCGCCAACGCGGTCGTTCAACGGCAGGATCTTGCCTGCAATTCGTCGAGCGGTGTTCTTTTCTTCGTCCTCGATCAGCCCAAGAAGATTTGCGATCACAAGATAGATCGGTGCGAACACAAGGGCGGAAACTGCGAGTACGAATGTGCCGCTCACAAAATTCACAATGCTCGCTTTCGAGATCCCGACAGAATTCGATAGGAAGTTTTCGGCGGCCGCGAAAAGGCTCAGGTGGAAGCTTATGTAAACAAGATACGTTGCGGCTCCGGCCGTTATGCTCGCGAATGCGGTCTTCGCGACGTTTGCGAGCAGATGCAGATCCTTGAGGCCGAGGTGGAGCTTTCGGATCACCATCGCCTCTGCGATGAGCTTGTCGATGACGACGGCTCCGACCGCGAGGCCGATCATTCCGGTCATCGATATCTCGTCGAGCATAAAATATAGACACGAGACGAGTGCCGCGACGATAAAGAGCCTTGTGAGCAGAAAGACCCTGCCGAGTTCCTTGTATGAGCGCACGATCGGGTCTGTGATCAGAATGCTGAATGGCAGCAGCGTGATATTCACAACGAAGACGCTTGCGCTAGCGGCGTACTTTTGCGTGAAAAGGGTCGTTATGAAAGTGTTCGCAGTTATGAGCAGAAATACATAAACGGGAAAATACACGAACGAGAGTTTCTGCATTGCCCGTGCCTTCAGGCGTATCATCTCGTCGCGGTCGTTGTCGCCGTGAAGTTCATTCATCCTCGGGATGAGGACCGCTGTAACTGATTCCGCGAGCATCGCGATAAGCGGTATCTCGAAACACCCGTAGGCATAGACAGCGAAATCCGATGGCGAGAATCTGTGACCTGCGAACCAACTGTGGATCTCCGTCTGTGCGAGCCAGAGCGTTCCTGCGATACCGAAAGGAACCGCGTAAACGAGCTGTTCCCGCAGGAAACTGAGGTCGAACCTTCGCCAAAAGCCCGGGAACCTCGACGAAAGATACCAGCCGAGCAGTACCGTCTGGATCGCTCCCTGAATTATAGCCGCGTAGAGAAATGCCTCGACCGTCGCGAATGCAAATGCCGCGGTGCACATAAAAAGTGCCTTCGTGAATTGAGCGGAGATAATGAAAACTGTGGCGACACGGGTCTCTTGATTCGCGATCGCGACGGTTTCGAGAAAAGACGAGAAGATCCAGATCCAGATGACCACGCCGATGAGCGGTGCGAGCCTCGTGATCTCTTCGCTTTGAAAGATCGAGCCGATCGACTGCGGAAAGAGATAGAAGAGTAACGCCGCAATACCGCCGACGACGAAATTGAAGGCAAGTATATTCAGGATGCAGCTTGAACGGCGCTCCTCGGTCTCCCGTGCTAGAAAGTAGTACGCGCTCATCGAGACGCCAAGCGGCAGCACGATGATCGCGTTCGCGATCACGAGGAACGCGGCCCGATAGTGGCCGACCTCATCCTGTGACAGATATCGGACAACAACGAGCGGCACGCAAAAGCTGAACGCAAAACCGACAAGTTTAGCCGTCAAAAGCCAAAAGCTCTGCTCGCGCAAGGAACTCTCACGCGGCAGCTTCTTGGGCGGCGTTTCTGCTGGTTGTAACGGCTTTATCGGCATCCTAAAGCAGCGAACATCGATCTTCCGGCGAAAAGAGCCCGAAATAGCGGTGTGATATACCGCAAGATCACTCTGAAAATAGTCTCAATAGGCTCGAAATTACAGAAAATGCGGTCCAGCTTGAGGCGGCCGCTTCAGTACGGATAAGGCCGAGATGATCGGAATGTTTGCGGACGTAGATGCGTAGAAGAAAGTGCGGAGCGACGCGTGCGGCAAGGCATACGGCCTTTAGCTTCATCGAAGGGCGTGCCGCCTTTGCCCGCGAGAACGAACTTCGAGCCGCGGCAAAATCCCTGTTCACCAAATGCGACTTTCCTTTCTCGATCTCAAGGTCGATCTCGAGGCTGCGAAGCTGTCGATCAACTATCGAAAGTTCGCCGGAAGAAAGCTCGATCGTCGCCCGAACCCGTTTGAATACAGCTATTTCCCGTTCGACCCGCGAGATCGAGTCGCCCGAAAGATTCTCTGTGTGAACGCGGTATCTGAGCAGGACCTTGCCGGTGTATCCGATGCGATGTCCGGCCTTTGCGATCCGGATCCAAAGATGAAAATCCTGAGCTCTGGTGTCAACGGTCTCGAATTGTCCGGCCGCAAGTATCACAGCCTTTCGAACGACGGTCCCGGAAGTGATCACGTTGCAGGTAAAATCAAGAAGCGACGAGACGTTAACTTCGCCCGACGAAGGCGCCGATTCCATGAACGTGTGTCCGCTCGGGGCGGCCTCGCCAAAAAGCTCGGCGTCCGCGTACGCCATATCCCAACCGCGGTCGATCAATTTCGTCTGTTCGGCAAGAAAGTCGGGCAGCCATTCGTCATCCGCATCGAGGAAGGCGATCAATTCGCCGCGTGCAAGATCGATCGCACGGTTGCGTGCCGGCCCTGCGCCGAGGTTTGCCTGATCGACATAGACGACGTCATCAAAGAACGGAATGAGAGCGGTCTCGAGTTCGTCGGTGTCGGGGGAACCGTCGTTCACGACGATAAGCTCTAGATCGCGAAACGTCTGTGCTTTTACCGATTCGATCGCGGACGCGATAAATCGTGCAGCGTTATATGCCGGCATCACTACAGTGACGCGGGGCGATGGCAGCACACTCTTACCACGCTTGATCGAGAATGTATCAGGCGGCATAACTTTCATCTTGCCTCCCGGATCGGTTCCCAAGCGGCGTATTGCTCGCCGCGAAGGAATTGGAAAAAAGCGATCACCGACGCGATGTTTGCGAGCACGAAATAGAGCGGCAGCACAAAAAGCGTCGTGCGTTTGCCGTTCAATTCCAGCAGCCAGCCAAAGAATGCAGCAAGATAGAATGCCGTCTGAAAGGCAAATATTACGGCAAACAGCGGCGACGAAAGTGCGAGGACGCCGTTGCTCACCAATGCTGTCAGGAGCAGCAGCGGCACGCAATAGCGTAGAAGTTTGTGCGAAAGAAGTTCGACGGCGTAGAAACCGCTTCGGAGCGGATTCAGCATGTCGCGGTTTCGCCAAAGGTCAGTGAACGTCTGTGAAATAACGCGGACACGCATCCGCATTTCATCGCCGGCCTGCTCATTCGTAATTTCATAACAAGTCGCCCGCGGCTCAAAAACTGACCGCAGACCCTTTCGATAGAGCAGCGTGCAGATCAGAAAGTCCGAGCATGCCGCCGCGTACATCGGCTCGTAAGCTTCTCGTCTGACCGCATACAAACATCCGGATGCACCGATCAAAGAGCAGGCTTCGGATTCGGCATTCTTGAGAAGCGTTTCGTAATTCCAATAGCTTCTTGCTCCAGTCCCGACGTTCGTCTCCGTCGGGTCGGTGTAGATCAGACGGCCAGCGACGCAGCCCACACTTTCATCCGCGAAGGCCGGTAGAAGATTTTGGAGCACATCTGCCGAGTAGTGCGTCGTCGCATCAGAAAAAAGAATTATCTCGCCGGTCGCTTGTCCGACAGCATTGTTCTGCGTCACGGTCTTGCCGACGCGTCCTTCCTGACGAAAGAGTTTGACGCCTCGCGACGCAAAGCTCTGCACGATCTCGTCCGTCCGGTCGGTCGATCCGTCGCTTGCGACAAGTATCTCGATCTTTGCGGCAGGATAGTCGAGGCTCAGCGTATTCTCGATCTTTGCGGCGATCGAACTCTCTTCGTTAAATGCCGTGATCAGGACGGTCACCGTCGGTGAAATTGCGGCCTTTGCGACCTTTTTCGGACGCAGGTATGCAAGCAGGAACACAAGGAGCGGATAGCCCGCATAGACGTAGAAAAGCACGGCGAGCGAGACCCAAAATACTCCTTGAATGAGGTTGTGTGCCATTACTATCTCAAGCCGCTGCAAGAGCCGGTTCGACAACCGGCCGCCTCGCAGGCTCCGGTGCGGACTCTGTGCTGTAGATCCGACGGAACGCCACCGCGTATGCGATCCCGTAATAGATGAACCAGTTGTATGCGACCGACGCGAAAAAGCTCGATACCATATATCCAACGATGCTCGCCTGAAGGCCGATCGAGAGATAGTAGAACCAATCGAGACGATCCTGCGAGAAGAGCGTTCGCTCTATTGCGGACAGTTTTCGCAGCGGACCAATAATGAACACGAGATACGCAATAAGGCCGAGAATGCCGATCTCACTCGAAACTTGCGTATATGCGTTATGCGTTTGATGGTCGTGAATGCCGACTATCGGGAAGTTGCCGATGCCGATGCCCCACGGATTTCTCGCGGTCACGAGCAGCGAACGATCAAGAAGGTCACGCCGCTGCGTGCTCGATCCAACCGGATCGAGGCCGGGAATAAAGATCGAGAGCATTCGAATGCCGTAGTTTCCCGGGGCCGCGACCATCAGGATCCCGCCGACAACGATCGACGCGAGCGAAGCCTTTGCCCGATGTTTGCGGCCGAGTTTCCAGACGAGAACGAGTGCGCTCGCAAAGAAGCCCAAAAAGCCTCCTCGCGAGAAGGTGACCATATTCGCCGAGATGAAAAGTATGGTGATCGCGAAATAAAGTGCCCGCATCGGCTTTGAGCGCGTTCCGAGAGCGAGACACAGGACGATCGGCGTCATCATCACAAAA
>Ga0138256_10007930_pt1 | contig 11192 bp, 7 predicted proteins | sample KNB2016incub_MG_FD_105486 | JGI IMG/M metagenome (GOLD analysis project Ga0138256, IMG submission 105486) | Active sludge microbial communities from wastewater in Klosterneuburg, Austria - KNB2014incub_MG | ecosystem: Engineered > WWTP > Activated sludge > Unclassified | place: Austria...
GCAAAGAGAGAGCGCTGTGATCGCTGTGTGCGCTGTGGTTTTTCCTTTTAACCAGATGTTGTGCCCCGCTGGGGCACCGGCCACTCTTGTCAGTGTTTTGTTACCGATATTGAGCCCCGCTGGGGCAGAGAGAGCGCTGTGATCGCTAGTGTTTTCCCTTTTAGTACTGTGTTGTGCCCCTCCGGGCACCGGTAACACTTATCAGCGATTAGTTACCGGTATTGAGCCCCGCTGGAGCTAAGAGAGCCCATTACAAGCTGTCCATACGACTTTGCGATTGATCGCAGTATTTATTTACGCATGGTGACAGTTGATCCCGGAGGGGTCCAATATCGGTAACAAAAAGGCCCAACAAAAAAAGTGACCCCAGCGGGGTCAAACAGTGGAAAAGCATGGTAAAAAAATTGTTAACGAAACCATGATCCGCAGGAACAGAGATAAGGCTATACAAAACACCCTTGCGAATAGTTACTAAATAAAATTGCCCTACTTTCACCCCAAAAATATGCGGCGCTTATTTATACTCGGTTTGGTTCTTTGTTGTCAATTGATGGCAGTAGCCCAGACTATCAGCAAAACAGGATGGAAGACCTTTACAGATACAGCAGGTATGTTTACAGCGCAATATCCCCCCACCTGGATCAACAAAATAAAGGAAGGAAACCGGGTCTTCTTTACCTCCCCTGCTGAAAGCGAAACGGATAGTTTCAATGAAAATGTCAATATCAGTGTAAAATACAATGCCGCTTATGGCGGGCAGATCAAGATCAATGATCTGTTTCCTTCTGTTACCGATCAGCTGAAAACAGCTTTCAGGGATTTTAAAAGTGAAAGCCAACGCAGTTTTACCTGGAATAAGACCGAAGCAGTCGAAATTATTTATTCCGGATTCAGCAGTCTGGATGATAAAATGCGCATCAGGATCATTCAGTGGTTCTGCTTCTACAAATCAAGACTCTATACCGTTACCTATACGGCAACGGCCAGCAATACCGTTTTAAAACCAACTGCGCTTGGTATCATGGGAAGTATCCGGTTCTGATTTTACAAGAAGCTATGTCAAAAGTCATTGCCCCAAGTGATGTCATGCCGGGCTCGATCCGGCATCTAAAGGGAAGACGTATCCAAAGAAAGATACCGGGTCAAGCCCGGTATGACGTAAAACGACTTTTGAGATAGCTTCTAGAATCCTTTCTTTGGTTGCTGTTGTCCTCCGGCACCAATCACAGATGAGCCCATTACTTTAATCGTTGATTTGATAAAGTCCGATTCTTCTGCTTTATAAATATTGTCTACATATTTCTGCGGATTCCGGTCGATATAAGGGAACCAGGTACTGTGGATCTGGATCATGATTTTATGCCCTTTCTTAAAAGTATGCAGTACATCCTGTAAAGGAACATTTACATCTGTGGGTTGTCCGGGTACAAAAGGCTCCGGCTTTTCAAAACTGTTCCGGAAGCGGCCGCGGAACACCTCACTGCGCACCAGTTGCTGGTAACCACCCATTACAATGTTCTTGGGATTGTGTTCGTAGTTGGGATGATTATCCGGATACACATCGATCAGCTTCACAATAAAATCTGCATCGGTACCGCTCATGGCCACTTTCAGTTTGGCCAGGATTTCCCCGGCAATAGTTACTTCATCTCCCAGTACTTCTGTTTCAAAAGTCAGCACATCCGGACGCATGGAAGCCTCGCGCTGGTCATCACTCATGAAGTTTCGGGGTGTAAATGTGAGCCCTTCTGTTTGTGAAGTATAAGGAACCGGCTTGGCAGGATCACTGATATATTCAAAGGCATTCTCAGCACTTACTTCTTTATTGATCACCAGCTTTCCGTTGGGTTCAAAACGCATTTGCAGGGAAGCGGCTTCTTTGGGAGGCCATACATCATGTTTTTCCCATTTCTTGGTTCCTGTATTAAACACATAAGCTTCGGGCATGTCTTCGGTACCCTGATCTTTCAGATATCGGGCAAAGAATTTAAACTCAATCTCCTTTTGATAAAAGCTGGCAATACTGTCTCCGAAATAAATATGGTTGTGGGTGCTTTTCGCTTTTTCATCGGCCCAGTCACCATGACCCCAGGGACCCATCACAATGGTATTTTTAGCACCGGGGCTTGTCTTTTCAATGGTCTTGTAAATATTGATCGGCCCAAACAAATCTTCTGCATCAAACCATCCGCCCACAGTCATAACAGCAGGCTTAATATTTTTCAAATGCGGGAGCAGGCTTCTTTTCTGCCAGAAGGTATCATAGTTTGGATGATCAATAATCTGGTTCCAGAAAAAATTATCGTGATGAAATTCGCTGGTTACATTTTTCAGGGGACCCTTTTTCAACCAGTAACTGTAGGCGTCCTTGGGAGCCTTGCCATAAACCCTCATCAATTCAGGCATGTACCAGTCTTTACGGGTGGTATCTTTTTTCTGGTATCCAAAAACAGCAAAGGCTGCTGTATAGCTTTGGAGATAGGCACCCATATGGTGAAAGTCGTCAAAGAAAAAATCAGATATTGGCGCCTGTGGCGAAACTGCTTTCAAAGCCGGATGCGCATCGGGAAGAGCAGCGGCAGAATAAAATCCGGGATAGGAAATACCATAAATCCCTACCCTGCCATTATTGCCTTTCAGGTTTTTGACCATCCAGTCAATCGAATCCCATGTATCCGAACTTTCATCAATCGCCGTTTTGTTTTTGGGGTCATTGCCGGTAATATTCGGCCGCATATTGTCAAATGTTCCTTCGCTCATGTAACGGCCGCGAACGTCCTGGAATACGAGGATATACATATCTTTTACCAGATAATCGGAGGGATGACCATGGGTATTAAAATTAGCATAGCCCGATGCGTTGTAACAGGTACGGTTCATCAGGATGGGATAAGTTTTGGAACGATCCTTTGGCATGTACACCAGGGTGAACAGTTTGATCCCGTCCCGCATGGGAATCTGGTATTCGAACTTATCATAGTTCTCCTTCATGAAACTATTGATGGAGGACTGCGAACGGGCGAAGATGGACGCAGTAAAAAGGATAATCAGGATCAGTGTTTTTTTCATGCCAGTTATTTAGGCTGAAAAAATACAGAAAATTAACCGAACCCCGTTATCGCAGATCAGTTCATCTGGAAATCCTTAACCATTACCAGCTCATTGCATGCCATTGTTCAACAAATGCAGACAGGATACCGTTTCAAATCACCAGGTTCCAGCCATAGGGATCGCAGCCGGGCCGGGAGCGGATCATTTCCAGTTCCTTTTTCAGGATTTGCTGGATACTATTGCTGTCATAATCAGGGATCGTATAATCCAGTCCGTTAATCCCAACCAGATTGATAGGTGCTACTACCGCTGCGGTACCTGCACCGAATATTTCGGTGATGGCATGATTCAAAAATCCCAGGGTGAGTTCTTCAACAGCTACCGGTCTTTCTTCCACCTGAATGCCTTTATCCTGTGCGATACGAAGCAGGGAATCGCGGGTCACCCCATCCAGAATGGAATCTGATAAGGGGGCTGTGACAAGGGTACCATTGACCACAAACATCACATTCATGGTTCCGGATTCTTCGATGAATTTATTTTCGGCGGCATCAGTCCATAGTACCTGGTCGTATCCTTCCTCTCTGGCCAGTTTAGTAGGAAGAAAGGCTGCACCATAGTTACCTCCGCATTTCGCAAAACCGGTTCCGCCTCTGGCAGCTCTGATATAATTGGTTTCTACTTTCACCCGTACCGGCCGGGCATATAATTCCGGGACCGGTCCGGCTATTATGACAAAGCGGTATTGCTCTGAAATTTTTACGCCCAGTTTTGGTTCACTGGCATACATGAAGGGCCGGAGATAAAGCGCCGCACCAGCTTGTTTGGGTGCCCATGCTTTATCTGTTTCAACTAATTGGATCAATCCTTCCCTGAAAATTTCTTCCGGTGGTGCCGGCATACACATTCTTTGCAGGGATAAGGCAAAGCGTTCGTAGTGTTTATCCACTCTGAAAATATTCAGCCGGCCGTCTTCCATATAAAAAGCTTTCATCCCTTCAAATACCGTTTGTCCGTAATGCAGGGCCAGGGTGGCCGGATGCATGGAGAGATTGGACAATGGCACAATTTGCGGTTGCTGCCACTGGCCATTGGCATAATCACATACCAGCATATGATCGGATAAATGCTGACCAAATTCCAGGTTGTCAAAATCCACTTCATCAATCCTGGAGCGGGTCGTTTTTCTTACAGGGATCTCGGTGATCATTTCCATGTTTTATTTTTTTATACTGATACAGACAGTCATGCTCACCTGCTATTCTGTTGTTCAGGTGAATCATATCATTTTCTGTGATACAAAATTTTTACATTTATAGTAAATAAAACAGATTCAGTTTATGTATTTTTGACTAGATCAGTTTTCAGTCGACAGTTCTCAGTCAGCAGTCGACAGTCACCCCCAGCCCCTAAAGGGGAGGAGAGAAGTCGAGAGTATAGAGGCGGTAGTTGATGATTGCGGCGTTAGGATAGCTTTGAGTGATGAATTAAGAATGATGAATTGTGATTAGTGTATTAATATCTTAATATCCCCGCCTTCGCTAAAGCTATGGCGGGTGAGGCAATATCCCGCCTTCGCTAAGGCTTCGGCGGGCAAGCCTAATAACTTAATATCATAATACCTGCTTTCGCTAAGGCTATGGCGGGCGAAGCAATACCTAATAACTAATACCCAACTACTATGCGCAATACAGACCATCTCTATCTCCAGGTTGCCGGCGGACTGGAACAAATGATCAGTGAAGATGTACTCAAGATCGGCGATAAACTTCCTTCTGTACGGATGCTGAGTGAAGAATACGGGATCAGTATGGGCACGGCTTTTCAGGCTTACTATCATCTGGAAGGAAAGGGACTGATTGAGGCCCGGCCCAAATCGGGATATTATGTGCGCTTTAATCAGCGACGTTTCCGGGAATTACCGAGGGAAATGGCTCCCGAAACCATGTCGCATGAGGTGAGTGTAAAAGAAATGATCCATTCCATCTACGGTGATATTGCACTGGATAACAGCAAAACGGTGAACCTGGCTATTGCAGTACCGGATGTATCCTTACTTCCTGTTGCCAAGATCAATAAATCAGTAGTGCAGGCCATGCGGCAGTATAAAGATCATTGTATCAGTTATGAAGAATCAGCAGGTAATCCCGAATTACGTAAACAGGTGGCCAAGCTTGCTTTTAACTGGGGAGGGAAAATCAAACCGGAAGAAGTGGTAATCAGTTCTGGTTGCCTGGAAGCCATTACGCTTTGTCTGCGTGCCGTAACAAAACCCGGTGATACGGTCGCAATAGAATCTCCGAATTATTTTGGCATTTACCAATCGGCCGAACAACTGGGATTAAAAGTAGTGGAAGTATCTTCTTCACCGGTAACCGGACTGGATCTGGACAACTTACAACAGACCCTTCAGCAATTCCCGGTGAAAGCCTGTGTGGTCACCCCCAATTTCAATAACCCAGCCGGTGGTTGTATGCCGGATGAAAACAAGAAAAAACTTTGTGCGCTGATCAGTCGTTATAATATCCCATTGATTGAAGATGATATTTATGGGGAATTGTATTTCGGAAAGAAAAGGCCCCGCACCTGTAAGTATTATGATACTAAGGGACTGGTGATGCATTGTTCTTCTTTGTCCAAATCTCTTGCTCCGGGTTACCGCATCGGCTGGGTATTGCCCGGTAAATTCCTGGATGAAGTGCGTTTCATGAAAAGAATGAATGATATCAGCTCCCCTACCCTGACCCAGGCAGCCATGGCCCATTTTTTACAACACGGCCGTTATGAATACCATTTGAAAAAATTGCGCAACGCCCTGCATACCCAATGCCTGCGTTATATGCAGGGTATCATTGAGCACCTGCCGGAGAGTACCAAGGTATCAAGACCACAGGGGGGTCTGGCATTATGGGTGGAGCTACCCAAAAAAATCAATGCATTTCGTTTGCGGACGGAAGCAATGAAACATCATATCTCGATTGTACCGGGTAAAATCTTTTCATCCGGAAGACATTACGGGCATTTTATCCGGATCAGCTTTGGCCGGCCCTGGAACCAGGAGATGGATGATGCCCTGATGACATTGGGACGGATCATCCGTAAAATGTTATGATTGTTTTTTCCGTTTGAACCGGTAATAATAGTAAACCGGAATTCCTGCAGCCGTAATCAAAATACCCAGCAACGAATTCACTACGGGCTGCCGGTCATGCATATAATTATTGATATCATTATAAAGGGTAACGATCAGGAAGAAGGCTGCAAATAAAATAAAGAGAATTGTCGTAATGGGATGCTTCCAGATTTTATAGGGCCGGGGCAGTTCCGGCATTTTTTTCCGGAGCAGGAAAATACCCACAGCGCCCATACCATATACCACCCAACTCATAAACACCATCATATCCGCCAGCATATCAAATGAACCTGAAATAATCAGCATGGAAATCCAGGCGGCATGCAGCCAAAGCGCATTACCCGGAGTATGGTAACGGGGATGTTCTTTACCAGTAGATGCAGCAAATAAACGATCGCGGCCCATGGCATAAGTAACCCTTGTGGTGGCCATGATATTTCCGTTCAATGCCCCCAGGGTACAAATCACAATCATAGCGGCCACAATGGCCTGCCCGGTTGTACCGAAAGCAACAGCAATCGCATCTGATGCCACCAGGGAAGAAGATGCAATTGTTTCTACCGGTAGTACATAGAGATAGGCCTGGTTCACGAGCACGTACACAATCACACAGGCCATCACTCCGGTAAAAAGGCTTTTAGGAATATTCCGCTGCGGTTCTTTGATCTCACCGGCAATAAAAGTAATATTCACCCAGCCGTCATAAGCAAAGAAGGCACCGGTTAATGCAGCTATGATCCCACTCATCAGGGCCCCTCCTTCCTTGGGTGCAGTGGCATCAATAAAATGGTGCCAGTCGCCTTTGCCTGAAAAAAAGATGCCGCCAATTAATGCGGCTATCACTGCCATTTTTAAAAAGGTAGAGATTAGTTGAAAAGCATCTCCGGCCTTGAGGCTCCGGTAATTCAGCCAGGTAAGCCCGAGTACCATGACTATTGCCAATGATTTCACACCGGCATTTTCCAGAGGATACAGATTACCTATGAAAGGAAGATGCCATACAAAAGCATGTTCGGTGATGGTATCAAAGCGTGGCAGGTGCAGGAAATAATTGGCATAACTGGCACAAACAAACGCAATGGCCGCTACGGCAGAAGTATTGATAACAGAAAAAGCTGACCAGCCATATAAGGAAGCCGTGAACTCGCCGAACATTTTCCGGAAATAAACATAGATCCCTCCTGTTTCCGGCATCATGGCCCCGAGCTCAGCATAGATCAATGCACCCAGTAAGGAGAAAATACCGGCCAGTATCCAGATCAGGGTGAGCCATACCGGTGATCCCAGTTGCCCGGCCATACTGGCGGGTTTCATAAACACGCCTGAACCAATGATACTTCCAATGATAACGGCAACGGCTGACCAGAATCCGATCTTGGTGGCCGGGGATGGCTGGGTGGACATAGATCTAGGAAGATAGGTATTCCTTTATTAAAAAGTCCCGGCTCCTATTTATTAAAGGAACCAGGACTTCAATGAATTTTTTCTGGCTTCAACCCGAATATTCCGGTATTTCCGGAACATACCCCCCGGCCGGATACAAATTTTTCCCGGAGGGATTAACAGGTACGGCAGGCATTGGATTTACACCCAAAGAATGACTTTGGACCAGAAATCGTGGTAAGAGCTTTGCTTGTACGACTAAGATAAAAAGAAGAAGGTGGAAAGTCAAGCCCCTTTTTTAATAAATAATGCGAAGGGGCAACCCCGCCAAGAGCCCTGCCGTTTTACCAGATTAATGTTTTACCTTTAAAACACAAGCGGTTCCGGTGCAAAGAATGTTCCCTGCCTATATTGAAAACCTGTTCCATTGCTGCAGCAAGCCGCTGTTGCTTATTTTTTCTTTGCTGCTCAGCCTCTCCTCCCTTCATGCGCAGGACTGCCCCCCGAATATTGATTTTGAAAACGGAAGTTTTGATGGCTGGACCTGCTATACCGGCACCGTAGCCGCAGTTAATAATGCCAACCGGATTTCATTAACACCCTCTGGTCCTACCCAGGATCAGCATACGCTTTATGGACCTTCCAATGCTGCTGACCGGGATTATTTTGGCCGTTTTCCTGTTCTTTGTCCCAATGGCAGTGGCTATTCTGTTAAACTTGGAAATACAACTGGCGGTGCTCAGGCGGAAGGTCTTTCCTATAGCTTAACGATTCCTGCAAACAGGAATACTTATTCCCTGATTTATCATTATGCGGTGGTATTCCAGGATCCCTTTCATCTTCAGTTCCAGCAACCCAGATTGGTATTGGAAGTGTGGAATGATACGGATAGTGAACTGATACAGTGTTCCTCCTTTACTTTTTTCCCGGTGGGTTCTCCCCTTCCCGGTTTTTTCAATGCGGGAATGGCAGATTCTGCCGATGTATGGTGCAAGGACTGGTCGGCCGTAACCATTAATCTGAACGGGATGGCAGGAAAAAATATCCGTCTGTTTTTCAAAACAGCAGATTGCACTTTCCGTCGCCATTTTGGATATGCTTATATAGATGTGAACACCGAATGCAGCGCCGAGTTTACCGGTGCTACTTATTGTCCGGATGATACAGCAGTTGTAGTAACCGGCCCTTACGGTTACCAGGGCTATCGCTGGTATGATGCCGGTTTTACGCAGCTATTGGGGACATCGCAGATACTACAATTGCAACCCCCACCTACCACTGGCACCCTGATTGCCGTTGAAGTAACCCCTTATAACGGGTATGGATGCCGGGACACATTGTATGCGCGGCTTGTTGACACCTTACGGCTTACTGCCAATGCCGGCCCTGACATAGTATCCTGTAATAATTCATCTGTCCAGATTGGTGAAAACCGAAAACAGGGGGTCTTCTACAGTTGGAGCCCTCCGACTAATCTGAGTGATGCCACCATTTCAAATCCGAGGGCCAGTCCATCAATTACCACCGATTATGAAGTCGAGGTCCGAAGTGTGGGAGGCGGCTGCAGAAATAAGGATACGGTTACAGTTATTGCATCGGTCATTGATAGCAGTCTGCTGGTTGTAGGGAAATCCCTGTTCTGTATTACCAGTAATGACAGTGCGGTATTGCATGTGCAGCCAACAGATAGCATCCAGTGGTTCCTGAATAATTCGCCGATCACCGGTGCCAATCAGACCCGTTACCGGGTAGGACAATCTGGAACTTATTTTGCCAAACTCTATACTGATTTTGGATGTACTTTAACGACCAGGCAGGAACAGGTGGTGATTGAAGTGCCACGACCCGCCATCCGTTACCCCCTGCAATATGCTGTGATGAATTATCCGGTACAATTGCAGGCAAGAGATTTTGGAGCCACTTATTTATGGCAGCCGGCGCTATATCTTGATAAAACGGATATCATCAACCCGGTATTCAATGCGCCTGTTATTGGTGACGATGTGTACACCGTTGATATCACTACTGCAGCAGGTTGTCTCACTGTTGATACACAAATGGTGAATACCATCAAAGAAGTAAAGGTTTATGTACCTACGGCCTTTACTCCCAATAATGATGGCCGCAATGATCTCCTCCGGCCCATCCTGCTTGGTGCCAAAGAATTAAAATACTTCAGGGTGTATAATCGCTGGGGGCAACTGGTATTTGATATGCGTAACAGCGAAAGAGGCTGGGATGGCAGTATCAAAGGTGTTCAGCAGGGTACCGCTGTATTCGTTTGGATGGTAGAGATTCTCGGACTGGATAACCGAAGGCATTTTCAGAAGGGAACGGTAACGCTGATAAGATAGCAGTCTTCAGTCATCAGTCTTCAGTCTTCAGTCAACAGTCTTCAGTCAACAGTCTTCAGTCAACAGTCTTCAGTCAACAGTTTATAGTCAAAAGTCGGGAGTTTTACACCGGGAGCGTGCTACTTTTGATGAGTTGAGAATGATGAATGATGAGTTATGAGTTATGAGTTATGTACAAATATTCTGCCTTCGCAAAGGCTAAGTCGGGCAAGGCAAATATCCTAATATCCCAATATCCCTGCTTTCGCTAAAGCTACGGCAGGCGAAGCAATATCTAATTCCTAATACCCAATAACCAATCCCCTTTCTCTCAACTGTACATCTCTTCCTTCAAATTCTTTACCCTTTCATCTTCCAGGTATTCATCAAAGGTTGTGAGGCGGTCAATGATACCTTTGGGCGTTAACTCGATAACCCGGTTGGCAACGGTTTGCATGAAGGTATGGTCATGACTGGTCAGCAGCACGATGCCTTTATAATCGGTACACTGTTCGTTGAAGCTTTGGATACTTTCCAGATCGAGGTGGTTAGTGGGCTGATCGAGCAGGATCACATTGGGGCTTTGCAGCATCATGCGACTGATCATACAACGCACTTTTTCACCACCGCTGAGGACGTTCGTCATCTTGAGTACATCATCACCACTGAAGAGCATCTTACCCAGGAATCCGCGGAGGAAGGGTTCATCCACATCCTTTACATGATCGGGTACATATTGACGCAGCCAATCCATCAGGTTATTATCCCCTGTAAAGAATTCATTGTTCTCTTGCGGTAGATAAGCATGTGTTACGGTGCTGCCCCACTCATAGGAACCACTATCGGCCATGGCATTGGCCGTAATAATATTGAAGAAGCTGGTAATGGCCAGCGGGTCACGGCTTAAGAGGGCAATTTTATCGCCTTTGTTCACGGTGAAATTGACATCACTGAAGAGTACACGACCATCCACTGATTTTTTCAGTTTCTCTACATTCAGTATCTGGTTACCCACTTCCCTTAATTGCTGGAAGATGATACCGGGATATTTGCGGTAGCTGGGTTCAATTTCCTCGATGCTGAGTTTTTCCAACGCTTTTTTACGGGAAGTAGCCTGCTTACTCTTCGAGGCATTCGCACTAAATCGGGCAATGAAATCAATCAGGGCCTGCCGCTTTTCTTCTACTTTCTTATTCTTGTCGTTTACCTGGCGGGCCATTAACTGGGAAGACTGGTACCAGAAAGTATAGTTACCGGTAAAGATTTTAATTTTCTGACGATCCACATCCACC
>Ga0138256_10007931_pt1 | contig 11191 bp, 2 predicted proteins | sample KNB2016incub_MG_FD_105486 | JGI IMG/M metagenome (GOLD analysis project Ga0138256, IMG submission 105486) | Active sludge microbial communities from wastewater in Klosterneuburg, Austria - KNB2014incub_MG | ecosystem: Engineered > WWTP > Activated sludge > Unclassified | place: Austria...
CCAGCGATTGGGTTTTGTCATCGAAGTTCGCTCAGTGGCACCCGGCGAGTTGCCGCGTTTTGAACTGAAAAGTCGGAGAGTTGTGCGGATTGATTCGTAATTAATTGGACATCGCTACTTTTTCCGAAGTAGTAACCCGAAGCGTAAGCGAGGGAACGAGTTAGGCACAATCCCTCGATCACGCTTAGCGTTGCAAAAATGCTCCGTTTCCGCCAAAACTGCCGCTGTCCAGTTCAGCGTGGAGTTTGGATAGGTGGACGGAAGTGTTTGTCGTAGTTGCCGGGCTGTTGAGAGTTCAATTTCTATGAGTAGAACAGGCTGATTCTGTGACTCAAAGTTCGTCCAATCTTCAATCGATCAACAGCCGAATTCAGCAGCGCCGCGCCGCGTTACTAGCCATGCGGAACAGTGTTCGCGATCAACGGCTTGCCGGTGAAAGCGGCATTGCCTGCTGCCACTGGCTTTCGGATCAGGTGGACGAGTTTCTTTGCGAGATCGTGGCACAGCAGCAGCACGCAAACCCGCACGTTTCGCCAACCTCGTACGCAGTGCTCGCCATTGGTGGCAATGGTCGTCGTCGTCCCGCACCGTTTTCGGATATTGATTTGCTCTTTTTGGTGGACTCGAAACAACATCCCGCCACCCAGAAATTTCTGTCCGCCGTTGTCCGCGACTGCTGGGACGCTGGCGCACAACCCGGTTCAAGTATTCGCACGATTGCGGATGTCATTCGATTCGCGTCGTCAGACATTCAGTTTGCTACCTCACTGATCGAAACCCGATACTTGTGCGGCCACGAGCAGCTGGCCGAATCGGCGGTGCAGCAAGTCCGGGCGCGAATATTTTCAGAGCGTGCCGAACGCATGATTCAGCGAATTGTCGCGTCCCGTCGCGAAGAATGGATCACCCGCGGCAACTCCGTCAACCAATTGGAACCGGATTTGAAACGGTCACCAGGCGGGTTGCGGGACTTGCATCTGCTCCGCTGGGTTTCATTTATCCGCTATCACAAGCCGGATCCTGAGGAGTTGCAACTGAGGGGTGACATCAGCAAACAGGAACTGGACGATCTGCTGCAGGCGGATGAATATCTTTCTGCTTTGCGAACGGACTTGCATTCGCTGACAAATCTCAAGCAGAACGTCATGACGCGGGAACTGCAATTGCAGCTTGCGGAACTGCGCGGCATTCAGTCGGCAGGCCAGTTTCGGGCCGTTGAAGCTTTCATGCAGGAGTATTTCAGCAACACGTCGCGAGTGGCGGCAGTCGCGCGTCGCGTCGCCGAAGTTCCGCGCCGATCGTCATTTCTGGGTCGTCTGCGAAACGCCATTCTGCCGCAAAAGTCTGCGGAAGGTTTTCTGATCATTGACGGGATGGTGCATGTGCCGGATTCCCGCCGGGAATCGCTGCGAAATCCGCTCACAATTCTGGATGTTTTCGTGAGCGCGGCTGAAAATAAATCCGGTCTGTCGCCGGAACTTCGCAAGACGATCGGCCAGATTGCCGCTAATTTGCCTGAGGAAGTCAGCCGGGAAGCAACCGACCGGTTTCGGGATATTCTGCGGTTCACCGACGGGCTGCCGGATACGCTCAGATTGATGTACGAAACAGGCGTGCTGGAGTGGCTGATTCCGCCTTTTGCCTGTATCCGAAACCTGATGCAGTTCAATCAGTATCACAGCTTCACCGTGGATGAGCACACTCTGAAGGCGATGGACGGGATCATTACGTTCGCCAACGATGAATCACCTGTTGGCTCAGCTTACCAGGGAGTTCGTCATCGGGCGACTCTGCATTTGGCATTGCTCATGCATGATGTCGGCAAGGGACGTGACGGCGACCACAGCATTATTGGCGAGCAGTTGGCCGAAGACGTTGCCGTGCGGCTGCAGATGGCCGCCAACAAGAAGACGATGCTGATGTTTCTCGTGCGCCACCATTTGATCATGCCGGATCTGGCGTTTCGACGAGACATCACTGATCCCACGATGCTTGTTGATTTCGCGCGGCTTGTCGGTGCGCCTGAACTCCTGAGAATGTTGTACGTGCTGACCGTCGCAGATATTAAGGCGGTCGGGCCGGATGTCTGGTCGGACTGGAAAGGAGAACTGCTGGCGGACCTCTACAGTCGGGCCATGCAGATTCTGAGCGGTCGACCGTACAACCATCTGGAGCGCGAGCGGCTGCAGATGGTGCGCATGGCCGTGCGAAGTTCCATTGCGCCTCTGGGCAGCAAAACCGATCCTGAAGTTTGGGGCAAGTGGGCTGAAGAACAACTGGATTCGCTTCCACCGTTCTATCTGATGACGGAACAACCTGACCGCATCGCGCGCGATCTGGACATGATTCATCAGTTGAATGAGGCGGAAGTCAAAATCGAAGGTGAATACGATCCTGAAACGGAAACGGTCAGCTACCGTGTGTTCGCTCCGGGACGATTCGGACACAGCAGTTTTCACAGCATCTCCGGGATACTTTCCGGCCTGCGAATGAACATTCTTGCGGCGCAAGTCTGCACGACCTCCAACGGCGTTGTGATTGCCTACTTTCGTGTGAACGACAATGATTTCACTGGCGATGTGCCGAAGTCGCGGATTGAAGACGTGGCAGTGGCGATTGGCGACGTCCTCACCGCCAGAAAGACGGTCGAGAGCGTGTTTCGCCGCAGCGGAATCTATCGATTCAATCGCATCAATCCTGTCATCGTGCGACAGGAGCCAAAGGTCGGGATCGACAATGACTGCTCAGAACGATTCACCGTGATTGACGTTTTTGCCACCGACACGCAGGGACTGCTTTTTACTCTGGCGCACACGATCTTCAATCACGGTTTGACAGTGCGTCTGGCACGTATCGCGACGAATATCGATCAGGTGGTGGACGTGTTCTATGTCGTGGACGAGCACCAGCGCAAAGTGGAAGATTCGGAACTGCTGGAAAAACTGAAGTCGTCGTTGCTGGAAGAAATCCGCCTGCTGAACAATGGGGCTTAGCAAGTTACCGCATCAATCGGCCGCGCTGTATCGGGTCAGTTGGAAATGGAAACTCATCTTGGTTGTGTTTGGCATAAGGAGCGCTGGAACAATAAGTGTCAGATCAGCCGAGACGCACGACCGGTTTTCAGACCCAACGGGCCGACGCTATGGCAGCCCAGGGCGTTGCCTGGTAGAAATCTCTTAAAACCAGCTTCAAATGAATTGCCGCGAATCTGCGGAAGGTACTTCTTCCATGCAACAGCGACGAGGAAGCCACAAGTTGATTGAAGTTGCCGTGTAAGCTGGCCAGAATTGTCTGCCAGGGCAGCTTGATTCATCGCCCCAGTAAATTCAATACCGGCCTATTCCTGTCAGCTTTCGCCACAACCAAATGAACATCTTCACCCTGCACGAGCAGATTATCAGCGACTACCGCTCGTACATCGAGAGCTTCGTCAACATACAGGACGATGAAATCCGGGCAGAAGTGACAAGGGCGTTGACCGATGGAAGGCTATGGCCTGAGCCGTTGCTGCAATTCAATCCGGCGTTTCGAACGGTCAGCAACATTGAGCAGCCCATCCAGGAGGGGTGGCTTGCCCCGCAGCTCAAAGATGTGTTCTGGGATTCGCGGGCGAACGAATCTTACCGGTTGTACCAGCATCAGCAGGAAGCATTGAAGCTTGGTTCCAGCGGAAAATCTTTCGTCGTTACATCCGGAACGGGATCCGGAAAGTCGCTCACGTTCATCGGCACCGTGTTCAACCATCTTTTCCGGACCAATTCAATCGGGACCGGAATTCAGGCGGTCCTTGTTTACCCAATGAACGCTCTGATTAACTCACAAATCGAAGAGCTGGACAAATACGCAGAGGCTTACACAGAGAAGACCGGCAAGCCATTTCCGATTCGATATGCCTCCTACACCGGGCAATTACGCGAGGAAGACCGGGAGCCGCTTCGCGAGAATCCGCCGGACATCTTGCTCACGAACTACATGATGCTGGAGTTGACTCTGACGCGGCACCGGGAATACCCGATCCGTGACTCGATCTACTCGAACCTTCGATTCCTTGTCTTCGATGAACTGCACACCTACCGAGGTCGTCAGGGAGCCGATGTTGGCTTACTCGTTCGCCGTATTCGCTCGCGAACTCAGCATCAGCCGGTTTGCATCGGCACGTCAGCCACAATGGTTTCAGGAAAGGAATCCCTCGAACATCAGAAAAAACAAATAGCCAAAGTAGCACAGGACATATTCGGTGAGGAATTTCATACCTCGCAGATCGTAAGTGAAGTTCTGACAAAGTCATTCGACGACGCTCCGATTCCGTCTGGAGTGATTCTGGCTCAGACCTTAGCTCAGACCATTGACCCGCTGGCTGATTCCGAATTATTGAAGAGTCACCCCACCGCGATTTGGCTCGAAAGCCGGGTTGCGCTGGCGGTCAAAGAGTCCTCATTGATTCGCAACAAGCCCAAGACTTTTACCGAAATCTCAGAAACCCTTACAACCGACACGGGTGTCGAGGAATCAATATGCCGCAATCACTTGACGAACCTGATGCAGTGGATCAGTGCAGTCAATGAGCGGAATCAAAACTCTCGCTACACGTATCTGCCATTTAAGTTGCATCAGTTCTTTGCTCAGACCGGATCCGTTTACACGTCTCTGGGGCATGGCAGTGAGCGCATCCTGACTCTGGAACCCGGTGTATTCAAAGGGCATGACTCCAACAAAATCCCCATCTTTCCGAACGTATTCAGTCGCGGCTCGGGCTTTGCCTTTATCTGCTGCTACAAGGGAGTGTCAAACCAATCGCTGCTTCCTCGCGAATTCAACAACACCGACGAGGAAACGCCTACGAACCTGCCAGGCTACATCATTACCGGCGAAGACGTTTGGAATCCTGCAGACGCCTATGACTTGCTCCCGGAATCGTGGTTCAACATCAACAAGTCCGGTGAAGCTAAGATTGCCAAGAAATACGAAGATCGGGTGCCTCAGCCCATCTGGTTCGATGAATGGGGCAATTTCAGTGACACCTCGCCGCTTCGGTTTCGTGGCTGGTTCATGGTTGCCCCACTGCTGTTTGATCCAACCAGCGGCCGATTCTACGACGCACAAACAAGTGAAGGCACCAAGCTCACTCGGCTCGGGAGCGAAGGGCGCAGCACTTCGACCACAATCACCGCCTTTTCAATTCTGACACGACTGGCGGACAATGGCTTTGACGCGCAGCACCAGAAACTTCTGAGCTTTACAGACAATCGTCAGGATGCGGCGTTACAGGCCGGGCACTTCAATGACTTCATCAAGGTCATGCGATTGCGTTCAGCGATCTGTAAAGCTCTGGATACAGCTCCAGACGGACGACTGACCTACAAGAATCTTGGAGACCAGATTTTTGACGCATTGAATCTCAGTTTTGGAGAGTTTGCGAACTACAAAAGCGATCTGCATCTCGCACCGCCCCCCACAGTTCAGCAGATGTACCGTGAGGCGTTGAAGAAGTATCTAGTCTACCTGGCACTTTACGACTTGCGCCGTGGCTGGCGAGTCGTCCTGCCGAATCTGGAGCAGTGTGCCCTGCTCACGGTGGACTACGTTGACCTCGATCAGATTGCCAGGTGGAAGGAAGGCTGGCAAACAGTGCCGGTTTTCGGATCACTCCCCGAAAAGGAACTTCGCACGTTTCTGTACTGCGTGCTCGAGTTTTTCCGGCTGGAGTATGCGATCTACAGTGAGAACTATCTCACGGAAGAACGAATTCGGCAGAACCAAAAAGAGATCGAAGAGAAGCTGATTGCCCCATGGAAGTTCGAAGACACTGACCGAGTTGAACCGTTCCATCTTCGCTATGACACCCTTGCTCCCCGAACTCGGCTTTTCACAAAGAGCCTCGGCCTCACCAGCGCCCTCGGGAAGTTTATCCGCCAACGAGCGCGACAAATTGATTCGACCTTTCAGATGAACCGATCCAGCTATCAGCCGTTGCTGGTGTCGTTGCTCGACACACTGGAAGCGGCCGATTATTTGAAGTCGCGCACGGTGCGCAATGCGAATAACGTCGATGTGAAGGTCTACCAACTGAAGCTGGACAAAATCGTGTGGCTGGCAGGAGACAGAACGACCGTTGTGCCGGATACCATCAAGCAGCGTTCATACAAGCCGATCGCCTTGAAGCCGAACGCCTTCTTTCAGCGTGTGTACCTGACCGACTTCTCCACAAGCAAGCGACTCATCGGAGGCGACCATACCGGACAACTCAGTAATGATCAGCGTATTGATCGAGAAGAGCGATTCCGGGCGGACGGCGATCGGTTCAAGAGCAACGATGGCACGATTGATCAGGGTAAAGTCATGAGAGAATCGGTGAGCGCACTGTTTTGCTCACCGACAATGGAACTCGGCATCGATATTCGAAACCTCAGTATTGTTCACATGCGGAACGCGCCGCCAAATCCGTCGAACTATGCTCAGCGAAGCGGTCGAGCGGGGCGCAGCGGCCAGGCGGCGTTGGTGTTTACGTACTGCTCAACGTTCTCGAATCACGATCGGCACTATTTTCGACACAAGCAAGACATGGTTGCCGGCAGTGTGTTGCCACCGCGCATTGACCTTTGCAACCGGGAATTATTGACGTCACACCTGAACGCAGTCTTTCTGTCTGAGGTCGGCCTAAACGGCCTGGACAATTCACTTCTTGGGATCGTGGACGAACTTGTTGACGGAATTCCCCTCAAATCATCCGTCGAGCAGCAACTGAAGATTTCTCCCCAGACGTTTGCCGCGATTCGCTCGCAGTTTCATCGGGTCGTAGCCGATATCCTGCCTGAACTACGAAGAAAGAGCCAACAGTGGTTCAATGATGAGTGGATCGACCAGACTTTGGCCAGTATTTGCAAGAACCTTCACCTGTCGATGGAGCGTTGGCGTCGCCTCTACCGACAGGCGCGAGCGACTTTGTCACGCGCAACACAGGAGATCGAAAGCGGCACTTACAGCCTCGGCAGTAAGGAATACAAACAGGCAAAACGAAACCAGGATCAGGCAACACGCCAACTCGACCTTCTAAAGAACGACCAGAAGGGCAGCTCGAATCAGCTCTCCGAGTTTTATCCGTTTCGATATCTGGCCTCTGAGGGATTCCTGCCGGGTTACAACTTCACGCGTCTGCCATTGCGGGTCTTTATCCCGATGGGTGACGCTGGTGAATACATCTCGCGACCGCGATTCGTGGCACTGCGTGAATTCGGTCCGGGCAACATCATTTACTACAACGGGCAGAAGTATGAGATTCGCCAGTTGGTCGTTCAGGACGCGGAAAGCCGGTTGAAAGGAGCAAGAATCAGCACCGACGCTGGCTATTTCCTACAGGACAATCAAAAGGATCTGGAGCTGTGTCCATTCACCAATGTTGATCTTTCCGACAACAATCGCTGCGAGAGAGTTCAGGATCTGTTGGAAATGACAGAAAGTCGAGCCGAGCCGCGCGCAAGGATTTCATGCGAGGAAGAAGAACGCGTCAGCAAGGGATTCCAGATTGATACCTATTTTTCGGTTCAGGACGGTGACATGAGCCGGATCCGAAAAGCGACGCTCAAGGCTGATGACGACGAATTCATGCATCTGAATTTCATTCCGGCTGCCAACTTGATTCAAATCAATCGTCGCTGGAAGAGTTCGCAACGCGACGGATTCACGCTTGGACTAATGTCCGGATTCTGGAAGACCGGCGACATGACCAACCGTGGGCCTGATGCTGAAGATATTCGGGACGTCAAACTTTTCACGACCGACACGGCAGACGCACTCTACATTGAACCGATCAGTCCACTGGGGCTGAATCGAGACGGAATCATCACACTGCAGTATGCCCTGAAGCGGGCCATTGAGAATGTCTTCCAGATTGAATCGTCTGAGCTGGCCGTCGTGTCCATGGGACGTCCAGACATGCCGAACATCTTCCTTTACGAAGCGGCGGAAGGCAGCCTGGGGATTCTGTCACAATTTGCGGAAGACGCTTCTGTCTTCCGCCGAGTCATTGAAGAAGCCATTCAACTTCTGCGTTTTGACGATCCTCAGTACATTGATCAGGCTTCCTACGATGACCTGCTCAGTTACTACAATCAGCGAGACCACCTGATTCTTAACCGCTTCTTGATTCAGGATGCGTTGAACAAGCTCCGCAATTGTCAGCTTGAACGACAGACCAACGCCGCCTTTCAGAGCTACGACGAGCAGTACCAGTCGTTGCTGAGACGGATTGATCCCACATCATCCACCGAGGCGAAGTTTCTGGACTACCTGTACCAGAACAACCTGCGTCTGCCTGATGCGGCGCAGAAGACCCTCGATGGCATTTATGTTCAGCCCGATTTCTTCTACGAACCCGACGTTTGGATTTTCTGCGATGGAACACCGCACGATCTTCAGGACGTGAGTGAGGATGACGACCTGAAGCGACAGGCAATTATCAACCGTGGTGATCAAGTCTTCGTCTACCACTACAAAGATGACCTCGCGAAGAAGATTGCGAGTCGGCCCGATGTTTTCAGCAAGGTTCGGTAAATCATGACGTTTTCACCCGGTTCCCTGGTCAACGTGAGAGATCGCGACTGGGTTATTATGCCCAGCGGAGATCCCGAACTGCTGTTGATCAAACCGCTCGGTGGCTCCGAGGAGGAAACGACAGGCATTTATCTGCCACTCGCGTTTCCGGCTGACATTGCAAAGGAAACAAGATTTCCATCTCCCACCGCGGATGATCTGGGCGACTTTTCGACAACCCGCATGCTCTACAATGCGGCTCGGCTTTCCTTTCGAAATGGTGCTGGCGCGTTCCGCTGTCTTGCGAAACTGTCGTTTCGTCCTCGTTCGTACCAAATGGTGCCATTGATCATGGCACTTCGTCAGGAAAACGTCCGCCTTCTTGTTGCCGACGACGTTGGGGTCGGCAAGACGATCGAAGCCCTGTTGATTGCAAAGGAGATGCTGGAACGCCGCGTCATTCGTCGATTTGCGGTTGTCTGTCTGCCGCATCTTTGCGACCAGTGGCAGGCGGAAATCAAAGACAAGCTCGGCTTGGAAGCTGTCATCATTCGCACCAATACGCAGGCCAGACTGGACCGTGAAATTCAGGGCGATATCAGTGTTTACAGTTATTATCCGTATCAGATTATCTCAATCGACTTCATCAAGTCAGACACCCGCCGACAGGTTTTCATCAACGAGTCCCCAGAACTGGTGATCGTCGACGAAGTTCATTCCTGCGCTCGTCCAGCGGGGGCTTCACGCAGTCAGCAGCAGCGATACGCATTGATCTCGGATATCTCAGCAAAGCCGGATCAGCATCTGGTCATGCTCACAGCAACTCCGCACAGTGGAAAGCAGGAAGAATTCCAGTCTTTGCTGGGACTTCTGCAGCGTCCATTCGAAACAATGGACGTCGCGACAGCGAGTCAGTCTGATCGTCGCGAACTGGCCCGCTACTTTGTTCAAAGGAAGCGAGCCGACGTTGAAAAGTGGATGGAAGACACTCCATTTCCAACGCGTATTCCGGGCGAGATTGGCTACAAGCTGTCTCGACCGTACGCGAAGACTCTGGATGCGATCCTCGACTTTGCACGTAAGCTCGTCTCGGGCGATCAGGAATCCAGTCGCCGCCAGCGAAGGCTGCACTATTGGACTGCCCTCGGACTCTTGAGAGGCGTCATGTCCAGTCCCGCCGCCGGCATCGCGATGCTGAAAAATCGCCTGACGAATCTGGACGAGGCTGTCGATGATGCGTCGGATGACGCCCTGCCGAGTCAGGACGATGATCCGATTCACGACCTCGACCTTGGTTACGAAAGCGATGTCGCACCATCACAGGTTGTTGAGCATTCAAAGTGGTCAGAATATCAGCAGAAACAACTTCGTAGTTTCACAAACTCACTCGAAGAACTCGCCAATCCTTCAGACGACAAGAAGCTCGATCTGGCGGGCACCGTCTTGCTTGAGTGGCTGAAGGACGGATTCAACACGGTCGTCTTTTGCCGGTACATCGCGACCGCAAAATACGTTGGAGAGCAACTGCTGCCATTGTTGAAAAAGAAGTTTCCCAAAGTGGATCTTCAGGTCATCACCAGTGAAGACCCGGACGATATCCGCAAGTCCCGTATCGATGCGATGGAAGCCTCAACTCAGCGAGTGCTCGTCTGTACGGATTGCCTCAGCGAAGGTATCAACCTGCAGAAGTGTTTTACCGCAGTGCTGCACTATGACTTGCCCTGGAATCCAAATCGACTGGAGCAGCGCGAAGGGCGAGTTGACCGTTACGGTCAGACAGCAAAAACCGTCAAAGCATTCCTGCTGTATGGTTCGGACAACCCGATTGACGGAATCGTCCTTGACGTGATTCTTCGCAAGGTACGGGAAATCAAACGCGACACCGGTATCAACGTACCATTCCCGGAAGACAGCAAAAGCATCATTGACACGATTGCCCAAGCCCTCCTGATGAATCCGGACCGCCGGATCTCCGTCAGCCAAGTCGATAACCAGATGAAATTCGACTTCGATGACTTCGACGAAGCCAGAGAGGCCAAACTGGCTGCGACCGACAAAATGGACCGTATGGCCCAGCAGGAAAAGACCTCCCGAGCCATCTTCGCCCAGAATGCCATCAAAGCTCACGAAATTGAAACGGACTTGAAAGACACAGACGAAGCCATTGGCGACCCACAGGCCGTCCGTGAGTTCATCATGACCGCCGTCAATGATCTGCTCGGAGCACAGATGATTGTCTCGGGCAATGGATTTAAGCTGTTCACCACCAACCTGCCACCAGCAATTCGCTCGACGCTGCCATTGCAGGATCAGGTCATGTTGAGTTTTGATTCTCCGACACCCGAGGGGTACCTCTACATTGGACGAAATCACTCGTTTGTCGAACAGACATGCCAGCTTGTTTTGGCCAATACAATCAATCGACGAGGAAAGCACGCCGCTCGTTCTGCTGTCATTCGGACCAACGCAGTCACGATCAAAACCACGATCCTGCTGTTCCGGGTTCGTAACGTGATTGAATCCAAAATGCATGATCATCAGATCGTTGCTGAGGAGATGATGGTCTGGGGCTACCGTGGCTCAGGCAGTGAGGGAGATTTCCTGACATCGCTGGAAGGCAAGGATCTCTTGATGTCGGCACAGCCAACGGCGAACCTGACAC